>Ga0194135_10001548_pt1 | contig 13765 bp, 13 predicted proteins | sample LitLau_LLRF_2013_FD_134024 | JGI IMG/M metagenome (GOLD analysis project Ga0194135, IMG submission 134024) | Freshwater sediment microbial communities in response to fracking from North America - Little Laurel Run_MetaG_LLRF_2013 (version 2) | ecosystem: Environmental > Aquatic > Freshwater >...
CTCCTTAAATGAAGCCGATTTGAAGGCTTTCTGCAAGGGCAAAGTGAGACTGTAGACTTATAAGTCAAGGCACATTTTTCCTAAACTCTTCTAAGCAAAAACTTTTAATAATTTCCAGATTGCTCATTACAAGATTCCAAAATATATCATCTTTACAAAGGAATATCCAAAAACCACTTCAGGAAAAATTCAAAAGTTTATTTTGAAGGACGAGACAATCAAACGGTTTGGAATTGAAGTTCCAAAGAAATGATAAGTCGCTCAATGACGCATCCAACTACTACGATTCTCCATCATGAATACATTAAAACTTGGATTCCAAACTGTAATGTAATGATTAAACAGATTCCAAATCATCAGGCAAGGATACTTTTTATCAGTTCAGTTTTTATTCTCTTATCATCGTAAGAAGTCTTTTCCGATTCTAATGTGACTTAAACGGTATGCAATATATATATACGTCTTCATATCGTATATAAAATTGTTGCAGATTAAACCTATCAATACAGATTACTATTTGCTACTTTCAGTTTGTAATGTTGATTCTAATGACTTGTATGTTATGTTTGACACAAACGCTGCACTAGCACGTTGAGAATTTATTTTCCTACATTAGCATAAGTATTTACAGATGTGCTTCTTCCATCATCTCTGAATAGAAGTGGGACATCATCTTCGATATTTCCAAAGCCAAAGTCTCCTGCTGTATTTCCAATAATATTTCCCTCAGCAACACTAGAGTAAGCGACAGCTCCACGATTCCTTCCTTGGTTGTTTCTGCCTCTTGTTCGGCCAGGATTTCCAACAATGACATCGTTATTTTCGATTCCTCTGTTGTTTCCACGAGGGTCAGCTAATGTAAATCCGGCTGGTGGTGATTGAGGAGCGAATCCTTCACTTATTGGTCCCATAACGGTTGTCACCTCTTCACCAAATCCGTTTCCACTGGGTCCTCCGTTAAAACTAGGACCACTGGCTCCAGTGACTCCTGTACCTCCAACAATATTATTAGCTAGTGAAGCAGTCATTCCAAATCCATTCCCATCTCCCATTGGAGTGAATCCATTGGAACTGATGTCCTTCATAGGACTTGTTACAACTCCATTGGCTCGAACTAGATTCCTTCTTGGAGCAGGTCTGACTCTGTATGGTCGTCTATTAGCATTATCCAACCTGTACGGTCTGTTATTATCATAGCCAGAGAGACCATCGATTCCATGGTTGTCATATGGAACTCCCATAACAGCGTCAATCATTCGACGGAGGGTTTGGAGCTGATGTCCTTTTTGAGTTGCGTAGAATTCTCCTCCAGCTCCATAAGTATCCCAACATCCTTGTGAAGATCCTCCACGAGAAACAAGGGGATTGTTCTGTGGGAACAACATGATGATTCCATTGGCTTCAGCAACTTCCATAAATCCGCTGTTCTCAATGAACAGAGTTCCTGTGAAGTTCCTGAATATCATACCAAAAGCCATCATTCCAGAGCTGTTTGTCGCCTTTGAAGGCAGTCCGAATCATATATGTTTACCTGGAAGTCAGGCATCCGTGAAGAAACATGTGAAGAGGGCAAGGATTTCCATGTTGGCAATGCTTGGGAACGTAGAAGAATCCGATGTCGTCCATCTGATGGGCATCAAGTCCTCGAAGGAATGGCTTTTGATTGAAATATCTCAATTTCCCAACTTCCACTGGTTTTTTGGCCTCTGCAAACCAAGCCAATAATATGCAACAACGTTCATTTCCGTATTTCAATTTCAGGTTTCAAACCAAAGATTGTATGTATACCTTTCGGGTGAATTATATCAAAGTTGTCAGCATACAAGAACCTCAGGATATCGTGAGCACCCAAAAATCCACAGTTCCCAATATAATTCCTATCAGCAGCGTCCTCAGTGCACGGACGGCCGTAATTATCAGTTGGCTGCGCACAATTTAATTATTACATTTAACATATTAATAACACATTAAGTAAACTCAACAATTAACTTTGACACAGTTCTTAAATCGCCTACCATGACGAAGACAGAGTCTTGAACGACTGTCTTGATTTTGCTAGGATTCTGAATGTACCTCTCAAACACTTTGAGCACGTTAAGACCTTGATCTGCACAGATTTATTATTGACAGTTAATTTCAGAACATATTGTAGTATGATCTACGATACCCAATCATCTTTGTCCCAAACCTGTTGTGAATACAGAACTTCGGAGTCCAGTGTAGACATATAACCGTTTGTTCTTAAGGTTCTTTGGATCATCAATGATTCCTCGGGAAAAGTAATCCGCAATATCTTTGTGAACGAGTTCAGGGTTGTAATAGTCAGCGACAGACGTGTTTGTGGTTCTCGTGCAGTACTTATCAAAGTCAGAACCAATTCCGTCTGGGGGTCCGCATCTCATGAATGCTGCACAAATTATTAAATGCTTTTTAATGAGCTCACTGAACATTTCCCATGAAAAGCTCAAATTCAATGCACTCTATTCTCCTACTACAAGAGTCGTTATGCATCACATACCACTCGGCTCTCGCAAAAACACGTGTTTTAAATCATTGAACAAGAAAAGCTTTGATACTATTTGCTCGTGGTTACATTTGTCGTTACATATAAATCTCTGTATATCCTTTCATGCAACATTTGCAAAACAAACTTTATATCCTATCTCTCAATTTGTACAATAATATTATTTTAGAAGTCTGGGAACTTGTCTGTTTCCTATTTCTTAATTGCATCCTAAATCAAATAATTAGATTTAGAAAGTTGGGTTCTCTTTTTGAAATAAATTATGCATGAAAGTCTCCCTTGATTTCATCCTGAATTCCTGACGTATTAAAGTCAGAAATGTATAAATATTTTCTATCCTGAATTCCTGATGCATTAACTTCCAAAGCATATAAATATTTGCTATCCTGAACTCCTGGTACATTAACTTCCAAAATATGGGGATTTTTCTTACTGTGAGAAAAGACTCCACATGCCAAAATCAACTTCGAGTAGGCAACTTGAAGAATTTGAGCAATGGATCCTCCGCTGGACCATCCAGACACTGTTATCTGGTCAGGCATAATGCTCATCGGCCCTGCGGGTTTAGATTATCAAAATATTGTCATTTCACGTAACTTACGTAGCTCCATGCCAGACTTCAGTAGCTGAAAATTCCAAATAGCTTACCCAACTCTTCAACAACAATCTTGGTTTGTTGAGGCGTCGGGCGATTTCCTCTGCCACCATTCACCTTTGCCATGCAAAGTCCCAGGACGATGCATGATGTAATTACTTGAAAATTCGATTTCATTTCGGAAGTCCGTTTCCTTATACTCTCACTTTCTATCGACGAGGAATGGCACACACAAACACTCAACAGTCAAAAGTACCTAATTAACCATCTACTCAACCATACGCACAGTTTTTAACTTCCACTCTCGAAATTATCGCAGAGGACTGCAGCTACTGACTGCAGGACCCTTCTATCCGGCTCGTTGAAGATCTCACAAGTTGTGCGAACTATCAATGCGTTGCTTATTGTGTGAGGAGAACTGTTTGGGCTAAACTGAAGTTATGAATCTTTTTATTCTCTACTTTTATATAATTTGGCATTTTTTTCACACTTCAGTCAAATGTCAGGGGGCCGAACGTTCTTAACAACCTCCACACCACACCTCCATACATATATATCTCAATTGTGCACATTGTTGTTGCACATTAAACTGCTTACTTAATCTGCTCTAGTATTTAGGTTTTTGACGCACTGCATTTTTATTTAGTGAACCAGTTTACCTAAGTGCTGTAACTTTAACTTAAACCACAGGCACTCACCTTCTCTCAATTAATGTATTCATTAAAGGGAAACTTGTTACAAGAAACCATTTGTTCAATTTGTACTTTTATTGGTGTTTCATTTTAATCATTTTCTAAAACATGCAAAGGGAGTTATCAGAGTTAGGCAACTGGATTTACCAGCATGTGTTGGTTGTCATAAGCAAACTAGATTTTAATTTGAGACTGCACTTATGATTGACATGGAATCAGTTCTGTTGCAAATTCAATAAGTGCATTTGAAGTATTGAAGTTATGTGGCGATGCTTGTCATTGTTTCTCAAGCGCATCTCTTTTCCATGTCGGTTCTGCAACGATTCTCAATTGCATGAGAGCACTTATTCTATGCGATTCCGGTTGATGATGTAAGAAGGCAGGAAGACACACACACAATGGTTATCTGATTTAGAGGAACCTTTTTAACTTACATATTAATATCTGAGGCGACACGCTTCGATAAATTTAATGCTGCGAGAAGAGGCGAACATTTACCTAAGAACTGCTTTTAATATGCTACACAAAGAATGGATTAATTTATTTCATAACTTAGGTTGTTTAATATTCGCATATACTTTTATTTCTAGACGTACTAAACTACAAATCTTTTCAATTAAAGAACAATAAAATAAATTACAAATTAAGTTACTCGTATATTAATCTTGTTTGTTTTTCTTGATCAATTTGCACGCATTTAAGTATCTTGTTTCCATTTACACGGACACACATGTTTTTGGCAAGCAATATTCTTTGCGTTGAGAAACAAAAAGTGTATTTGCTACAAGGAACTGCACAACTTAATTTAGCTTAAAACAAAAACAAAACATGTGCGATATTATTGAACTGGCCGGTTGTAGTTTATGTAAACGTTAGCATTGGAATCGGAATGCGTTCTTGTGGCGACAGCGTCAATCATTCGTTTCAGGAAAATTATTTGATCTGCTTGTTTTGTTGCGTACAAAGGACCACTAACTCCAAATGTGTCCCAGCACCCAATAGCAGACCCTCCATCTTCAGGTATTGGAAGGTTTTGAGGGAATAACATGATAATCTCATTTTCTTCAGCTACTTCCATGAATCCACTGTTGCTGATGAAACTCGAACCAGTAAAATTTCTAACGATTGGACAGATAAGAAAACTTGTAGGTTTTAAAAATCTCATATGTGAATCTACTGTGCAAGAAAAATTCGAACCTGTTCGTGAAGCACCCGTGAAAGAATACGTGTAATCTGCAAACCTTTCCATATTGTTCGCAAGCTGAAGGAATGTAGTAAAACCCAACGTCATCCATATGATGTTTTCTCAAACCTTCTTGGAACGGAATTTGATTGAATGTCCTGAGTCTTTCCAGGCTTATGCCCTCTGAATTTGTAATTAATTAAACAGTAGCAAATTTTCCGACTTTATCACTCTATCTTTGTCGTGTACTTACTTCTAGGATACCTAACTTTGAAGTTATCCGCATAGAGAAATCTAAGAGCTTCATAAGCTCCTGAAAATCCACAGTTCTCTATAAAGAAATTGTCTCGAGACGGGTAAGTGCAATTCCTCCCAAAGTTGTTATCTGTAGGCTAGTCAAGTTCATCAGTATAATTTAATAGGGTTTTAATTTAAGTTCAGTAAATTTGTGGTGGCATGTTTACCATTACGAATCCTGAATTTTGAACCCTAGTCTTAATCTTGTACGGATTTTCAATGTATCGTTCGAAGACTTCAAGTATATTCAGGGCTTGAGCTACATAAATTGCAGGTAAGTTATTTCATAGCACCCTTAGAAGTTTCGTATCTTAGTATTCATGAAAACCTGGAGTAAACAAGGCGCTCTTCAGGCCAGTGTAAACATAAAGTCGTTTGTTCTTCAAATTGCTAAGGTCATCAATGAGTCCTCTTGATTCATAGTCTGCTAGGTCAGCATGCACAAGCTCGGGGTTGTAATACTCTGATTCTGGAGCATTGCCTAGCTTCGTACAAAGTCTGTCAAAATCCTTCCCATTACCGTTTGGAAGACCACATCTTAAAAATGCTAGTAAAATAATTAATGAATTAAATAAGTTAGTCTATGGATGACAAACAATTTGTATAAGCCAATTCACTGTGAGAAAACACGCCAACTCCTTGGAAAACGGATGAGTGAGCAACTTGAAGAATCTGAGCGATGGATCCACCACTTGAGAAACCAGATAGAGTTATCTGATCTTCAAATACGTTGAATGGGCCTGAATCACAATTGTATAATTACATATATATATATATCACCTAGCCACTGTTTTTTATATGAATAACCAAAAGTTATTGAAATTTTCTACAAAATCTTCTTATTGACTCACGTAGTTCTTCAATTTCTTCATCTGAGACCTGACTGTTCAGCAGAGGCCTAGGACTTGTTTTCTTCCGTAGTTTTCTTCCACAGTCGCCCTCAGTCAAAATTAAAAGACACACGAAGACAACTAACTGAATGGCATTGAGCTTCATTCTTGTTTCTTCTTTTTACTTTTCGAAGTCTGTTATGTTTCTGGGATGTAAAATCAAATTGAAGTGAATGAATACAAGGACTAGACAATTGTCAAATAGGGGCAAAGTGAGAGCATACTCGTGAATTAAATACCTGAATTTTGTAATCACTTATCCAAATTCTGCAATTGCATAGCCAATCCTGCTGCTAGTGAAACGATTGTAAGACAGAAGGCCCTGTTGGTTGGTTTTGCGGTAGCTAATTACAGTAGTTACTAATTACCAGGGGAGTCACACTATCCCACAATCTAGGTATCTAAACTCTTATATATGGTCAAACCAAACTAGAGCACAAACCACAGCTTTCGTAGTTCAAATAAAAATGATCCAATATTTCACAAAATGCTTGGTAATGCTTGCATCCATATTGTTTAATCATATTAATACATTATAATCCAAGTATGAGACATAACATAAACACTGAAAGTTGGAATAAAGGCTAAGTAAAAAGTAAATATATTTACAAAATCCCTTCACAAGAGTTCGTGGAAGAAGTGAATGTCCACACGTTATTGGCATTGATTTGACATTGGAATCAGTCGTAATAGTTATTGTTTCGTGGCCTATTTCCCACCATAGCGCTGATGATTCTCCTCACAGCTCGAACTTGAGGGCCCTTCTGTGTGGCATACAAGGGTCCTCCAACACCAAAGGTGTCCCAACACGCTCGAGCATCAGTGTTGTAAAGTTGCTCAGGATTGTTTTGTGGGAAGAGCATTACAATCCCATTTGCCTCTGCGACTTCCATGAATCCGCTGTTTTCAATGAATGCTGTTCCGCTAACATTCCTACAAGAAATAGACCAAAAAATGTTGCAGGATTGCTCAGAATCGACTTAAATGCAGCAATGCAGAATGCAGATAAGCACTGTCATGCAATGTGCTTCGTATCTTGTTTACCTAGAATTCCAGCATCCATGAAAGAAAACATGCAAAGGACAAGGAGTGCCGTATTGGCATCCGGTAGGAATGTACATGAACCCCACATCATCCATCTGATGGTTTTTAATTCCCTTTAGGAACGGCTTTTGGTTAAATAGTCTTAATGGTTGCACTTCCAAAGGACCTTGATAATCTATTGTGAAAAGTTAAACTTAAATTAAAGAACAATTCATTTCTTGCGCACCCATACAAAATATACAAATAATAAATAGCATTATACTTTTTGGATGAATAACTCTGAAATCATCTGCATATAAAAACCGTAAAGCATCGAAAGCTCCTGAGAAACCGCATTTACCGATGAACCAAGTATCAGAAGTGTCTTCAGTGCACGCCTTCCCATAATCATTGTCTGTTGGCTGTGTGAATTCAAGTAGAAAACATGTTAGTTCTCTCACACCTTTCATGAAATGCATTGAACGCCTGAACAATTCTGCAACCTACCATTACTAAAGTGGAATCTTGAACTCGAGTCTTAATTCGGTACTGGTTCTGAATATATCTCTCGTAGACCTTGAGAATGTTAAGAGCCTGCACTATGTTTAAGGAAGAGATTTTAATTAGTTTACAGCCTTATGACTCATAAGTAATGAGGAACTAATTAAATTATTGTCAATGTTCGCCAATCTTACCTGGTGCAAAGAATTGACTACGAAGACCTGTATAGACATATAAACGCTTATTTCTGATATTTCTTGGGTCCTCAATGTATCCTTTCTCATAGTAATTTTGAATGTCTTTGTGAACAAGGTCAGTATCGTAGTACTGGGATTCTGTTGCGTTGTCAAGATTGGTACAAACTTTATCCCAATCCTGGAAGACTCCGTTTGGTGGACCACATCTTAAGAACGCTATTTATGTTACAGCAAAATTCATCATAAACATAAAATTTTCTAAAAACCGGAGCTTTCTAAATAGAGAAACAAATGGCATCAAAGCCTACAAACGCTTACTATGGGAAAATACAGCTATTCCTTGTATCACAGAAGAGTAGGCAAATTGCATAATTTGAGCCATCGTTCCACCACTCGAGAAGCCAGATAAAGTTATTTGATCCGCTCTTATATTCATTGGCTCTTTACAAATCACACACGAAAAATGTCATCTCGAGTTTTCTTTGTATGATTAAAAATGATCATTTAATGCTTACGTAATTCTTCAATGCAGCGTCTACATTTACTGTATGATGGTTTGCCTTTACCACGTCCAATCGAACGTCCACAATTTACACTGGCGACTACCAATAAAGTCAAGCCGAAAAGTACTAACAAATGTTTCGATTTCGACATCTTCACTACTCCTCAGATAGCTTCAATTTCACAAAGTTTAAGCCAACCTGGCTTCTCTGTACTAAATGAGACAGAACACTTGAATCCAGAATATCAATCAATTAATGAATCAGACGAACTTTATATATACCATTCCTCCGTTCTATATGATGAACCACTTGTTACTGCATAAATCATGGAACTGACTCATCCTCAGTTCTCAGGCTTTATAGGTACAAACAATTATTATTATTAATATCATAAAAAAGTTTCTAGAAGATCGGGGGTCTCTTTAACACGTGCTGGATACGTTTTTCCAACTTGCACAAGAGGTAAAAAGCAGCTCATCATCAGCAAATAAGGTGAAATATGTTTTTCTTCTTTATTCATATATTTACTACTAATTCCAGATAAGACTACTGATGATTCTCATGATTACACATTATTAGGTAGAGAATCAGTCAGCAGAACTGCAATTCCTGCAAATACACAGAGTATGAGGAAACTTTTAATCCCACCTATGTAACCTTCCTATTTGAGTACAATTGCAGGATTTTTATAAACAAACAATGAATAAGTTAATTAGAGTTAATTTTCCCTGTCTAATGGTTGATCTAATATCCGGTTAACATATACAGAGCATGGTCGTAAATCGGATTCAATTAACCTTGATGACTGACGAATTCTAATAAATTATTCATCAGCTTAGTAATCATCTTCATTAAATAGATATTCCGATTTCGCATCGGATCTTGTGCAACCAAACTGAATTATTATTCATTGGTTTCTATTGACACTCGTTATACACGAGGTGTCCGCGCCAGTACAATCTACTCTACATGTAATAATCATAATTCTATCAACAGTAGTTGCATAATACATTTAATCAATCAACAGATAATATGCTGTACTCTGAAGAGTGCGTCACTTACATCTAAACAAGCATCACAAATGTGTTGGCAGACGTCAGTGTAATCAGCTTGCTCATAGTAATCTCTGGATTAAACATGATAATACTGCATACATCTTATTGACACAAAGTAATCAAGTCTTAGGTTAAACCTTGAAAAATGTTTATTTGCTGCTGCAGTTTCTTATAGGAAGTATATCATACAAGTCAGTAAGTACACGACATAAACTTGGAGTAAGTACTGTGGTAACAAGTTGTGGTATGGCAGATAAAGAACCATGACCAACTATCGTTGAGATTTAATAATTAAGCAATTAGAAGTTTAGACGCAAACATCAGCATCACGATATGTGTCTGTGCTCATAAAGCCGATGCATGCAGATACATATCAAGATAGTAATTTACAATCGGAATGCAACATTCCCAAATATCTTGTCTTTGTCCCTTTTAAGTAGGCAATGTAGACTGTTCATTATGCACGTAAATTATATCATAGCTGTGGTTTAAATCTTCATATGCTCAATTATGCTGTTCGTATGGTGAATGCGTTTCACACTGATATTCTCAGTATATGGATGCGTTACTCAATAAAGAATTGCTCGTGATCAATTAAAAGTTGCAAAATACCATGCTAGTCATGCTTACTTGTATCAAGTTATTTACGATATGCGAAGAGCATGAAACTGTTGCATCTTATCGGAAATATTTTTATAAATTTAGGCTACTAAAACAGGTTATAATCATTATCTAGTCTAGACTAACTTTAATTTAGGGTTTAAATTAATAAATAGCTTCTGGCTGAGGACGAGTAAAAATATTTCGGCGGTGGTGCCTTCATTTCTTGTCGTAAAATGGGGATTTGGGCAGTTCTGTTGGAACCTCGTACAAAGTTGGGTACCTATTTTGTCCCACAACGCGCTTAATCATTCTCCATATGGCTCGAATTTGGGGTCCTGCCTTCGTTGCAAAATATTCGCCTCCTGACCCGAATGTATCCCAGCACCCTTCCGCAGGTGTCCCTTCGAAATCAGTGGGATTATTTTGTGGAAATAATAGTATGATTCCGTTCGCTTCTGAAACTTCCAAGAATCCACTGTTACGAATGAACTCAGGGCCTCTACAATGCAGCAAAGTGTAAGTGTCATTAATGGCATCTTTAGAATTATTGATTCGTGTAAAATTCATTTTTACCTTGCCGTTTGACATCCGTGTAGAAAAACATGTACAAAGCATGGAACAACAAGATTAATGCACCGTATGGGAACATACAAGTATCCAATCTCATCCATTCGATGATTTTCTATCCCATCCAAAAACTCAGATTGGTTAAAGGGTATCAAAGGTCTAACATGTAAGTTGAGCATTTCTACACGAAAATTTATGCAGACTTTAGAGTTTATTGCACTCATAAAAAATCTAAAATGATTAGAAAATGAATTACTGCCGGGGTGACGAATCTGGCAATCATCACTTAAAATGAACCGCAACGCTTCATAAGCTCCAGAAAATCGACAGTTTGCAATAAAATTACTATTTGAGGAATCCTCAATGCAGTTGGATCCGTTGAGCTTGTCAGTTGGCTAGAATAGTCCAAACGTAATGATTAATAGATTAATGAGAATCCAACCATATGCGCATAATTTCGAGTGTCGTATTTTGTATTAAATTATAAAATGTAGTAAAAATGAAACAAAAATTAATGGTGAAGATAATTATGACATACCATAACATGGGCTGCGTCCTGTACTCGACTTTTTATCTTAAAAGGATTCCGGATATAATTTTCAAAAAGTGGAACTATATTAAGACTTTGACCTAAGCCATCAAAGCGTGAAATTAATAATCAAGCTTAGAAAAGTAAACTAATTTGATTTCATAGCTTCTTGTTCTTACTGAGACTGAAGTACTGATCTCTCAAGCCAATGTACAAGTAAAGACGCTTGTTCTTCAATAAGGCAGGGTCATCAATCAGCTGAGACGAATTTAACTCACTGATACTTTGGTGTAATTTCTCGATGTCAATTTCATTCGAATCAGATTTATTCCCATTTTTAGTGCAGTGACTATACCACGACGATATGTCTCCATCAGAATTCCCACATCCATAGAACGCTGTAACAACCGAAAATAAGATTTGGACCAAATTATAAAATAATTCATCTGAGACAGTTATTGTAATTTCCTTTACTATGAGAAAACACCGCAGCTCCACGTATTTTCGCTGAATGAGCTACAAATAAAGCTTGGGCGAGATAACCTCCGCTTGAGAACCCCGAAACTGTCACACGTCGTGGTCGCGCATTCATTTGCCCTGCATAACAAACACTCATGTTTTACGTAATTGCATCGAAGTTTTGCAGGAATGTTTATAATTGTCATTTACTTAAATTTATAACTCTATTAAATACGATATCTTCTGCACATGCATACATAATAAGTAGCCAGGTCCATATTACGCTTAAAGCAATTATTCTGAAGTATTCTCTCATTGTTGCGGTCATGCAGTCTGGAACTTTTGTACTCTAGATGGCTTTTGACGTTATCACAAAGTCAATTCTTTCCTCCTCGCTCTAATAAATATTACACTCACCATTTAAGCATCTTCATAGTTATTGCAACATCCTACAATAAATAAATTAGCTCGCAATTAATTACAAAATAATGTCACACTTGTCACACTAAACTACAACAATGAAATTGTATTACTTCATGCAAATGTTCTCTCATTCTTTTCGTGGCAGGTCACACTCAAGCACTGTATTATAGTATACACCTGCAGTTTTGATAATACTTAATTTTGGTATTATTATTCTTTTAACACGAAACACGTTCTTCGCGATAATGAGCTGTACCGGCACGAGTAATCAACGTAAAATATTTATTTAGTTTCACAACTCCACGACACTATTTACAGCAATCGAAAAAGGACACAATCCTATTGTTATAGTTAATTGTTCTGAACAATAAATATAAATCCATTTCAAATAAAGTTTGATCTAACCTTGTGTAACATCATTGTGCAATTCATGAATTTAGAACACTTGACGACACAAATGCAATATTCCTATCTATTAGTTCAAATCCTATGCACCATTCATTCATGACATATTGCATTTAAGATTTTACATTGCTCTCCTCAACATATACGGAAGTAAATCATACAATTACAGTAAACAAATGGAACCATTTTAAGAAATAATAATTTTTTAACATTTTAACAACTCAAATAAATTACTGAATAACTCAAATAAACATTTCGGATTGGAGTATTAGCCGGAGACTTTAACTTTCAGATTACCTAAAGGAGAAAACAACGCCCAATTAATGATCTTTCATGGAAATTCAAATAATTCAATAAAATATTCTACGAAAACTCTCTTACTTTAGACCTAGGAGTAGCGTAGCCTTTAGAATTCTGACTTCCTGACTTTCTCCTCAAGGTACCACATGTCAGTCTGAAACCCGATCGTTTTTATTATTACTTTTTAACCTGCTTTCCGTAGCAAGTTCTTCATTGTTACTAAATGAGTGTTACTTACTGAGGAAGTTCTCCTCCCGAATTTTGAGGGCGCAGCGTCTCCTCCCTCTTCGTTCACCACAGCTTCTTCGCCCCTCTTCACCAGGCCCTGATATGGAGCTGCCGCAGATTCCGCGTATCTAAACGCCACCAAGTACGGCGATGACTCCCTCCGTCCATGAACAGGACCCTCTTCACCACAAAATGTATCATCTTTGGCACAAAAGAACAACCTAGACAAACGTAGACCCATGACTTAATTACTAGTATGTATGTATCAAGAAATAATTGCTGAGCAAGTGGAGAGTTTGAAAATGTTTGAAAATAAAATAATAAATCTCTTGGCCAAGAACAAAACTGTCAGTGAAGAACGATCTAGATGAGAGCGAGTGGAGAATTTGCATAGGACACGGATTCCTTGACCCGGAGTGAGTGACACAGTTCTCTTTGTCTCTTCACCTGAAGAGGCGTGCTCTTCTGAGGGACCGATTTTCATACATATATTTTATTCATGTTTTTGGATTGTATGCATAAATGGTCTTATGTATATATGTGTATATATATATTATGTATTTTTTAAATACTAGTCAATGTCTCCGAAGTTATCGTATGTTGAAGATGAATTTTGGACTAAAACTTCAAAGTCTTTGTAGCCGTAGACGTGGTTTTCGAAGGGGATGAAACACACTTCGTGTTTTGCATCTACCGTGCCGATTATCAGAGCTTCGTCTTTCTTATGAACTACTCGGCCGAGCAGCAGTGAGTCTCCGGACTCAGATACTCCACCGAGAACAGCGGAATTC
>Ga0194135_10001549_pt1 | contig 13761 bp, 11 predicted proteins | sample LitLau_LLRF_2013_FD_134024 | JGI IMG/M metagenome (GOLD analysis project Ga0194135, IMG submission 134024) | Freshwater sediment microbial communities in response to fracking from North America - Little Laurel Run_MetaG_LLRF_2013 (version 2) | ecosystem: Environmental > Aquatic > Freshwater >...
AATATCATTTAATAGATTCGCAAATTGTCTTTCTGGATGTTCAGGAATGCGTCCTGAGATATATTCCGCGGCTGTTGTTCCCATCGATGCCCATTCTTCTTTGCGGTTCCATGCTGCTTCCAAAACTTCATCCAGATCTTTTTCATTAGGTTCTGCAATAAAGCCGGTTACTCCATCCTCAATGAGTTCAGTGTTCCCCCCGGCATCGGTAGCGATGACCATTCGTCCTAAAGACATAGCTTCAATAATAGTCAGTGGCATTCCTTCACTTCTGGATGGCAGGATCAGTGCATGGTGAGTTGACCAGATCGCTTTTAAATCATCCTGGTACCCATTAAAACTTACCTTTTCTATCCCCAGTAAACCGGATAATTCCGCCAGACCATCAAGGTCGGGTCCTTTTCCGATGAAAGAGACAGTGATTTCTCTTGATTTCCATTTTGGCTGTGCTAAAACCCTCAGCAGCATATCCTGTCCTTTATCAATCACAAAGAGCCTGCCTACACAGGCAAGGCGGTACCCATTTGATGGGTCAGGAAAAGGTAAAGGGGATACAGGAACTTTTACCGGGTTAAAAACCAGTTCGCTAGTGGGTAACCGGATGCCAAACTGCTCCTCAGTTAGTTTTTTATTATGCTCCGAAACAAAAAAACATTTCTCTGCTTTCAATAATACATTCTTCATATAGGCACGGTCACCAGGCTGAGGCCAGTAAAAGCTGACTGCTTTATGAGAAACAATGACATAAGGGATATGCTGTTTCAGACAAATATTTGCAAAAGCAAGTCCGTCAAAATTAATTCCCTGTGAGATTAATACCAAATCCGGCCGGTCATTCTTCAGGTACCGGTTTAGCCGGGCTATTGGCTTGTTCCATTTATAAGTTAATAATCCTATTTTATCTCCCAGACGGATAAAGATATCTGCTATTTTTAAAAAGAACTTATTTATAAATGATAAGTCGGGGACCAATTCTTTCAATATTACATTCTGGCTGGCCAAAACTCTAAACTCAGGATGATCTTTGTTGATTCTGTTTTTATAAACTGTAACATGATTAATTCCGTGATCTTTTAGAATCGGAAGAATCCTGGCCCATAGTTCTTCACTGCCTCCCCAGTCATCCAGGCAACAGGTAACAATTGCTATTTTTTTATCTTTGCCCAAATCCGTTTTTAATCTTTTAAGTTATTTTTAAATAAACGGGAGTAATCCCCCTCCATTTCCAGCAGTTCTTCGTCAGTCCCTTCCTGTAGAATTTTTCCACCGGACAGCACATAAATATAATCGGCATACTTGACTGCCGAGTGTCTGTGACTGATCATTATTGCAGCTCTTTTTCCAAGGATATTTCTGAATGAATCCAACAATTTTTTTTCAGCTACGGCATCCATTGCACTGGTTGCTTCATCAAAGATGAGAAAATTTGCATCACTATAAAATGATCTGGCAATAGCGAGTTTTTGCCACTGACCAATACTAACTTCTTTCCCATCTTCAAACAGCCTGCCCAGTACGGTATTATAACCTTCAGGGAAATCACGGATAAATTCATCTGCACCAGCGTCCATTGCTGCCTGCACAATATCTGCCTCATATAACGGTTTTTCCAGATCTCCAAAACGGATATTATCCCTGGCACTCATATTATATTTATAAAAATCCTGGAAGACTGTACTTACCTGTTTCCGGTAGTCAGTTGTTTTAAACAAACGGATATCTTTTCCACCCAGGGTGATTTCTCCTTCACTCGGATCATATAATCTGGAAAGTAGTTTAATCAGTGTACTTTTTCCGGCACCATTTAATCCTACAATAGCTATTATTTTTCCCGCCGGGATTTTTAGCGAAATGTTCCGGAGTGTGGGTTGCAGACTGTGCGGATAAGTAAATGAAACATTTTTTAATTCCAGGTCCTGCCGCCCTTCGGTGGGAACAGGAATAGGAGAGCCGGTATCCTGAAAATTGTTCTTCAGATCAAATAATTCAAAAATACTATTGACAAATACATTATTCTGATAGACAATAGAAATGCCGCCCGAGATATTTTGCATGATAGAAAATGACTGCGGGAATGCAACCAGGAAAAGTGTAATATCACCGATGCTTGTTTTTCCATTGACAGTGCCGACAGCAATTACACCAATACAGGCAAAAAAACCAATGCTTGCAATGGCTGTCGTAAGTACTTCTCCTTGCGTCCTTTTATGACTGATCGCTAATTTTTTGTCTAGAAGTTCCAGTCTGATTTTAAGATAAAGATCCTTGAAATAGTTTCCCAGGTTATAACCCCTGATTTCCTTGGCGGCTGTTTCTGAGGTAATCAATGTGCTCAGATAACCCGACTGACGTTCTATAGCCGTATGTGTAATTCTCCAGTAGTTTAACTTATTGGCAAAGTGGATCCTGATCAGTAAGGTTGGCAGGACGAACAAGGCCAGTATAGGTAATAAAAACCAGTCGATGGTCAGCAGGATTGAACCTACTGCCAGCAGGCTCAGACAGTTTTTTGTCAGTTCAATTAAGGTGGTGATGATCAGGTTGGGTTTATCGGCCCCTGCGTCTTTAGCCCTTTTCAGGATGTCAAAATAATCGGGACTTTCATAATAAGCATAGTCGAGGTTAACAGCAGCTTCATGTATCTTGTCATCTATAAAGGCAGCGACCCTTGATGCCTGTACTTCTATGATATAGGCTGACAGGCCTTTTACCATGGCATAGAGGACTGCTGATGCCCCTGCGGCAATTACATAGTTTCTGATCAGATGTTCATGTGCAACTGAGGCGATATGATTTTTTGAAACTGCATCTACCAGTAATTTCAGCAGGTAAAGAGAAAGAAAAAATAATAGTGTTTCAGCGACAATTGCAATGATTGAAAGTATGGTCCATCCTTTTGCAATTGACCAGATCAGGCCGAGGGTCCTTTTAAGATTGAGATTACTGCTGAAATTTCTAAATTTTTGGTTTAGCGTATTAACCATGAAAATTATAGTTCTTACTATGTGACCAAATTTATACAAAATTTCCAGCAAACCACAATTCGTTTCACCTGTTTATGTTTATTGTTATAGAGCTCTTCAGCTGATTCAAAATCTAATTTCTTTTCCGGTTACCTAATAGAATTTTACGCATAGGATTATGACCTCAACGTAGCGGCTATTCTGATCATATTCTATGGGTTTTTCATTATCTTACCTTATATTAGTTCGTTATAATATAATCAGTGGTAACAATTGACTGTATATTATTTTTTTAGATAAAAAATTTATGAACCTAACTTCTGTAGTCAGATATTGTTTTTTAATTACAATATCTTCTCTTCTGCTCTGCTGCCGTCCTGAAACCGGACAGCAGGTCAGTGTAAATCCCCTGAAATACAAAAAAATAAAGATGAAAAACCTGCTGGGCATTAATGCTTTTGAGTGGGATTTTCTACAGGATCCGCATCATCCAAATGATGGGAGCAAAATTTATGAGCCTAAAATGGATATGCTGAAGTCATTTACGGCAGTACGACATTATATGGACTGGGAGAAGCTCGAAGACAAACCAGGGATTTATTCTTTTAATCCAACAACAAGGGGTGGCTGGAATTACGACGCGATTTATGCCCGTTGTAAGCTGGAAGGTATTACCGTACTGGCCTGTTTGAAAAATACACCGGACTGGCTGTTTAATACTTATCCTGCAGGACAGCGTGATGTAGATAATATCCCTGTCAGGGGAGGCTTGGGGAAAGATAAACCAGAGTCTTATATAGAACAGGCAAAAGCTATTTTCCAGTTCGCGGCAAGATACGGTTCTAATAAAAATATCGATACCTCATTGATTACGCTGAACCATACCCCCCGCTGGTCAGGTGATGTGGTGAACCAGACAAAAGTAGGACTGAACCTGATTAAATATGTGGAATGTAATAATGAGCCCGATAAATGGTGGAAAGGTAAAAAAGCTCAGCAGACAGGACGTGAATACGCTGCAAATTTATCAGCGTTCTATGATGGAAATAAGGGTAAAATGGGGAAAAATGTCGGAGTGAAAACTGCTGACCCTAATATGAAGGTCGTGATGGGTGGACTGGCAAAGGCCGATGTGAAATTTGTCAGAGAAATGGTAGAATGGTGTAAAGAAAACAGAGGGTATAAACCAGACGGAAGTATTGATTTATGTTTTGATGTGATTAATTATCATCTGTATTCAAATGATAATACCGGATGATTTGTGAAATTTAAATCAAATAAAAGAGGAGTAGCCCCCGAGACCAATACCATGGGTGAGATTGCCGACAGTTTTGTTGCCCTTGCTACAGAACTGGGAAAAAATGTTGAAGTATGGACTACCGAAACGGGATATGATTTAAAAGAAGAGAGTATTCAGGGCGCAATCCCTATCGGGGCTAAATCTGTATTACTTACACAGGCAGACTGGATACTGCGTACTTCGCTCATGTATGCCAGACACGGGATTAACCGTGTGTTTTTTTACCAGGCATATGATTCCGATGCTCCGGGCTCAGAGTCAAAAAATCCCTTTGGAACATCAGGTCTACTCAATGAAGGAAAAAGGAGGCCAGCTGCCGATTACCTTTTACAGGTCAATAAATTAATGGGTGAATATGTTTATGATAATACGATCTATCAGGACCCGGTGGTTGATGTCTATAAATTAAATGATAAGACCATGTATGTCCTGGTAATTCCTGATGAACACGACAGGAAAGGAGAGTATACCCTGGATTTACATCAGGCTAAAAAAGCAAGGATTTATACCCTTACACCAGGTGCAGACAGTATGACTGCGAAAGATTACAATACTCAAAGTGGTAAACTGAAGGTTACTGTTACAGAAACGCCAACCTTCGTAGAGGCTTTATAAAGAATTAATATCAAATGTTATTGACGGAGCTCCCACAGAGCTCCTTCATAACGAAATGGCTCCAGTTGAACATAATACTTTTCATTTGCAGAAATGAAATCGTATTTTTTCTCATAATTCACACACAGCTTATCTTCTATTCTGGCCCTGTTTAAGAAATAACAGGGGTAAGAAGCTTCAACTCCGTAAAAGACCGGCGGAACATGCTGTATAGTTATCCTGTCCTTATTTTGTCGGTTATAACCGACAAAATCCAGCATCACATAGGGAATACCCAGTTGTTTGACTTCATCTAATAAATGATAAGGCTTTTCCAGGTATTGAAGTACATTACAGATTAAAAAGAGCTGAGGATCATTTTCAGCCATACATTCTGCTATAGTCGGATAGAATTTAATATGCTCGTTTTCGAAATGTTTCTTTCCGGCTTCCACAAATTTTGGCTGCTCAATGATACACCAGTTGATCTTCTTTAAATGTTTCAGATAGGGGTAATTCTGGTAATACGTAGTGCCCAGAGAGCCTCCGAAATCAATTAGCGTAAGTTCATTATCATTTTTGGAGGCGATATAAAGCAACGTTTTCAATAAAGGGAAATTCATCTGTACGGTATCGTAAGCGATACCATCCCGGTCATAAGCAATCTCGGCGTTTTTTACTTTAAGCGTAGTCTCTATAACCCGGTTTAAGATATGTTCTTCATCATAACCAATGCATTTCTGCCGGGCTTCTTCATAATTCTTATAATTTCCTTTCCATCCGTATCTGAAGCTGTACCACCTCAGGTTAAGCAATAAGGGGGGAGCAAGTTCCTTCCATAAATAGTGTAACATATGATGCAGATTAATGGGATGACTGATATCGGTTCAGAATTTCTGCAACGTAGTAAATATCATCCTCTGTATGCGCAAATGAACAAGGTAAGCTAAGGGTTGTCGCATGGATTTTGGTCGAAACAGGATAACTATGTCCGCTTAAATAGTCCTTCATGGCTAGCTGGTCCTGAGGAGCTACCGGATAATGAATTTCAGTAGCAATATGATGCTCAGCGAGATATTGTTTTAATTGATCTCTTTCAGGATGAAGAATATTGAAAATATGATAAACATTGAAAAAATCAGTATCCAGTTTAGGCTTGATGAAAGACTCATTTAAATGCTTGAAATATATTTCTGCCAGTTTCCTTTTGTGCTGGTTGATCTCATCCAGATGAGGAAGTTTAACCCTTAAAAAAGCAGCCTGCAGTTCATCCAGTCTGGAATTATAACCCACTACACCGTTATGGTATTTCTTTTCTGAACCGTAATTTCGCAATTGTTTTAATTTCAGGTAATCAGCTTCGGATTTGCAGATAATTGCACCGGCGTCTCCCAGAGCACCCAGATTTTTAGTCGGGTAGAAGCTGAATGCACCAAACTCGCCAAATGTGCCCGCCAGTTTGTTTTTATATCTGGCACCATGTGCCTGGGCACAATCTTCTATGATTTTAAGACCATGACGATCTGCAATTTCCAGAACAGGGTCCATTTCACAACACTGGCCATACAAATGTACAACCATAATAGCTACCGTATTTGCCGTGACAGCCTGATTGATCTTTAAAGGATCTATATTATATGTTCTGCTATCGGGTTCTACCAGGACAGGAATCAGGTCGCAATGAATAATGGCCAGTATAGTGGCGATATAAGTATTTGAAGGAACAATGACCTCCATACCTTTTTCAAATCCGCAGCATTTAAGGGAAAGAATCAATGCATCCAGTCCATTAGCTACGCCGACTGTATATTTTTCTCCATGATAAGCGCTAAATTCCTCTTCAAAAGAAGAAACCTCTCCACCCAGGACATACCAGCCTTTAGCCAGGAAATCAGCGAATTTGCCTTTTAGTTTCTCCTCAAAAGGACTATTCAGGGTTTTTAGATTTTCATAGGGAATCGTACGGTTCATAGATATAATCTTTTGGGTCAAATGCGGTTGAAGCTAGTACTAAGAGAATTGCATCAGCAGAGAAATCGTGCATGACGTGCCAGTCTTCTGGCAGTAAGATCAGACATTTTTCAGGGCTGTCCAAATCAAAAACCTCGGTAGTTTTATGATTGTTATTGGTGATTTTGCAGCTACCTTTAATACAGATTGCAGCCTGATGGGTTTCGTGGTGCCTGTGTCCTCCTCTTTCAGTATTATCAACCGAGTAAATGTAGAATAAACGTTTAATCTCAAATGGAATTACCTGGTCCAGTACAGTTAGGATTCCTCTGCTGTCTTTAAAGGTTTGTATGTTAATTATATGTGCCATGTTTCAATAGGTTTTTGTCGATCAGATCCAGAATTTCAGGGCTTTCCGCCTGATTGAATTTTCTGGCGAATAACATCTCCGTCCTGGTAAGCGGATCAATATCTGTTTCATTCAATACTTTGGGGTTTGCCCCTCCGGCAGACCAGTCTATATACGGTAATTGTTATTGACGACTTTATTTTTATAAGGAGAATTCAGGAGTATCGTTTGAAATACAAACTCATCACTGGCCCAGCAAAGCGCGAAAAAATCCCGCAGCTGATCATCCTGCTCTACTTTATCTACGACATACATCGCAGTTGCCGGACTTAACATCCAGAACATAGACTTACCATAAGGGTGTAATCCATAGGGCAGTTTCCTTTTGGGAAGTAACCTGTTGATGATCCTTTCCAATGTATGTTTTCCCGGAAAATTATGGTTTGACAAAAAGTAGTTTTCCATCCTGATCAGCCCCTCTTTCCAGTCGTTCCTGATATCCCTGAAGCTCAGAAATTCTTTGCCGGTATTTCTTTCAAAAAAATCATAGATCACACTGGCCGGTTTAATCGGATAGTCCTGACCACTCAGAAAATTTATATATTTATATTCTATACCTGTAGCCACAATCTCCTTTATACTTTCAAAGGTAGCTAAAACCGTACTAAAACCTGCCCATTGAACATTTACCCTGTTATTGATAAAAAAAACATTAGGTAAAGACCCAAGAAAAAGATGAGGATTAATATCAAATTTTTTATCTACATGAATATAGAAATCAAAATTTTCATGATACATACTTCTGATCATTCTCTCAGTCTGTCTTGGATTGGTATAAGTTAGGATCAGATGGGCAATGCGCATATTTTTCAGTAGGTTTTCTCTTATCTTGAAATTATAGTGCCAATAATGAGCATATTAAAAAATAAAAGAAAATTTTATTTAATATCAGTATTGTCAGGTTACTTCTGTGATCAGTGTCCGATTGGATTTCCAATATAAGAACACACACGTAATAATGGCTGGTCTGTCTGTTTTGCATCTCCTGATTGTATTCTGTAATAGAAGGTCTGTGCAGGAGTAACTGCTTTTTCCATAATCAGCTGCCATGATTTACCGGAACCTTTTAATTCCAGAATTTTATTCCCTGGTATTTCATAACCTTGTTTTTTAGTTTGTACTACCGGTTTATCATAACTAAATGAAATGACATTACCTCTTGCAGTGATATTGACTATCTGTGGTGGCAGCGGATCAGCAAAAGGACTGATTACTTTTGACCTGTCCGTCTTATAAATATTAATCAGTCCTGTCGAAGAATTAAAAGTGACCTCACCAGCACCATCCTCCTTTACGTTCACTACAGTACCTCCTTTTACTTTTAAACTTAAGTTACGGTAAATCACATTTGGGTTAACTCCGGCCATATCCAGTACAATTTTATAATGGCCGGTTTTTGCATCATAATGCTGTTCAGTAATGATCACCTTTGTTTTTGTTTTTTCATAATCCATCAACTCCTTTGAGGAAGCTATCCAAACATTGTCATGATTGGCAGGATGGTTTTTTATATACGTTAGAAACTCAAAAAAGTTGTCTGCCCCCTCGTTTTTATCCCCAAAAGGGCCATGACTAAATGCTGCACCTACTAATTTTTTATCCTGTTGAGGATTATTGAATACATAATCTATATATGCCTTTGAACTCTTTAGTTCTGCTGCATTCCACTGATCGCCCAGGTTCGTTCTCGAGATTAAAGCCTTATTGAAGTTCTGTGTTTTCATAGGAATGTAACTTCCCCAGCTCATATTTTCATTTCCCGGACTATTGTTACCATCTGGCACAGGCTCTCCAAATTCAGAACTGATCAGATGATAGCCAAGTTGTAGACCATTTTCCACATATCCCTCATCATTCCCCGGTGGTACAAGTTCTGTCATGCGGTAATGCGTATGTGTCCACATGTTTTTTTCGGCATCTTTAATTGCTTTCAGTTTATCCGTTCCGCCATGGAGCAATGAATGATTCATATAAGCATGGCCTTTTGAAATAATTTCATTAATCTGGGCCCAGCTGGTCACATTTTTAGTGTCAGTTGTATGCCCTTCATTCGGATTGATCGCAAATGAATATTTATAGCCAATGTTCTTGCCTGTCCCATCAGTGTAGAAGAATCCCGGATATTTTTTACCATTGACCATACCACCACTTAAAATTTTAAAGACAATTGTATAATCAGATAATAAAGCATCATCTTTCATCAGCATCAATCCTTTATCTTTATCATAAGGTAAATCCGTAAAATAAAAAGAAGGATGCTGGTTTTTTTTTAATTCAATGTCAAGTTTTACATACCTTGAAGTGTCACCCGGATCAATTTTTGGCACTACTATGGCAGACGGCTTTACCGGGTCTGTGGTTTTTGCAGGATGGTTGCAATAAGGAATAGTCATACCAGCGAGTATTCCGATATATTTCAACGTTTTAGTAAAGATACTGATGGCTAGCATTTTTAAAATAGCTTGTGAACAGGCCCAATTTCTTAAAAATATATGAATAATCACTGAATTTGACGAATTACTCCCTAAAATCAATCAAAACACTACTTTTACATCCAGATGAAACTCACTTCCATTATAACCGTTAATTTTAATCAGCCGGCAGTTACGATTGCTTTCCTTGAATCCGTCAGGGCAAATACTGTGCAAGGTGCTGTAGAAGTAATCCTGGTTGATAATGGCAGTAAAGAAGATTGTGAAAAGGAATTTGAAAAGATCTATCCCGGTTTAATTTATATCCGGTCAGAAAAAAATCTTGGTTTTGCAGGAGGAAATAATCTTGGAATCAGAGTTGCCAAAGGTGATTTTCTGCTTTTGTTGAATAACGATACTGAAATTACAGCCAGCCTTATTCCTGTTTTGTCGTCCGAACTCGAAAATAATCCTGATATCGGGATGATTTCTCCTTTGCTACTCTATTATGATCAGCCCGAAATCATCCAGTATGCAGGTTTTACACCTATGAATTACCTGACCTGCCGGAACCATGGCATTGGAAGTATGGATATCAACCAGGGACAATACGACCAGATAAGCAGAGAAACCGGCTTTTGTCATGGAGCTGCGATGATGTGCCGGAAGGATGATTTAAAAACTGTAGGTTTGATGGAAGAACAATTCTTTCTCTATTATGAAGAGTTAGACTGGTGCGAGAAGTTTAAAAGAGCAGGGAAAAAGATCTGGTTTACCGGACGGACACATGTTTTTCATAAAGAATCGATGAGTGTGGGCAAGGAAAGTATGATCAAGACCTATTTTATGACCAGGAACCGGATGTTATATATCCGCCGGAATACAGGTTGGTTAAATACTTTGATTTTTAGTTTTTATTATATTGGCATTGCCAGCCCGAGGCAGATCATTTTATATCTGAAAAAAGGCAGGAGAGACTTAATTAAATGGGTTTTCCGCGGAATAGGCTGGAACCTTACACATTCAAAAAACAGCAGCGTGCTGGGTTTTAAAATTTAAATGCCGATGATTACAATTTTCTGGATCAGTATTTTCCTGATCGTCTATACATTTGTTGGATATGGGTTTGTCCTGTTTATACTGGTCAGGCTCAAAAGGCTCTTTAAGAAACCATTCGTTTTTAGCAAGGATGCGGTTCTGCCAACTGTGAGTATCCTGGTTGCAGCTTATAATGAAGAAGATATCATTGAAGAAAAGATCAAAAATACCCTTCAGCTAAATTACCCGAAAGAAAAAATACAGTTGATTTTTATTACTGACGGATCTTCAGATCAGACCGCTCCAAAGGTCAGTCAGTTTAAAGAGGTTTTACTTTTACATGAGGATAACCGGGCAGGAAAAATGGCAGCGATTAAACGGGCTATACCTTATATTACTTGAGATATTACCATATTTACCGATGCCAATACCTTTCTGAATACAGAAGCTGTCAATGAACTGGTTAAACACTATCAGAACCCTTTAGTAGGAGCTGTAGCCGGCGAAAAACGCATCCTGGTAGAAGCTGCTGCTGATGCAAGTTCGGCCGGGGAGGGGTTCTACTGGAAATATGAATCGAAATTGAAAAAATGGGATTATGCTTTATATTCAAATGTAGGAGCTGCCGGAGAATTATTCAGTATCAGAACGGCATTATATCAGCCTGTCGAAAGCGATACCATTATAGATGACCATATGATCGCCATGCGGATTGCGGAGAATGGTTTTATTATCGCTTATGAACCCGATGCCTATGCCATGGAAACTGCCTCGGCAGATGTGAAGGAAGAACTCAAGCGAAAGATCAGGATTGCCGCTGGCGGTATACAATCCATTCTGCGTTTAAAGAAAGCTGCGAATCCGTTTCATCAGCCAGTTTTCACTTTTCAGTATATTAGTCACAGAGTATTAAGATGGACAATTACTCCTTTTCTGCTGATTCTGGTTTTTCTGCTTAATGGAATTATCGCCTGGGACACTCCATTTGTCTTCTATAAGCTGTTGTTTGCCTTGCAGGTTGTTTTTTACCTGTTAAGTCTGACCGGTTTATATTTTGAACGGAAAAATATCCGGCTGAAAATACTGTTTATTCCCTATTACTTCTGTATCATGAATTATGCAGTTCTTGCCGGGATCATCAGGTATTATCAGAAAAATCAAAGTGCTGCCTGGGAAAAATCAAAAAGAAAAACCTGATTTTCCAAGGGTACAGCGCCTTTCCCGGTAGCAATACTCAAAAAATAATTACCTGGTATTTTTATGGTATTTAGCGTCCAGTTATAATTTACTCCGGCCATTCCCGCAGGCAGTAAGTTAGCCCTGTTCAGACAGGAAAACTCATTCATGGTATCAGTCAGTCCTGAGCCAGTCCCTTTTAAGAATGCTTCTTTTCGGGTCCACAGACAGAAAAAATCATCAGTGGGTTGCTGGCTTTTATTTAGCCAGGTCAATTCTTCCTGTGCAAAAGAAAAAGAAGCGACAGCCATATAATCAAAATCTGGATTTACGAATTCCAGATCCAGACCTATTTCCTGAGTGGCAATAGCAATTGCTATCCTTTGATGGGAATGAGAAACATTGAAATGGATACCATTACCCTCAAATAATTGTGGTTTGCGGTTTTTATCAGCTATCAGTTTAATAGCTTGCGGTTCGCAGTGATGATAACGGGCCAGTAACAAACGTAAAGCGGCTCGGGTAATTATATAACGTTCAGTATCCTTTTGCTGATAATAGCGCTCTGCCTTAAGCTTTTCTTCTGCAGACAACAGTTTTTTAAATTCGGATACACGGGACAGATACTGATCTGTTTCAAGATTCCACAGATAGATGCAGTCTGGACTGAGCATTAGGGGTGCCTGGCCAGAAATTTCGGGACAGGCCACAGACTGACAAGATAAATGATAAGCCATATTTAAGATTCTTTATCCAGTACCCGCTGTAAGGTTCTTGCAAATCCTTTGTCATGAGGTGCAAGGAGCATCGTTTTATGATCTCCGCTTACATCATGAACCTCTACTCCTTTCATTGCGTACTTCTGCCAGCCCAGGTATTTATAATCTTCGACAAAATAAAGATTATCAGTCGCTCTGAACAGATGTATTTTTTCATCAAAAGGTGTCAGTTTATAATTCATATAAGCCACATCATATTTTTCATCAATTCTTCGCATAATCTCATAAATACGGCCCTGTTCTTCTTTTTTCTCTTTCCTTGGGATACCGAATAAATCCATGAGTTTATACTTGAATATATACTTTTGATAAATCAATGTAGGGATCGGTTTATTAATCAGCGATCTGAGAATCCATTTCATTTTGGGGAACTGCATTTTTACCCTTTGGAGAAAGACTTCCATCGTCGATCCATGAAAATCAAGGTTCCTTGCGTTGGTATCAAATATTCCCAGCATTTTAATCTCATGTCCCATTTCTCTTAGCTGTCTGGCCATTTCAATGACCACATAACCGCCAAAGGAATAACCCGCCAGGGCATAGGGCCCATTTGGATTCTGGGCGAGTATGCTTTCCACATAATTTCTGGCAATATCCGTCATATTATCCATAGGTACTTCGATACCATCCAGTCCCTGGGCCTGGATACCAAATACAGGCTGATCATCATCCAGCAGATGCCCGATTCCACTAAAGTTGAGTACATTATAGCCAGCGCCGTGGACAATATATATAGGCGTTTTTGTGCCCGTAGGTTTAATCGGAACCAGCGAAGTATAAGTAGTCAGTTTACTTTGTCCATCCAGTAATTTTCCTAAAGTTCTGACTGTAGGATACTCAAATAAGGTAGCCAGCGGTAAGCCGTGGCCATTGGCCTTTTCTATCTGGATCATGAACTGAATGGCAATCAGGGAGTGTCCGCCGAGTTCAAAGAAGTTATCATCAATTCCTATTTCTTTAACATTAAGTAGCTCTTCCCATAATTTGACGATGGTAATTTCAGTTTCGGTTTGCGGTGCGGTGTATTTACTGAGATCGCCGGCATGCAGATGATCTGGGGCAGGCAACAGCTTTTTATCTATTTTACCACTGCTGTTTTTGGGCAGGTCCATCAGCCAGACAAATACTGAAGGGATCATAT
>Ga0194135_10001550_pt1 | contig 13758 bp, 5 predicted proteins | sample LitLau_LLRF_2013_FD_134024 | JGI IMG/M metagenome (GOLD analysis project Ga0194135, IMG submission 134024) | Freshwater sediment microbial communities in response to fracking from North America - Little Laurel Run_MetaG_LLRF_2013 (version 2) | ecosystem: Environmental > Aquatic > Freshwater >...
ATATTATATATTATAACCTTTCTCCCATTTAAACTCGTTACCATCTCGATTTCTAAGCCTCCACGTAGCATCCCCCGACCAGTATATATTTATATATGTGACGCTATGTTCAGATAAAAACAATAGGAAAGTATATACACGCTGTGTATGTGTATACTATATTGATACTTTCTTTCTATTTGTATTTCTCAAGTCCACACAGACAGACAGACACATTTGCCTGTGTACTATGTGTCAAGCTACCAATAAAACACATCTTTCAAGTCAAACATCGACTGTATTTTTTATAATACGCCGTAGTCTCAAATTGAACTCGATTTCACAAAAATAACTCCAAGGGCAAGCCCACTTATGGATGTATTCATCGATTTTCAAATTGGCTACACGGTTATTCTATCCCTTCCTTGTTTATCAGGTCGTATTCCTGAGTATAAAATATATACATTCTTCACCTGTCTACCTTTCTCCGTAGCCAAACAAGAAGTTTACTGATGCTGACACTGATCGTTATACAGAATGAAGGAAGGGGCATTCCTAAATTTCTATATGGAAATGCAATTACTTTCTTTTTTCTTCTTGTTACTTTTCCCTGCATTTCCTTGGGCGATGAAAAATCTACTTTGACAATAAACACACATTGAATAATGTAGTTAGTTTATACTAGGTTGGAACAAAATGATGCCCTTTCAACAACTAGGTATCACGGAGCACTTGATTGTAAGTAAAATAGTAATGAGTGTGTAATGCATGTTGTTTGTAGAAATAGAGAAAATTACACGAGATGAACGGTTTATTGTAAAAGACTACAAGTACATCTTGTAATTTTCCATACCATTGACCAAGAGTCGTTTTGCTTACCCTGTATTAAATAGCTGTTAGATTGTTAGCCATTAGGAATGGTGCAAAGAGTCTCATTCAACGACGAAGCAAATAACAAGTTCCAAGTGACTTGAAATTTTGCATGGCAAGTTTACAAATATATTTATATAATGAGGCTGTCTATTTTACACGTAGAGTCGATTTTAAAAGGGATAGTGTTAAGGATGTGCAGGAACACACATCCACACATAAATGTAATAATACCGAAAAAGACCTTTCAAACATTCAGAGTGTTGAATCAATTACGAAACATGTCAGAAAAGGACGGGTAACTCTTTTGAGACTCCACGGAGCATTTCTAATCTCTTGAAGCGTTCGTTTATTCTCTTCTATGTTAAATAGTAATCTTCCAAAAGGAAATAAATTACTTGCACAGTCATATTGTATTTGCTTTTATGACTGAACTCTCTCCCTATATTATCGCATAAGTTAGCACGCCGTTTGTTGTCTACGTGCTCAAGTTTCGAAATGATAAAGTTAGCTCTTTATTAGACATATATTCAACTAACACTTTCTCTTTTCTGTATATATTCTCTTTCACAAATTGTGACAGCTGGACAGACAAATGGACACACGGATAGACATGAAGGCGAGAACAATCTATACAGAGAAAGCAGGACGCGCTTTATTTGGTACTCAAACATAAATAGGACCATAAGCACATAGCACTTTCACTATTCTTGTTCATCATCGACAACTGGAAATAGCTTTTCAATAGTCGAATGCTTACAGGAAATGAGGTGGGGCTTCTTTCAAGTCGCTACTTTCTACTTTCAAATGCAAAAAGTTCCATCATATGTATTCATATGTATCATTCATTTATCATGTTATCATAATAAAGTTGTTTGAGCGAATTTATATTATTTAGCGAGTTTTTGTGGTATTTTCTCCGTTATGGAGAAAGTATCCCATGTTTAATCATGGAACTGTGAGGACTGCTCTGTTGTTATTTCTAAGGACATAACACTCTCAGAAAAGATCATGAACAGACGAATTCAATTAGGATTCTGTTAGTATTTTCGATTCGCAGATTAAACAAGCATCCATGGTTGATTCTGAAGACTTGACATTCACATTTCCTTACATAAATTGATTCATAAAAGGCTGGGAGAGAACTAATATCAGTTAGTCAGAATCAAAACATCGAAAGAGACTCCACAGACAAACATATATACAACCCTGCACATGTTAAAAGTGAAAAGTCTCCTCATAATCTCTTCTCCAACTCCTAGAAATAATAATATTATAAATCGCTGTTGAATATCCCTTAAGGTTATTCTCTGCGAACAAATTGAAATCACATTTCCAAACCTGACCTCAATCTTTTGAGAGAGTGACTGATGCTGCTACTGCACACTCACGCGTTACTTCCAGCAAGAGAACCCCTCTTTAACGTGAAGCATCCTGTGTATCACCATCAGCCTAATCTAGGATTTCATATAAGAGACAGCTCATTCCGTTTCCTCTTCTCTATGAAATAAACCTTAGAAATCCTTAGAAATATTTTGTGGGGACTACATAAGTCTCTATCTTATTCTCTGTATAAAGAGAGAAGGATTTGGTTCAAAAGTAAATTGTGTCGGATAAAGAGAGCGCAAGTCCGGACTATAATCTGTCTTCTTGAGCTACTTCCTTCAGTGAATGTGCGTTACGACTTGAATGTTACGAGAGTCCCGTTTCGTCTATTGGCATGGCGAGTAGCAGTCTTCTCCGCACAAACTTTTTTCCTTCAATCTCATTTCTCCCTTTCTAACTACACTTGGAACAAGTCGAGATCATTTAAACATTGATTTGCAAGATGTACTTGAACAAATCTCGCTCCAAAACAGACTAAAAGCCAAAGTACTTCGGTGCGTGGCCAATTCTGTCTGCTAGCAGTTCAAAGTTATTTGCTCTTGTGTTAAATGATACGAATTTCCCGAATATGAATTCACGGAGAAAGTAGAAATGTTTTTGTTACACACACTCACACAAATGCGTCTATTCTTCTTGTTTTGTTCTCCTTTCCCCCGATTTGCGTGCTTAACTTATTGTACACACTCCTATTCTATATTTAACAATAGAAATACAACAAGCCCAATAGCCCACTAACTAATACACGACTACAACTCCTAATAATATACTTGTACTATATATAACGATAAGCTGCTTCTACCCTTTTACTTTGTGTTAGTTTCTTAGTTTGGGTGCTTATAACGTGGGTTTTATTTTATTATTGTTCAAATGTTACGCAAGAAATAGCTGGATGATATAAGACCCTCTTACGATTGGATATATCATATCCCACGTGTACTAATTGTAATTGAAAGTCGATTCCACACCAACTCGCATTTATTTATTTACCTCTTCGCTCCATGCCGCATTTTATTATTACGCCCGTCTTCATGATTATGGGTGCACGACAGCATTTCTCGTCTTTAAATTCGTCGTTCTATAACAAAAACCGTTCAATATGAGAAAAGAATACAAAATTTTACGACGCATTATAATCTACTCAAACTGAGAATTTTATATTTTTCATGGTTTCTATTTCTGAACTGTGTACTGTACTTATTGGAATCTAACAAATAGAGGCATGGATGGTGCAGAGCATATTCCAGGGTCCTTATAGCATATAACGCAGAATATTGTAGAATATATAGATAATTCTACGGTTCTGTCGTAGCAGTCTATTACTTTACATGACAAAATTCAGTTTCAATAGACAGTATACGGCTAGTTTGGTTGTGTTCCGTCCTTCAATTACACGCAGGTATGTGGGCCGAACAACAACTGAGTTTGCAACATAAAAAGTCAGTTTATACCCGAGGAGAAAGCGATAAATGAAAAAGTTGGGAAAGTAGAACAGAATTTCGGCTTCAGTGATATGAAAACGACTTGCAAGCCACAAAACCACCGGGTGAATTCCAATATATCTCCTTGTATACATTCCTTTCTGAAGTATTACGGCTCTAAATAATTAATCGTGATGGATTTCATAGAACGAATACAACTGCTCTCGCGTAGAAAACACACCAAAGCGTATATGACACAAAAATCCAGTGTGGTCTTTTTCTATTCTCAAATTTTCTACACGTATGTGTGTACAACTTATTTTACGCAACTGTGTCTGCATTTTCGGTCCTTTTATGTGATTTTCTCGGGTTTATTTCTATTGAAATGTGATACCAATTACTAGAGCGATGGGTATTTCATCTTTTGAGGTCTCATTTAGAAGCACGAGCTAAATCAAGGGTAAATGTGTTGTATTACAATACAACTTGAAGAGTAGAAAACTTCATCTCATCATAGATTCAAAAGTGTCATGTGTGCGTATGTATAGGTCATCTTATATTTATAAGATCAGTTGAATAAAACGTTGAAAGTGTAATATTACAAGTAAATTATCAAAGACACTTCGTATCTTGTACACATTGTTATAGTTGTATGTTGGGATTGTTGTTGAATTCTAAATATTTCAAAAGTATTAAATTCTATCATTTTGAAGAACAGAATCACATGGAAAATTTAACGAAGCAATGCTTGTATTCATTTCTAGTGTTAATACAAAATATACCTGAAAGCATTCAAAGCAAACAATTTTAATGAATGCCACGGATAGTTCAGTTTTCAGTCACATTGCACATTCAGGTGTGTTGAATTGACAACAGATATTAGTGCCTACATGTACTTTTTCGAATTTCCGTCTGAAATTTGAAACCTGGGGACCGAAAGTATACAAAAGGTGTTACAATATTAAGGAAATGTGTATTATAATACCATCTATTAATGAAGCCGAATCACTTAATGGCTGAACGACAGGTGAAACTAATACCAGAATTGACCTGTGTTATCTTATACTACCCACTGCTCATTAAAAACATTGCAGAGTAATAATTGTCACGGGGCGCAAGGCTTGTACTCTCACTCAGGTTAATAGAAACTTCGAATGGCATGTTATATTTTCATGTTCAGAAACATGTTCGTCCCTTTCTTTCAAGTTATTTCTATTTCTAATCCTCGAAAGACAATTTGTGTTTGTTACCTAGCTAGAAGAAAACACACATAGAAGAGGTTAACAACTTGGAAACATTTTCTCGACCATGAACTTTCTGTCGATGTCAGTTAAATAGACAGAGAAATACGAAGGATGAAAGATGTTTGGCCATGTCATTCTGTTCAGGCTTATTAACTTGAACGATCAAGTGAAAGAAACTAGGAGAAGTTGATTGTTCTTCTCATTGCCACAAAATACAGCGAGTCTCATCATCATCATCAGCACTACTGTCAGGTATGCTGGGAAGACTGAGCAACTAAATACCTCTGAAAGGTTTGCGTCAGTATGTATCACCTCGTAGAGAAACTAAAAGTAACAGTCATCCAGTTGAAGGCTTTGTGCAGGTGATTCCCGGATGCTATTAAATGTACTCGTGTGCCCTTTGTTCGCTGAAAGACCTGGAATTAGTGGAACGAATAAGCAATGATAGAGTTAAGAAGGTGAGCTAACAAACTTTCTAGAAGCTCATTACATTAGAGAGTTTATTATTATCTTTATTATTATGCTGACGACTAAAAGTAAGACACACACGTACAGAGAAAGAGAGACAGACACCGCTTCACAGCTAAAGAACATCTCGTTATGGTGTTGATGAGATTGGTCTTATTAATAAAACCATTTTCTCCGGTGTAAGTGATGCTAGACAGGAATCATTGTGTGTGTAGGCAATCATAAAGAGAAGAAGAAAGAGCAGCTCTCAAGCTCTCTCCTGGTTTTGTATGCATCCCATTTGATCCCTCTAATGACTCTGCCTACTTAACATAATGCTCTTTTTGTCTTCTTCCCTAAAAATGCCTCGTCGCAGATTGTCTTCAACTCTTTCTTGCAATGGCAATATACAACGTTAATTTTATATCCTGTTCGATGTACTTCAAACACTTATGTACACAGAAAGAGAGAGAAACAGTTCCCATTGAACTTTCCAGCGGACGCTATCTTTGTTAACTTCTTAAAAACTACAAACAATAAGCGAGATCTTGTTCAGATAGACAAACTTTGTTGTAATTTCATAAATTATGCAATGCTCGAATAGCTTCAGTCTAATTGCTGTAACAAAAACTTGTCCCATTAAGAAATGCCTACCTACTACTTTATTGGGTAGTTGTGAACAAGTGTTGGCAAATTTAATGCATTATCTGACTTTGAACCGAGCCTATTAACTATTATTAAACGCAACAAAAACTAAATCTCCAAGTGGAACTCGGTTTTATAAAGCTAGTTGATAAGCGTGTTTTTTAAAGATTGGGTTTCTCATTTCTCATCCTCATACAATATGTGAGTTGTAGTTTGGAGACACTTCAGGAATTTTCAATCAACTCTACCTAGTCCTCCGAACAAATTTAAGGACAAGCTGAGCTTTGATTCACTTTTCTTTTGATTATGAGACTTGTATACTCAATCCCCATCATTTCTCAGAATTATAGAATATATTAATGTAAAGCTTTTCTACCTATCTATACTCCGATATACATTATTTTGGTTGACTATATAGTTTTGGTTTCTTTGTGTAAGTCCCAATCTTCCTTTCCATTCATCAAGCAACCATTGGCTTTGAATCTCTCACAACTCACCCTGTATTCTTGGAGTATATCTTGCCACAGAATCAATAAGGTCACATCACACAGATCAATAACCGTCTGTAGGGAGCAAAAAGACGCCTTCAAACTTTTTTGTTTGTAAACATTTATTAAAGCCACATCTTGTCGAGTAAGCGGAAGTAAAATATCTCAGCCCCAAAAAGGACTTGCAATAAGTTCTATAATTATAAAATCAAATAGGGAAATTCAAAACAAGATCGACTGTACATGTATGTAGCGAAAGATTACATTCAATCTGGCGATGTTATTCACTCACTAAAACTCGTCAGTAACTCTGTGTTAATTCCTTGTAACCTAATATATTCAGTATCGGCAGTTTACGTGGTGAACTCAGGTAATGCATAATAACAACGTAGTGGAGGGATGGATTCCAGTAATAGCGAAGAAAAGTGTGAGCTTGAGCTAGAAAAAGTAACGATAATGAGGGAAGCAATAAATCACCTCTTGTAAGGAAGAACTAGGAATCATATCCATATATAAGACTAAAAGTTCAGACGGACGACGACGACTCCACGTAGGAAATTGTAACGAGGAATGCTCACGAGTGGAAAGTGAGAAACGGCAGGCGTTTCAACATTTCCAGAGTAGTTGTAAAAAGCTTAAGCAGCAGTCGCGGGAGTGAAAGTCAGTAGAGATGATATACATATATCGTTTCACCTTAGAGCATGTTCCACATAATAATATGTAGTATTATGATGATCGCGTGGAATCAGGCAGTGTCTTTCTTTTATGCATTAAAACATTCAGAATACAATCAACTTCTTTGACAGCTTCGAAGAAAAATGAATGTTGGACATGATAAATTGGAATTCTCTGAGGAAGTAAGTCACTCGTCTGAAGTGTTGACTGTCTTGACTGCATATTCCAGATTTATTTGAAATGTTTGACTGTTTTTTTCTTTTTTTTAAATGTATAATTGGGTTCAATGCAAGACTACGATGTAAAGAGAGAGAGTCAGTTGAAGTTAACAAGATGAATAACTCATGGAACTAGGAAATAAAGTAGCACACTTTCCCGGAGAATAGAACAGACATTACAAGTAATCTTTATGTAGCGTGATGACTTAAACTATCATTGGAATAAGCAAGTACAAATAGAAATAAGTGGCTCTGAACTCCATTAGACAGAAGATTGGCTTTGTCTGTTGCATTTCGTGCTGCATGCTATTAGTGTATAAGGTCAAATATCTACGCATCAATCTATCGATGTTTTTTAAGTCTGAGTCTGACAAGTATCGGTCGATAGTCTTCTTATCTGAATCTTATTGAACTGAAAATGATGCACATGACTGACACACTCCCAAACCATCGCTTTCACTTCCTGCACTGACTCTAATGATGAAACGGTTATCCCGTGATCGCTTGTCAAATGGTTTTCAAAGCGACAGAGAGGTATCATATTCGATGCTTTTCTCGTTTCAACTAACCGTCATCGGACCCACAATTAAGTAAGTAGTCGAAATTGATACTTACAACTTTAGTGTAGCTTAAACCATAACCAAGCAAACTTCTCGATCTACATTGTGTGCCTATCTGACTGTATAGTGTGTAGTCAGTGTGTACACAAATGCTGGTAGGCTCTGGCTAAGGGTTTCTTTCAGTTACTTCACTCTTTCATGTTGAAAGGCTACAGACAGAATGTGGAATGTATGACAGTGAGATTTATGGACTACTGAATGAACTCCACACGCAATTTTGTAGCCCATTGGCTGAATGATCGATCGATTGACGCAGTTTATGGTTTAAAAATCAATTATTCGAATAACCAGACAGTGTCAGTATCAAGAATAATTGTATTTGCGAGTGATTGCTGTAGCTGTAGCATTCCAGGGGTAGATTCATAATTAATATGCATGCAAAAAATTTGCCACTCATTTTGTGCCTATGGCTTATTTCAAGGAGAAAGTGGAGTAAAAGCCACATGCACAAAATATACACGGGTGAACGTGTATGCGCTTTTGTCGTCACGTATATATAGTTGCAGGAGGGTGGATGGATTGATAAAATAACAACTAACATCTGAGAACAGGAAACAAGCTTAAGTGTATTGACTGAAGGTGTTGTTAAATGTATACAGAGAATGAATTATTTGTAGAGGAAGGTGGACCACTAATGCGGACTATCAGGCGGACCAAGTGTAAATAAACAATGATGCCAGTATCATAAACTCAGTCGCGTCATAGTTTGGTATTACTTATGGCGTCTTTCTGTCTCTATCTCCAAGCCTAACCTCATCCCATTTATAATCCTTTCTTTTGATTTTACACGAGTCTACACAGAATCTTCCTCAACGCCACATAACTTTGTAACCAACATTATATTGCCAAACCAGCAACTGTATAGAATAGTAGTAGTGTGCTGTAAGTACATGGAAAGATCGTAAGTTGACTTGCTTTCACCGCAATAATAAGTTAGTGTAAGGAATTTGCTTTGCTTTGATTTCCTTTCGAGATTCACCCAAACGAGATAAACAATAAAGAACTAATACGTGAACGTGTGTATGTGTGTGTGCACTGTATAATTACACAATAAGCATGTCTCATCAGCACTGCCTGCCATTCGTTTTTTCGCTATCAAAAATTAGTTTATTATTCAAGAAATATGGACAACGGGCACGGCAGACGAGGCATATAATACCTTGTAAATATTTAGCGTTGCTTTCTATAATCCACCTATCTGGGCTGCTTAACATAAATATACTATTTTGATGGGATCCTTTTTATGGCCTTGTGAACAAAGTGGGTACCGAAGAAATCTGCTGATTATTGCATATCCCTATAAGAAAGCGAGAATGTCGTCGCATGTCAGTCCACACACGAACATTAGCATAATATATTAATATCTATGTAGTTCTATTAAATGAGCTGATTCCATTACCTCACACGTGTTGAGCATGATATAAGCTCGACAACTCGAAATGTGTTTCGTCCTAAAGCGTTAACAGGACTTCTTATTTCTATCCAACCGTTAAAGACCACTTTCTCCTGAAAGTTCTTTCTTAAACTTACACAGTTGAATTGGAACTTCACTCTTTAGTAAAAACTAAGCGCATATTGAGTTGTTGTAGTGTACAGACTTCCCAAATTAGTATTCATGTTTTCTTTACGTTTGTACTAACAATAAGTTCAATCGATCTGTATAAATTTGACTTTAATAACAGTCTTTACATTAACACATCATTAAAAAGTCATCCTTACTTTTACATGATCTTCCTGAAGAGAGTATTCCAAATAAAGTTTTCGCTGTGTTTTTGTATTCTGAATCCGTAATTGTCTACCTTTCCCCAACACGTTATCTCATTAAAAACTTATAACTTACTTCAAGATTGTTTACATACATACAACACTTCTCAAGACATCATAAATGAATCTGAAACAAAACAGGTTTCAAGGGTAACCTCCCTTCTTCAGTTCGTCAAGCATAAATGCGTTTCAAGAAAACAAAGTACTTCAAAAGAGAAGAAGTCAACCGAAGACGAAGATACAAACATTTTCTACAAAGGTACATGCTTGCTTTAAAACACAAGTGTGCAGAATAAAATTAAATACAACAACATCTTTTATTCTAATATCTCACTATAAACTTCGAAAACATGTTATTGTGCTGTTGTGCTTGCTTCCTTTTTACAATCGACTGCTATCACTTTCACACATAGGTTTCTTTCTACGGATACAGAATATTGAATTTGGAAAAAGTGAAAGGATGCATAAAAGGAAACTCATGTATGCATACTTTATGCAGTTGCATTCATCCTTTCCAGTAATGTCTTGATGTTAATGCATTTTCTCAGTCAGCCTATTTTACCCACAGATCTCCTCTACATTAAGCAAAGCATATATAAATACATATATTGATCTGCACACCGATTTTGACGACTTTGAACTCTATCTAAATCGCAGGGTACACTGACACTTACATCACTCCAAATTCAATCGACGATTTAGGTGGAATTGGAACAGAATCTGTATGAATCGATCTTGGTCTCCGAGTTCCATTTGCCCCGTTTGCACAGGAGAATAATGGAGTCTCTTTGAATAGGAGATCAGTAGCTCAGACACACAGTTTATATAAGCATGGTTCGTTTGTAATAGAAGAAACTGAGATTTGAGGTTTTTACATTCCTTTGCGACTGAGGGAGAAAGTGAGAGAAAGCGAAATGCCACTCTGGCGCCCGACATTCAGGCGCTCCAATAAAAAAATCTTTTTCATATCCGAAGGAAGGACAAGATGCAAGACGCAAGTTTTGCTCGTCTCTCTCTCTAATGTTCTCTTAAGGAAAAGCTCCTATATATGTATTCACTTCCCAAATGCAGTCTTCCTCGTCTGCTTCTTCTTCTTCTGTTGTGTACAGTTTCCCCTCTCTACTACATCCATCAATTGTACTTATGCTCCATGCACAAAGTCCAACTTTCACTTCCTTACTGCCAAACTGCAACAACTCTCTGTCCGCCCTCCAATCTTCTTCTGTATATGTTGGTTAGTGTATAGCAGTTGTAGTGGTATTCCTAAATACAACCGACCATACAACCGAAATGAGAGTCTAAGTTTACTCTACTTGTGTCCTTTCAGTAGAGACAAAGTATCTCACTCCTTTCACTTACTTTTCAACTCGGAAACATTCATGTCTGCCTCATTGTGGACTCTGAGTGAGAGAGAGAGAGAACTTTCCCTCCGATGTGTGTTGTTTCTGGTCCGGTTTTTCATGTGGGAATCACTTTTCGCTCTTTAGAGTGAGTTGACTTTCGGACTAACCATTGTGTATGTTCCTTCACAGTCTTTACACAAGATCAATCTCTAGAGATTTTATCCTCTACACACAATACCATCATCATTGATGCCTCCCGAGCTGTCACATGATTTTTCCCATGACAGGGTCATGAAGAAAGTCACTCGGGTTGGGTTACTCACTCGCATTCAGTTCAATTGATTTCTCATCCACTATTTCTATAACATTTCATATTAAGCCTCATCGTAAGGATTCATCTGAAAACTCCTCGTCATGTCACTCTCGCCCTTTTGACAATCTTATCTTGATACAAAATACTATTCAGTCTAATCTAAAATCCTAACTATCTCTAAACTACGAGCTCTATATAATTTATTTTTTTAAACAAAGCCCGACTACAACTCATATCTCTTTGAAAGACGAGCCAAGAAGGCTAGCCCGTAGATTTTTATAATATAATGTTCTCATATTTTATCACAATTTTTATCCAGAAACCTTCGCCTGTCACCCAAAAACTTTCCTCTAGCAATCGAGACACGATAGGAAGAAATGATGTCTCAGAGTTTCTCCTTACACTAGTTTATCGCCCATTCCCTAAAATTGCTCCTCTTGGAAGAAGCAGAAAAGACTTAAGAAAACATAGATTTAAAAAACTTCAATTGCTTCTTCTTGTCATGTTCTCAAGATTCCCAACTCTATTTGAAACTAATGCTAAAGAAAAATTGTGTTGTCTCTTTTTCTCTCTACATTCTACTCTCCAATAAAAACAAAATAAAAGTCTTAAGCATTTCCTGCTTATATAATATGCGCTCAGCTGTAAATACCCGAAGGATAATGGCAGTTTACTGTCTCGAATGCAGCCCAACGAGTTTTTTGAGTGCTTAATTTTATTAAGACACAGATTTGTCTAATATTTTCAGACTACCCGAATCCTTGCCACTTGGAAAAGTCCCAACAAACTTTTGCTCTTGTGTCGCCCATTAGTTACTAGTTTTCTACTATCCCCACATAATATAAACTCACCTACACATCCACCAACATTCATACATTCTCTTCTGGTTGGTTACTTCTATATACTACAGACTACACTTTAATCAACTCAAACTTCTTATACCAACAAAAATTCCGTCCGTGGAAAGTTAAACTTACTTAAATGGAAACTTAAAAACACCTGGTGAAATTCAATTTAGAACTTCATTTTCCACATCCTACAGGAATGAATATGGAAAATAGAATGCATTGAAATTCTTACTGTATTTAGCACAGCTGTATTTGGTCACGAATACGTATTCCTTCATCATCACAACAATAAAAGCTGGACAGACATCCTTGAATGCTGTTGATCAAGCTCATAGCTTCTATTTTTTCTGCTCTTTGCCAAACCCCAAGCAATAATAATAAGTAAACCATTTCAATTATATTACGTGACCTGCTCAAATGAACTCTACCGTAGCGAGGCTTTTTCATCTTGCGAATCCGTTTTTTACCTGCGAACATTATATTATTGTGTTTGATTGTAACGAGGCAGTTAAAGCAAAAGTTGTTGTCGGTAGTCAGCAATTTAATTTTGAGAAGTAACATTTAATGGATTTTCTGTTATGTCTTCAAAAGTAATCTCTTCTATCTAAATTAGATTTGATTTGTTTTGATACAACTTGTGTTGAAGTAAAGGCAATCAGAAATGGCGGATGAATGTAACAATTACTACAAGACACATATATGATACGTCTGATGCTCCATCATCATCACAATCCCGTTGTTGTTGTATGTGTGTTTATTAGACACATATTCAACATAGTTTGTTATTACACGAGGTTATACAACATTAAAGTGTTATCGTTGAGGTATCGATTTTCCTCGGTTAATTTCATTTTCGGTCTAATATCATTTTGCTCTCTCATCACTCAAGTGCCTGTGACACATACACCAAGATTGTTCAATCAATTGTTTATATTGTTCCATCTCACATCAATTTAATGGTTCATTTATAGATGGGAAATTACTTTTTCCAACGACGTTATACATAAGAAATGGTATTTGTTAGCGATTTCTACTTATTTGCACCTTTGCCACACGGACTAGAAATTATGTAGTTATTATTACATTAGTTTGACTGGTACAAATTCTTGGGCGAATTGCATTTTGCCCTTGCACAACAACAAAATGACAAAACCACGCACACACAACACAAGATATATAATATCCTTTTAGTAATAACATGGCTTGTATATTTACTTAAATACGAACCACACCAATACCGAAAATAAATCAGTTATAAAGACTCAAAGTGAAAGCACTCATTCATTTATTCACACACTTAACCACTATCAGTGGCTCCGGGTAATAGGTAATAAAACTGCTTAGGCTGGCAGTTAAGGATGGAAATTAAAATGTAAATAAATGGTTTTATAGACAAAATAAAACAAGAATAAAATCGATAATCTGCATGCGATTAAGTATAATAGATAGTAATTTTCTTCAGGGGATTTTAAATAATTTAGACTTGAGACTGTTTACAGA
>Ga0194135_10001551_pt1 | contig 13749 bp, 5 predicted proteins | sample LitLau_LLRF_2013_FD_134024 | JGI IMG/M metagenome (GOLD analysis project Ga0194135, IMG submission 134024) | Freshwater sediment microbial communities in response to fracking from North America - Little Laurel Run_MetaG_LLRF_2013 (version 2) | ecosystem: Environmental > Aquatic > Freshwater >...
AGCAGGCTGTTTTCCATCGCTGCCGGGAAGCCGGCATCGCTGAGGCATTCAGCGCCGAAGTTCAGCGAGATCGTGCCGCAGAAGCCAATCTCAACCAGGCGCTTGCGTGTCAGAAGTACATGATCGAACAAGGCCAGTGTCAGCGCGAGCATCGATTGCGTGGACTCGATGACAGGAATAAATGCTGCGGGCCCGACGAGGCCGTGCACGGGATGACGCCAGCGGGCAAGCGCTTCGAACCCGGAGACTTCGCCGGTCTGAAGATTGATCTTGGGTTCGAGATACGCGACGAATTCGCCTGCCGCGATGCCGCGCGCAATGTCATCCAGCGGCATGGCGCGTGTGGCCGCGATGCGCTGGGTCTGGTTGCAGGTGGTCTGCAGCACGTCGCGCAGGCGATCGAGCGTCACCGGCTTGGCAATCGTCAACACGGGGATGGCATAAGCATCGGCACGCAACCGGTCCACGGCAGCAAGCACTTCCTGCTCAACGGCACTCACGATGACGATACGCGGCGGTGTACGCAGCTTGGCCGCTGCGCGCAGGACATCGAAGCCGTCTCCGTCGCGCATGTTGAGATCCGTGATGATGAGATCGGGCGGCGTGTCGCCGCGATTCATTGCCTCGATCGCTGCGTACCCGGACTCCGCTTCGGATACTGCCGTCACGCCCAGGGCTTCGACCATGCTGCGCAGCAACTGGCGCTGGCCTTCGTGATCGTCCACGACGAGTACGGTGAGATTTTCAGTTTGCACGAAGCAACTCCTCAACAGCCGTGCGGGTCATTGCGGCTGCACCGCGAATGCGCTCGACCATACGGAAGGTCTGCTCATCGATCCCGTCCCGCGCACGCTCCATCAGTGCAGCCGTCGCATCGGACAAGGCCGCCGCTCCTATGGTGCGTGCGGCACCGGTCAGACTGTGGCTGCAGGCGCCGAGCTGTGCAGCGTCGGCCTGCTTCAAAGCGGCGTCGAGCCGCTCGAGTTCAGGGGCAAGGTTCTTCAGGAACAGGGTCAGCGCCTTGGCTCTGAGCCAGGGAATACCGCCGGTCACGCGGTCAAGCATCGCGTGATCGATCGTTGCGGCGCGTGGAGGCGTCGAAGCCTCGCGCGCGTCGGGTTTCTCTGGAGCATCTTTGTCAACACGACTCCAACGGCTGACGAGACTCCGAAGTGCTGCCAAGCCGACCGGCTTGGCCAGATAGTCGTCCATGCCGGCTGCAAGACAGGCCTGCTCAGTCTCCGGGAAGGCATCGGCGGTGATTGCGATGATCGGAATGCGTTTCAAAGCGCGCGACTTTTCGAATGCCCGCACCGAGCGTGCGAGTTCCAGGCCGTCGATGCCGGGCATGTGGCAGTCGGTGAGGATGAGATCGAAATGCCCGCGCTGCCATTCGCTGAGTGCCGACAGTCCGTCCGACAGCGCGGTGGACGAGACGCCGAGTTCCTCCAGCTGACAAGTGAGCAGATTGCGGCTGGTCTCGCTGTCTTCGACCACGAGAATCGACAGCGAGCGCTGCAGGACGCGCGTCGCCGTACCGGCAACCGGTCCTGGCGCCACTGAAACCGCCGCCCGCGCGGCTGGAATCACGAGCCGGACGCAGGTTCCGTATCCGGGTTCGCTTTCAAGATCGAGACGACCGCCGAGCAATTGTGCAAGACGGCGGCAAATCGCAAGACCAAGCCCCGAGCCGCCGTAGCGTCGCGTGGTCTCCGCGTCTTCCTGTTCGAACGGCTCGAAGATGCGCTGCTGGATGGCGAGCGGAATGCCGATACCGGTATCGGTGATCGTGAAGCGGAGTTCGTCCTGAAGCGGGGCGATACCAGGCTGCCACTGCGCTGCAACCGTGACTGAGCCTTCGCGCGTGAACTTGAGCGCATTGCTCATGAGATTGATCAGGATCTGCTGCGTGCGGACCGGATCGATCATCACGCGAACATCACGCGGCAGGTTCGACTCGATGTTAAGGCGCAGGCCGCTGCGCGCTGCGGCCACGGCCCAGACTCCATGGTTGCGCGAGAGCAGCGCTTCAGGATCGGTCGACTCGAAGCAGATCTGCATCTTGCCTGCTTCGATGCGCGAGAAATCGAGGATGTCGTCCAGCAGACTGAGCAGGGATTTCGTTGCCTCGCTGACGATCGACAACTGCTGCTGCTGCGTGTTCTGCAGCGGCGAGCGCTGAAGTAGCTCCAAATAACCCAGCATCGCGTGGATCGGCGTGCGGATTTCATGGCTCATCGCTGCAAGAAACGAACCCTTGGCACGGCTTGCAGCATCGGCCTGCTCCTTCGCCGCGATGAGCTGGGATTCCATGCCCTTGGTTTCGGAAATGTCGACAAGCACGGCGTTCCATTCCACCAGCCCGCCCTGAAGCATGCGCGGCTGCGCGGCGAGCCGGATCCAAGTCGCTTCGGAATCCATGGTCGTGATCAGCGAAAATTCGAGTGTCCACGGGGTGGCGCAACGAGCGTGATGCGCGAATGTCTGCCGCAGCACGCGTCGCTGGCGAGGCGCCAGGGCACGCAGCAGCACGCGCGGTGACTGTTGCGCCGCTTCAGGTTCGAGACCGGTCAGCGCGCGCACGCCGTCGCTGATGAAAAGCAGACGTAGGAAATCTCCCTCGCGGCTCAGCCACTGGCAGACGGCGCCCGGAATGCCGTTGGTGACGTTGCGCAGTCGCACGCGATCTTCCGCCGACCGTTGCGATGCAGCGATGATGGCCCGCTCCGAGTTCGCGCGTTCACGGTCCGCTCGCTGGGCCTCGACCATGACCGAGAACGTCATGCTCAGCGGTTCCAGCTTGGGGATGATGCTTTCGTCGAAGCCGCCCGGACGATTCGCAAGACCGATCATTCCCACGAGCTTGCCGTTCGACTGGACGGGAATGCCGGCGAACGAGTCCATCGGAGGATGGCCGCCGGGAACGCCGCTGCGAGTCCGATACGACTGTGGCGTGTTGGTGATCAACGGCAGGCCGGTGCGCAGCGTGTATCCGAAAAGACTGTCGTGATTGCGGAACTGAAGCCTCGACGCGTGGTGCATGCGCTCGTCGTCGCCCGCCTCCTCGATCCAAGAGATATCCGTCAGTGCATGCATTTGAAGATAGGTGTCACCGTTCTCGTCGCGCAGTACCTCGCCGATGAAACCGTAGGTGCAGCCGGTGACTTCCAGCGCTGCGGCGAGCATGGCTGTTGCGGATGCCTTGATCGACTTGTCGATGATGAACCGGCTCTGGACCCTTTGAACCGCGTTGACCAGCGTGTGCGCACGGTACAGGCGTGCTTCGAGCCCCTTGCGGGCGGCGATGTCCGTGCTGAGGCCCGCGAGCCGCGTCGGCAGGCCGTCGGCGCCGCGTGCAACGATGCTGCCGCGGTCGAGAATCCATCGGATAGATCCCCGTGACGAACGCACACGATATTCGACTTCGAAGTGCTGGCTGCTTCCGCTCAGATGGTCGCGCAGAAGTGCCAGGACTCTTGCAAGATCGTCCTCGTGGATCGATGCCTTCCAGTTCGCTTCAGTGATCGAATCCAGAGATTCGCCGCCAAGCGCGCGCAGATCGAACCAGCTACGGTCGAGCTGCAAGCGCCCGGTGACCAGATCCCAGTCCCAGAACGCGTCATGGCTCCCCTCGACGGCGCGAAGCAGCGCATCGGCCCGGCTGGGCCGCAGGGCCTCGGGAGAAAACGGGACCATCGCGTCTGAGATCACTGTCAGCCTCGTCCCGGGGAATCCAAGGTGGCTGCGAGATTGCCGCCACGGTTCCGAAGTCGAAGCCTAGCCTCCGCGAGCGTGCCGGGCGGCCGTGGGCTGACAAGGGTCTAGGCTCGGCGGATCGATGGGTCGAAGCGCGGCCGTTCGGCGAGCGGTAGATGCGAAGCGACGACTTCGTCGTCAACGCTGGCGTGATTCACAGACTGGCGTATCAACACTAAGAAAAGCCTAGCAAAGACTCTGCGGGGCAACTCCCGCCAGCTGCACGAAGCGAGTGGTCAAGGCCGTGGTGACCGGCAAGCTTGGGCTCAACATCCGACTGCCTGTCGAGCGGCGGTATTGCGCAGGGTAACAAAGGCTGCGACGCATTCGAGACATCCGGGACGAGTGCTGCAATCAATCCTGAAAGAATTTACCCAAAAATTGAGCGAGTCGGCCTATCACCCCAGCGCTATGGAGCAGCCGCGTCACCCGGTGGCGGGTCGTCCAGGAACTCGACACTACGCAGAATCTGCAGCGAATAGGACGTGAGATCAGCCTTTTTACCTGCTTTCAGAGAGCCCATTTCGCCCTTACCGCACAGCGCCTTGGGAGGATGAATCAGGCAGAAATGCAGCATACGGACACGGCTATCCTCGTCACCGATCACGTCATCTTCCGTATAGGCATAGCCCTGCGCATTAACGGCCTTCAGCTCATGAAACCGAATCGCTTTATCAAGCGCATGTTTCAAATCGTCGTCGTCTATTGGACTAAAACGCTTCGTGATGTCTCGCACCCATTTCTTTTCTTGTTCGTCGTACCTGACGGGTTGGCCAGTGAATAGGTTTTGTCCGTTAGAGTCATAGCAAATGAAGCCTAAGGTCAGCGGCTCAATGTAGTGTTTTGTGGATAAGTGTCTTGGATTGTCTACTATCACTGCGCCTGAGCCTCTATTCTGCTGGCTGCTACTGACTTTGGCGTCATTAGGGACTTTGATCTTTATATTGCATCCGGATGCCATATTCGCGACTTCAACTTTAGTTGATTTCTGTTCTAATATTTCTGGTGAGGCTGCTAAACAGCAGCTACTAGCTAATGTTAATGCGAGTAAAGTATTTAATGTAAACATCGTTATCTCTTAGGTGTATAGCCCTCAGGAAATGTTAATTGCAGTGTGTTCAGAGCATTCGGGAAGAGTATCTCAGTCAACGAAGCGAGACTTGTTCCGTACGCGCAACAACGAGAATCGAATCCATTTAGTCCCAAGTAGTTGGTGCGATTGATCGCTCCAGGCAAATTCACCGACGCGCTTGCTCGCCAGAACGCCTGACTACGATAGTAAACCTTGGTTCCTTTGTCTGTTAGGACGGCTTTACGCTCTAGCGTATGCACTTCGTCAGCGTACTTCGCCATACGGTTTTTTGACCAATAGAAGCCGGCGCTATCTGAAGGCGTTAGACGCTCTTCAATAGCGTCGCTGTCAGGTAGTGCCTCAATATGTTTTCTCCAGTTAGTAATCTCGTTAGTCAATTCGGGAAAATTGGAATCCTGTAATCCCGTATTTGTGCGATCGCTTGTAGGCGATACCGTGGCAATCGCTTTGTATGCATTAATCATGGCGCTCTTAAGTGTTGTGCTGATCATCCGGCCGCGCCATTCCCAGTAATTGCAGTAGTTCTCGGGGTTGGTCAGCTGCAGGAAGCCCCGACCGTACCAAGGAGCATACCAAGTTAGGCTGCCGCTGCCTTCGCTCAGCCGGCTTAACCATTGAGTTTCCTGCAAGGCGTTGCCGAAGAACGTAGCTTGTCGCATTGGCGTATTCACTAAGTATTTTCGTAGAGTCTTGTTAAGCGAGACGCGGTGAAGTCCCGTGACTGATTGTTCACCGGCGGTCTGATCAGGAACCGGTTCCCAATAAACGACTGTTCGTTTGTTCTTCGTCCCTGTACGCACAGCATGGCTTGGAAGGAGCTGCCTGAACTCGCTTAAGGAAAGCCATCCGCATCGTCTGAAAATGGATATGAATGCTCTTGGCTCGAAGTGCCAGAGGGCCGTTTCGGTGAATCCGGCATCCGTCCAGAGCTTTAGCTTTGCCAGATGAGCTTTGAGTTTTCCGAATTGGTCTTCGGTGAAAGGCGCGGTGAGCGTCGTATCTTTGATCTTGTCGGCGTCTTTCAGCCAGGCGTAGCGCGTATCGAAGCTGCGGTCATCCCATTCGCTGGGAATCTTGCAGATTGTCCTTGCAAGTGCGGTGCGGACTGCCGGAATAGTGGCAATCCGGTTGCTGAGTTCGGTTCGATCAAGAATGGTAGTGCCGTCGTCGAGAATGACATCGGCCAGCAGTCTGGAGTCGGCCCGGCTGTCGCCATCGGTGTCGTCATCGATCAAAAACCAGCCGCGCCAATGAGGAAAATCGGCATCGCTGAATTTCTTGATCAGGTCAGGTCGGAGATCTACCCAGCCCTGGCCACCGGGATAGCTGATCATTCGCCAGTGGGCGGCATCAGCTGGCATCAGTGCGTCAGGGCCGAGCACGCGTCCGAAACGCAGGAGTTCATAGCCGGCGCTGGGGCAGTTCGGGTAGAGCTGATTCGCGCGGTTATACAGACCGTATTCGGCATCAGGCTCGGGTAAGGCTTGTCCAACTGGAGTGCCATCTTCCTGCCATGTAGAGACTGTGGCGCTCCCTGATTCGTACGCAATACCGACAAACAGTTCGCTTGTCGTCTTGTAAGCAGGTTCCGCGGCGCGTGCTTCTGCATAACGCGTTGCAGCAATCTGGCGTGCTGCGGCATTTCCCTCGTGTAGTGCGCTTTGCAATACGCCGAGGTCATCGGCATAGATCGGAGTCTGTGCCGGCAGCATGAAATACATGGTTCCGAACACCGCATCGGTCCGTCCGTCATGCCGGATGTCCAGCGTACCGGTTGTGCGGCCGATCAGCTTTTCGAGATTAGTGTCATCGCAGATAATTTCAAAATGTATTCGATGCGGCTTGCCGTAGATGTAGCCGGCTTGTCCAATCTTGTCTTTGCGGTAAATCGCAGCATCTTTGCTGATCGTGCGCTCGATGTCGTTGAGATGCATATAGATCGAGTAGAACTCCACCTTTGCGGAATCGCCCTCGCCGATTTCCGTGCGGTGGCGAATGATGACAACACCGTCACTCGTCCAGCCCGGGGGGTAATTCAGCGGGTCGTCCGGCGCAGGAACTGACGGGGCGACAGGGAAGGGTGTGGGGCGCCGCATAAACACGATGACGCCATCGGCGATAGCATGCACTGCCAACGGGCCATCGGTTCCAGCGGGTGCTTCGAGATGCAAACCGCCATGCCAGCCAAGATCCCGGCTGACCGGAAAGGAACCTTGTCCCGGAGCATCCCCTGACATCGCCCTGGTAACAAACTCTTTGTCGGATTCACCGCTTATTGCAGAGGGGAGAAAGGGTGGACTGATGATCATGACAATGACATCCGTGTGGACTGTGAGCAGGGTCGTTCAGAGCGAAAGTGGATAAGTCTCTTCGGACTTGCGTTTGTAATCCTGGAGAACCAAATTGACGCGGGGCAGGAGCGGTTGCGGGGTACTCACGCTCTGCGGCCCCGCAAGGCGCTTGCTCGCCCCCTTGAAGCTCACATTTCCCGGGGCATGCACTTCAATGTTTCCCCCTTGCATGCGGATGTAGGCACCTTGTGCGGTCAAAAGGATGTGCGTCTGGGCCTGCATCGTGACGCTGGCGGTGGTGGAGGCGATGCGGAGTTCCTGCCGTGCGGCGAGGGTGGCGGTGCTGCTCTGGGCTTGCAGACTGACCGGTCCCTGAGCGGCGTGGAGCTGGATGCCGGTCATGGGTTCGGGGGAACCGGCGGCGGGTTTGTTGCCATAGCTGAACAGGACGATGCCGTTCTTCACGACAGTGCGGTGATCGGCTTGCGCGATGGCTTCGATCGCATGGCCGGCCGTCAAGCTCAAGTGGGTACCGGCGCTCCAGAGACTGGCATCGGGCGTGAGCGCGACGATGCCGTCCGGAGCGGAGGTCGTGATCATCGGCTCGGTCCACGCAAGGCCGGTGCTGGCATCGGTGGTGCCCTGCAGCACCGTCTGGCCGTGCTGGAGCGCGGCGATCGCGGGGATGTCGCTTGATCGCTTCGCACCATCACCGGAACGGCTTGCAGCCTTGCTTGTAGCAGCGGAAGGCGGCGAAGCAGAGCCACTGCTCGGCACGGCAGTCACCGCCGTCTGCTTCTTCGCCGTATCCGCCAGCGACTGCGCAAGCTGCTCGGCCTCACTCAATTGCTGGATCGCTTCACGCGCATCGAATGCCTGGGCGCTGGCATGCGTACCCCCGGCGCGGGTATCGGCACTGATCAACAGCCCGGTACCTGCCCGGATCGAGCCGTAGGCATCGGTCGCGAGACTGATGCCATGACCCAGCGGCGCAGCGCGGAGGTTTCCGTCCTGCGCGCGCTGATGGCCCAGCAGCAGTTGCGTGGCGTGTTGCGTGGTCGCGAGATCGAAGCGTGCTTGAGCCGGTGTGGCATCCAGCAGCAGATGATTGAACCCGCCCTGTCCGCTTTGACTCGATGACAGCGCCTGCGTCTTGAGTCCGGACAGCGCGCCGGGGTGGCCGTTGCCGGAAAACCAGGCGGGCGCATTGGCCGTGGCAGCCGGTGCGCTTTGCCCGATGGTATTGCCGGGCGCATCGTCGTGGCCCTTGCCGTTGTAGACGCTGCCGATGACCACGGGCCGGTCGATATCCCCTTCGATGAATTCGACCAGCACTTCCTGACCGACCCGTGGCACGAATACGCTGCCCCAGTTGCTGCCAGCCACCGACGCCGCCACGCGAACCCAGGTACCGCTGGCCTCGGAGCCGGGTGCGTTGTCATCGCCCGCGGGATGATCGAGCCGGCTTTGCGAGCGTGCGCCGCGCTGCCAGTGGAACTGGACCTTGATGCGGTGATCGCGGTCGGTCGTGATTGGCGCGCCATCCCCCCCCACCACGGTGGCGGTCTGCAAGCCGTGCACGATCGGCTGCCGTCGCAGGTCTGCGCGCGGCGCGAAAGCCACCGCAGCTTGAAGCAGCAGTGCCTCGTTGGCATACAGCGGGGAATCATCCCGCGCTGTCGTCACCGGCTGAATGCTGACGGCATTCATGAGGCGATCCAGCCCTTGCGAGAAGGCAGCTGGAATATTGTTACGCGCCGCATGATGAACACGAAGCGCGACATAGTCCGCTGCCTCCGGTTCGCCCGATAGTGCCGACGCGTCGACTCGCGCATGGCCGGAGACCGTGAAGCGCTTCCCAACGCCCATCCGCCGCAGGCTGCCTGCCGCGATGACACTGCGCTGATCCACCGCATGGGCGCGTGCCTGCGCGCGCGCCAGCCGCGAGCCCTGCCTGCGGTCGGCATAGCGATAGAGCCCGGGCGTATCGCGATGGGTCAGCATCGGAACCTGCGAGGCATCCGGGCCCGCATCGTCCGCCGCCGTCTGCTCGATCAACCGGACATCCAGGCTCAGGTAATCCCAGCTGCTCAGCGCGACCGACTGCGTACCGACGGCGGCCTGGTCATCCAGCCGTTGCAGCGTGTCGTCGGCCTCGGTGGTGTCGGCGCGATGGAAGCGCACGGTACCGAGATCGTTCGTGAATGCCGTGTTGGCATCGGCGATCACGAAGGTATGACTGCCGAGCGTACCGGCGTCGGCATTCCCGGCATGCTCGAACCAGCCGAACAGGCCTTCATCCGCGAGCAGGCGCAGTACGAAGGCAAGATCAGTTTCGCGATACTGGATCGTGAGGCTACGTTTCGGATAGACCGAGGCATCGGCCAGCTGCCAGCGCCAGGCCGGCACCAGTGCGCCCTGGTCGCGGTAGTCGCCGAACAGCTCGTCCACGATCTCGATGACCGTCTTGTCCTGGAACAGGTAGGCGTCGCGACGGTGTGCAAGAAACGCGAGCCAGGGTTCGATGACCAGGCGATAACGCGCGAAACCGCCATTGCTGCCGAGCTGCTCGACCTGTGTCACATGGCCGTGGAAGGGGCGCAGCTCGGTCCGGGAATCCGCGCACAGCAGTTCCAGCAGCACGGACTGGCCGAGCAGGCCATCGGGAGTGATATGGGCATCGGTCGACAGCGCGACGATCTCGTAGCGGAAGCCCGCCGTCACGTCCCGGGTTGCAAGAGCAGGCGACAGGCCGGTCAGCGTTTCGCTGCCGCTGAAGCGCTCGGCGATCAGGGTCTCGGTAGCGAGCGTTGTGTGGAGGCGCAGCAGTCGCGATGTCTGGCTGAACTCGGCCAGTCCGGCGCGCAGTGCGCCTGCAATCCGCTCGACCACAGCGTCCGTCAACTGAAGGCTCATCGACCCTCCCTGGCCTGATCCCGATACCGCCCGCCACTCCGTGGCCTCGGCCAAAGGATAAGCGATTTGCCGGCGCTGTCCACGTTGGACGGCCGCACTTGTGGATCGCTCGGCGGGCAGCGGACGGGATGACGCAGTTTTGACGCATTGAACCCGGGTCGCGACTAGAACAGGACTTGCAGTCCTGCCTGTCGGAGGCATCGCGCCTCCATCCAGCGGAGGGCATATGGCGGGCGGTCCCAATTCAGTTCTGAAGCGCGTGATGCAGGTCAGCGGCCCGGTGCCGGGCCTGGGCGCTCCGGTGCTGCTCATGGTCATCCTCGCGATGATCGTGATCCCGCTTGCCCCCTTCGTTCTCGATCTCGCGTTCACCTTCAACATCGCGCTCGCGATCGTGATTCTGCTGGCCGTCATCTATGTGCTGCGGCCGCTGGAATTCAGCGCTTTCCCGACCGTTCTGCTGCTGGTCACGCTGCTGCGCCTGGCCCTGAACGTGGCCTCGACACGCGTCGTGCTGCTGCATGGGCATGAGGGCTCGCACGCCGCAGGCAAGGTCATCGAGGCCTTCGGCAACTTCGTGGTCGGTGGCAATTACGCGATCGGCTTCATCGTCTTCATCATCCTGACCCTGATCAACTTCATGGTCGTGACCAAGGGCGCGGAAAGAGTGTCGGAGGTGTCCGCGCGTTTCGTGCTCGATGCCCTGCCCGGCAAGCAGATGGCGATCGATGCAGATTTGAACGCCGGTTTGTTGACGCGCGAGGAATCCAAGGCGCGGCGCGAGGAAGTGCGCGAGGAAGCGGACTTCTACGGCTCGATGGACGGTGCCTCGAAGTTCATCCGCGGCGATGCCATGGCCGGCATCATGATCCTGTTCATCAACATCGTCGGCGGCCTGTTCATCGGCACGCTGCAGCATGGTCTTCCGATCGGCGAGGCCTTGAAGAACTACACGCTGCTGACCATCGGCGATGGTCTGGTCGCGCAGATTCCGAGCCTGCTGATGTCGACGTCCGTGGCCATCCTGGTCACGCGCATGTCCAAGTCCTCGAACATGGGCCAGCAGGTCATGCGGCAGGTGTTCGCGGAGCCGAAGGTGCTGGGGGTGACGGCTGGCGTGCTGACGCTCATCGGCGTGATTCCCGGCATGCCGAACCTCGTATTCCTGACGCTGGCCGCGGCCTGCGGCGGCATCGCTTATGCCGGTACGCAGCGCACGAAGCAGGCATCCGAGACCACGCGCAATGCGCCACCCCCGCAGCCGGCAGCGCCGCAGGAACTGGGCTGGGACGATGTCCGGCAGGAAGATCCGATTGGCCTGGAAGTCGGTTACCGGCTGATCCCGCTGGTCGATGCCAAGCAGGGCGGGGAACTCATGGCGCGCATCAAGGGCGTGCGCAAGAAGCTCACGCAGGAACTGGGCTTCCTGATCCAGCCCGTGCATATCCGCGACAACCTCGAACTCACGCCGAGCGCCTATCGCCTGACCTTGCACGGCGTGCCGATCGCCAGCGGCCAGGTCTATCCGGATCGCGATCTCGCGCTGAATCCGGGGCGCGTGTTCGGTACTGTCGAAGGCATCGTCACCAAGGACCCGACCTTCGGCCTCGATGCCGTCTGGATCGAGCGCGGTGCGAGGGATCATGCGCAGACGCTGGGCTACACCGTGGTCGATCCCAGCACCGTGATCGCGACCCATCTCTCTCAGATGATCAAGGACCACGCCCAGGAACTGCTCGGTTTCGACGAGGCCCAGCAACTCCTGAACGCGCTGGCCAAGAACGCGCCGAAGCTCGTGGAAGACCTGGTGCCCAAGCTCATTCCGCTCGCGGCGTTCGTGCGTGTTCTGCAGACGCTGCTGGCCGAGCGCGTGCCGATCAGAAACCTCCGCGGCATTGCCGAGGCTCTGGCGGAAGCCGCGCCGCGCAGTCAGGAACCCGTCGTGCTCGCCGCTGCGGTGCGCGTTGCGCTGTCTCGCCAGATCGTTCAGGAAATCAATGGACTGGAGCCTGAGTTGCCGGTCCTCACGCTGGCTCCGGCTCTGGAACGCGTGTTGCAGGACAGCCTCCAGGGCGGCGCTGCCGTGCTCGAACCAGGTCTCGCGGAACGCATGCATCAGTCGCTCAGCACGCAGGTCCAGAAGCAGGCACGCGCCGGTCAGCCGGCGGTGCTGCTGGTACCGGCACCGCTGAGAGTGATGCTCGCGAAGTTCACGCGCCAGACGCTGCCGGACCTGCATGTGCTGGCCTACAACGAAGTACCGGACTCCAAGCAGATTCGTCTGATTGGTGCCGTGAGCTGAGGAATCGCGCTTTGCGAGCACTGCTCGCTGCGAGGCCGAAGGACCGGCCAGGGATGGGCGGGCGGTGGGCAGCGAAGGCGGCGAAGTCGCGCCATGGATGGCAGCACGACGTTAATCGAGGTTGGGACATGAACGAAATGGGTGGCCAATGAAGATCAAGCGGTTCGTCGCGAAGAACATGCGCGAGGCCATACGCCAGGTCCGCGAGGAACAGGGCCCGGATGCCGTGATCCTCTCCAACCGGCGCGTGAATGGCGGTATCGAAGTCGTCGCAGCTGTCGACTACGACGAAGCCTTGATGCAGGCCTCGCTGCGTCGTGCGCCCGCGTCGAAGCCAAGCGAAGCCGCCATGCCGCCGATCACCGACACACCCCTTGAATCCAAATCGGCTGGAAAGGTGGACGTGAAAGCCGAGCCGAAGCCGAAGACCGAGAGCGAATCCGATAAATCCCGCAGTGCAGCGCCACCGCCGCCGCCAGCGATTGCGCCGCGTACCAGCGAAGCCATCGACATCCTGCTGGCCGATTACGGCGATCCGACGCCGGCAGCCGTGCGCATGCCGATGATGCGGCAGGCAGCTTCGGCATCCGCAGCCAGCTCGGCCGCCCTGGCCGTGGCAGTGCCGGTCGAGGCCGCCTCGTCAACCGCCATCAACGCCGTGTCTTCCGAGGAATTCATGCAGCTCAAGAACGAGCTCGGCGGCATGCGCCGCATGATGGAACAGCAGCTTGCAGGGCTCGCCTGGAACGACCTCAAGCACAACCGGCCGCAACGCCTCTCGGTGCTGCGCGTGCTCAGCGACATCGGCCTTGAGCCGGAGCTGGCGCGGGCCATCTCCGAGGAACTGCCCGAGTCCACCACGCCGGAGCGTGCACGCTTCCTGCCGCTGGGCATGCTGGCGCGGCGCATCCCGGTGACCAAGCCGGACATCGTGCTCGATGGCGGCATCATCGCGCTGGTCGGCCCCACGGGTGTCGGCAAGACCACGACCATCGCCAAGCTCGCGGCGCGCTATGCCGAGCGTCACGGCCTGCGCGACATCGCGCTCGTGGCCATGGATCATTACCGCATCGGCGCGCAGGAACAGCTTTACACCTATGGCCGCCTGCTCGGCGTGCCGGTCTACACGGTCACGCCGCAGCAGTCGCTGAGCGAGATGCTGGTCAAGCTCGCTGACCGCAAGCTGGTGCTGATCGATACGGTCGGCATGAGCCCGCGGGACAACGCGCTCAGTGCGCAGATCAAGATGCTCAGCGAAGCGCATCCCCGGCTTCGTGCCTATCTCACGATGGCCGCCAATGCGCAGGCTGCGGACCAGGACGAAGTGGTACGCCGCTTCGGTGCCGCCCAGCTCTCGGGCTGCATCCTTTCGAAGCTCGACGAGACGCGGC
>Ga0194135_10001552_pt1 | contig 13743 bp, 9 predicted proteins | sample LitLau_LLRF_2013_FD_134024 | JGI IMG/M metagenome (GOLD analysis project Ga0194135, IMG submission 134024) | Freshwater sediment microbial communities in response to fracking from North America - Little Laurel Run_MetaG_LLRF_2013 (version 2) | ecosystem: Environmental > Aquatic > Freshwater >...
GCCGGGGCCCCGGCGACCCAGAGCGGCAACCTTGAACAGCGCCTGGCCCTGCTCAGGCCCTTCAGCCAGTCGCTGCAGGACAATCCGAACCTGGCCTCGTTGTACCTGGGGTATGCCAATGGCGATTTCTTCATGGTGCGGCCCTTGCGCGACGACACGATCCGCAATCAGCGCCAGGCGCCGCCAAACAGTGCCTACGAAGTCTGGAGCATCGAGCGCAACGCCAGCATCGGGCAGACGCACTCGCAATCACTGTTCTTCGATTCGCAGCTGTCCATGATCGGCCGCCTGGAGCACCCGCAGGACGGCTACGACCCTCGCAACCGCGATTGGTTTTCCAACGCCCGCAGCGAAACCGAGCAGATCACCACCGAACCCTACGTCTTCTATTCCACCAACAACGTCGGCACCACCCTGGCCCTGAGCAGCGGCGATCTGGCGGTGATGGGCGCCGACCTGACCCTGGAACAACTGTCCTCGACCCTGGCCAAGCACCGGGTCACCCGCGGCACCGAGATAGCCCTGCTCGACGACAAGGGCGACGTCGTGGCCTATCCCGACAGCGACAGACTGGTCCTGGAGAAACACAGCGCACGCTTGATCAAGGCCAATGCCCTGAACCCGGTGTTCGGCGCGCTGCTGCGAGGCCAGGCGCAGAACGGCCACTTGCAGTCCCAGGGGCGCAGCTGGATCGTCGCCAGCAACCGGATCGCCGAGGGCGGACCGGGCGGTCTGCAACTGGCCTTGCTGGTGCCCGAGGATGAACTGCTGGCCGATGCCTACCGCCTGCGCTGGCAAGGCGCACTGATCACCCTGACCATTCTGCTGCTGTGCCTGCCCTTGGGCTGGCTGATCTCCCGCGTGCTGGTGCGGCCACTGCGCGCCCTGGTGCAAGAAGCCGATGCCATCCGCAGTTTCGACTTCAAGGCGCCGATGTCACGCCGTTCACCGGTGCTGGAAGTGGATCAACTGAGCGTGTCCATGGCCAGGATGAAAGACACCCTGGCGAGTTTTTTCGAGATCAATGCCAGCCTGTCGGCGGAAACCCGCTTCGACCCGCTGCTGCAACGAGTGCTGTCGGAAACCGTCAAGCTGGCCCAGGCCAAGGCCGGCCTGATCTACCTCTCTGAAAGCAAGGGCGCGCGCCTGGAGCCCCATGGCCTGATCATCGACGGCGAACATCAGGATCTACCGCGATTCAATATCGCCACCAAGGACCTGACCGACCACAGGCTTCCGGACTGGCTGCGCCAACTCACCGACACTGACACCGTGGTCACCACCCTGGGCTTTGAACAGGCCGGAAGCCTGCAAAGCGTGCTGCTGGCCCTGGACAGTCCCAGCGCCCACTTGCTGGGCCTGCGCTTGCGCAATCGCCATCACGAAATGGTGGGCATGCTCCTGCTATTTCTGGAAGACAGCGGTGCCGAGGCGGACCTGGACAGACTCAGTCCGGATCGGATCGCCTTTATCCAGGCGGTGTCCGCCACCGCCGCGCTGTGCATCGAGAGCCAGCGCCTGCAGAACAAGCAGAAGCAGCTGCTGGACGCCTTCATTCAGCTACTGGCCGGGGCCATCGACGCCAAGAGCCCATACACCGGCGGCCACTGCCAGCGAGTACCGGCCCTGACCCTGATGCTGGCCGAGGCCGCGGCCGCCAGCGACGACCCGCGGTTCGCCGCCTACCAGCCCACCGACGACGAGTGGGAAGCCCTGCATATTGCGGCCTGGCTGCACGATTGCGGCAAGGTCACGACCCCGGAATACGTGGTGGACAAGGCCACCAAGCTGGAAACCCTGAACGATCGGATCCATGAAATCCGCACCCGCTTCGAAGTGCTCAAGCGCGATGCCTGGATCGATTACTGGCGGGCCGTGGCCGAAGGGGCCGAAGCCAGCGCCCGGGCCGCCGAGCGCGACGAGCGCCTGCGCGCCCTGGACGACGACTTCGCCTTCGTCGCGCGCTGCAACCTGGGGGCCGAGTTCATGGCCGACGCCGACCAGCAGCGCCTGCGGGAAATCGCCCAGCGCACCTGGAGCCGGACCCTGGATGATCGCCTGGGGGTTTCCTGGGAAGAGCTGAAGCGCCAGGAGCGCACCCCGGCGCCCAGCCTGCCGGTGCTGGAACGGCTGCTGGCGGACAAGCCCGAACACCTGCTGGAGCGCAGCGCCGTGGAGATCATGACCGCGGACAATCCCTGGGGGTTCAAGCTCCAGGTGCCGGCCCACAAGTACAACCGGGGCGAGCTGTACAACCTGAGCGTGCCCCGGGGCACGCTGACCGCCGAGGAGCGCTATGTGATCAATCACCACATCGTGCAGACCATCATCATGCTCAACCACCTGCCCTTCCCCAGCCACCTGCAGAACGTGGCGGAGATCGCCGGCGGCCATCACGAGAAAATGGACGGCAGCGGCTACCCCAAGCAGCTCAAGCGCGAACAGATGAGCCTGCCGGCGCGGATGATGGCCATTGCCGATATCTTCGAAGCCCTGACCGCCGCGGACCGCCCCTACAAGAAGGGCAAGACCCTCAGCGAAGCGCTGAACATCATGGCCATGATGTGCCGCGACGCCCACATCGATCCCGAATTGTTCGAGCTGTTTCTCCAGCAGCAGATCTATCAGCGCTACGCCGAGCGCTTCCTGGTGCCGGAGCAGATCGATGCCGTGGATCGGGAAGCGCTGTTGAAAAAGGCAGGGTTGACCGCCTGATGGCGGTCAGCAGTCACTCAGGCGCAGGAAGATCGCCGCCAGTTGTTCGATACCGGCCTGGTCCGCCGGGCTAAAGCGGGCCAGCTTCGGGCTGTCCAGGTCGAGCACGCCGATCAGCCGGCCATCCTTGACCAGGGGCACCACCAGCTCGCTGTTGGACGCGCTGTCACAGGCGATGTGTCCGGCAAAGGCATGCACATCCTCGACCCGCTGAGTCTGCAGGGTGGCCGCGGCCGTGCCGCAGACGCCACGACCGAAGGGAATCCGCACGCAGGCGATCTGACCCTGGAACGGGCCCAGCACCAGTTCCTGGTGGCGGTTGAGGTAGAAGCCGGCCCAGTTCAGGTCGTCGAGCTGGCTGAACAGGAACGCCGAGAACTGCGCCGCATTGGCGATGAAGTCGCGCTCATCGGCCAGCAGCGACTCCAACTGGGCACACAGCAGCCCATAGCCGTCCAGACCTTGGCCGGCACTTTGCAAATCGATCATGCTTTTTGCTCCAACAACTGCAAGCCCACCCAATAGCGAGCAAATTGATAGGCACAGCGGCCGTTGCGGTTGCCCCGCCCGGTGGCCCAGCGTACCGCCAGAATGTCCAGCTCCTCGGTGCGCTGCCAGCTCAAGCCGGCCTTGCGCGCCAGCTCGCCGATCCAGTGTTCCACCACATTGAGAAAGTGTTCCTGAGTGAAGGGATAGAACGACAGCCACAGGCCGAAGCGGTCCGACAGGGCGATCTTGTCTTCCACCGCTTCGCTGGGGTGCAGCTCGCCATCGACGCGCTTCCAGTTCTCGTTGTCGCTTTCTTTTTCCGGCACCAGGTGCCGACGGTTCGAGGTGGCGTACAACAGCACGTTTTCCGGGGCCTGTTCCAGGGAGCCGTCGAGCACGCTCTTGAGCACTCGGTAATCGCCCTCGCCGGCCTCGAACGACAGGTCATCGCAGAACAGCACGAAACGCTGGGGCAGCTTGACCAGTTGCTCCACCACCCGCGGCAGGTCCGCCAGGTGATCACGTTCGATCTCGATCAAGCGCAGGCCGCCCTTGGCATGTTCGGCCAGCAAGGCGCGCACCAGGGAGGATTTACCGGTGCCACGCGACCCCCAAAGCAGCGCATGGTTGGCCGGCAGGCCATCGAGGAACTGCCGGGTGTTGCGCGCCAGTTGCTCGCGCTGCTTGTCGACCCCGATCAGATCGCTCAAGCGCATGTCCAGGCTGACCTCCAGCGGCAGCAGGAAGCCGCTGCGGCCTTCGCGCTGCCAGCGCGCGGCCAGGCACTGGTTCCAGTCGATGCTCTGGCGCAGGGTCGGCAACAGCGGTTCGATCCGGGCCAGCACGGCGTCGGCACGTTCAAGAAATGCATTCAATCGGGCATCCACGGCTTTTCCTCAGGCACGTTCAAGGTAATGATGCGGCACACAGACCAAACGCCGTCCTGATCAAAGGGTCTATCGCCTTGTCAGCTGCTGCCGAACCGACCGGCAACCAAAGATGATCAGCTATGCTTGCGCAGCGAAGGGAAACGAAAGTGGTTCAGCCCCCCATGGATATCAAGTTCACCAACCGCCTGTCCTATAAACAGGCCCGGCTCACCGTGCTGGTGGGTTTCATTCTGGGGACCGCGCTCAGTCTGCTGCAAATCGGCATCGATTATGCCAGTGAAGACGCCTCCATCAATCGCGAAATCCAGTCATTGCTGGAAATCAGTCACAACCCGGCCTCGCGCATTGCCTACAACATCGACGCCGAACTGGCCCAGGAGCTGACCCTGGGTCTGTTGCGCTCACCGGCGATCATTCGCGCGCAATTGATCGACAACAACAACACCCTGCTGGCCAACGTCGAACGCCCGCCGCAACAGAGCGGCTACCGGGCCCTGAGCGACTTCCTGTTCGGCGCCGACCGTCAGTTCGAGGACCGCCTGTACCTGAGCCACCTGCCGGACGAATCCCTGGGCACCCTGCATCTGGACGTGGACACCTATGCCTTCGGCAGTCGCTTCCTGCGCCGCGCCGAAGTCACCCTGATCAACGGTTTTGCCCGCAGCCTGATCCTCACCGGGATTCTCCTGGCCTTGTTCTACGTGATGCTGACCAAGCCGTTGGTGGGGGTGATCCGCGAGCTCAGCAGCCGCGATCCGCGCAGCCCGCAACAGGCGCCGCTGGAGTTTCCCCCGGGACATGAGAACGATGAAGTCGGGGTGCTGGTCAAGGTCGCCAACCAGCAGTTCGAGATCATGGCCACGGAAATCCAGCAGCGCCGCATTGCTGAAAACCGCCTGACCGAGTACCTGGGGCAGCTGGAAAACATCGTCTCGGCGCGCACCACCGAGCTCAAGGCCAGCAACGCCCGGCTCAGCCAGTCCAACGAGGAACTGGAACTTGCCCGACGCACCGCCCTGGACATGGCCCAGGCCCGCGCCGCGTTCCTGGCCAACATGAGCCACGAGATCCGCACCCCGCTCAATGGCTTGCTGGGGATGATCGCCCTGGCCCTGGACAGTCCTCTGAACCCCGAACAGCGCCAGCAGCTGTCCATCGCCCACGACTCCGGCAAGGTGCTGGTGGAACTGCTCAACGATATTCTCGACATGTCCAAGTTCGACGCCGGGCAGCTGGAACTGGAGCGCATTCCCTTCGACCTCGGGGTGCTGGTGGAGGACACCGCCAACCTGTTGTCGCAGAACGCGGCGGCCGGGGTGGAACTGGCCTGCCTGATCGCTCCGGACTTTCCGGCGCTGGTGCTGGGAGATCCGATGCGGGTGCGGCAGATCGTCAGCAACCTGCTGTCCAACGCCCTCAAGTTCACGCGCTTCGGCCGGGTCGATGTGCGCCTGAGCACCCTGGGTGACGGGGTGCGCATCGAGATCTGCGACACCGGCATCGGCATCGCCCAGGAAGCCCAGGTGAAGATTTTCCAACCCTATACCCAGGCCGGCGCCGGCATTACCCGTCAGTACGGAGGCACCGGCCTGGGGCTGGCGCTGACCAACAACCTGTGCGAAGCCATGAACGGACGCCTGAGCATCAGTTCGGAAGTCGGTTTTGGCAGCCAGTTCTGCGCCGACCTGCCGCTGCCTTGCCATACCCCTTCAGCCCCCCCGCCGGCCTTGTCCGGAAAGGTCGTGGGCATTACCGATGCCGGAAGCGGCCTGGCCGAATTGCTCGATTCGCTGCTGCCGACCTGGGGCCTGGACTACTGGCGCTACGACATCGAAACCTCCCTGGCCGGGGTCAATCCCGATCTGTTGATCACCGATTGCCCGGAATGCCTGTTTGGCCTGCGCCCGGCCATTACCGCGCCGATCCTGCTGGTGACCGCCTATGGCAGCTTCCTGCCCAGCGAAGAGGCCAGCGCCCTGGCGCCACTGCAGCAACAGGCCCGCCCCCTGGCGCGCAATGCCTTGTATCAGACCCTGCGCCGCTCGTTGCAGGCGGAAACCATCACCCTCAATGACGCCCAGTTGGACATGCCGACGCAGATCCGCCGGGCCGAGATTCTGCTGGTGGAAGACAACCCGGTGAACCAGCTGGTGGCCAAGGGCATGCTGAGCAAGCTCGGCTGCGCGGTGACCGTGGCCGCCCACGGTGCCGAAGCCCTCAACCAGTTGGAGCACAACCGCTTCGATCTGGTGCTGATGGATTGCAACATGCCGGTCATGGACGGTTACGAGGCCAGCCGGCAGATCCGTCGCAGCGGACGCTGGCCGGACCTGCCGATCATTGCCCTGACCGCCAACGCCATGCCCGAGGAGCGTGAACGCTGCCGAGCCGCGGGCATGAGCGACTACCTGGCCAAGCCGTTTCGCCGCGAGGAACTGATCGCCCTGCTGGACCAGTGGGTGCCTACTACGACACGGCTCTGATCTGCCGCAACAGGTGATCGAGGCCGTCGCGCAAGGGATCCAGGTTGTCGAGGTTGACGCCGCTGTCGCACAACAGCGCCGCCTTGAGCGGCGGCACCTGATCGCGCAGCGCCAGTCCGGCTTCGCTCAGGCTCAGGTGCACTTCACGCTCATCACGCCCGGAACGTTGACGCTGCACCAATTGCAATTGCTGCAAACGCTTGAGCAGCGGGGTCAGGGTTCCGGAGTCCAGCAACAGGCGCTCCCCCAGGGCTTTGACGGTCGGCTGCGGCACCGGCGTCGCCTGCCACTCCCACAGCACCAGCATCACCAGATACTGCGGGTAGGTCAGGCCCAGGCGGTCGAGCATCGGCTTGTAGCCACGCACCACCGCCCGCGAAGCGGCGTACAGCTTGAAGCACAGCTGGCGGTCGAGCTGGAGGGAAGAATCCACGGGCAAATCGTTCATTTGAGCAGGGCTTCGATCTCGCGGCTAAGGTCCTGGGGCTTGGTCGCCGGAGCGAAGCGCTTGACCAGCTTGCCGTCCCGACCGATCAGGAACTTGGTGAAGTTCCACTTGATGCCCTGGGAACCGAGGACACCGGGCGCGCGCTGCTTCAACTGGACGAACAGCGGGTGGGCCGCGGCGCCATTGACATCGATCTTCTTGAACAGCGGGAAGCTGACGCCGTAGTTCAGCTCGCAGAACTCGGAAATAGCCCCTTCGTCGCCCGGCTCCTGCTTGCCGAACTGGTTGCAGGGAAAACCCAGCACTACCAGGCCCTGGTCCTTGTAGGTCTGCCACAGCTCCTCAAGCCCCTTGTACTGCGGGGTGAAGCCACACTTGCTGGCGGTATTGACCACCAGCACGGCCTTGCCGGCGAAGTCCGCCAGGGTCTTGTGTTCGCCTTTGATGGTGGTGCAGGGAATAGTCAGCAGCGAGTCGGTCATGGCAGCAATTCCACTCAAGATAAGAGCCGCTAAAAATAGCGCCCAATTAAATTGTGTGCAATTTAATTGATGAAAAGGCGACTGCACGAGTCGCCTTGCTGCCTAGCGCGGCAGCAGATCCAGGCACACCGAGTTGATGCAGTAACGCAGGCCGGTGGGTGGCGGACCGTCCGGAAAGACATGACCCAGGTGGGCATCGCATTTGGCACAGACCACTTCGGTGCGGATCATGCCGTGGCTCATGTCACGGATCTCGACCATGGCGCTGTCGGCAATCGGCTCGTAGAAACTGGGCCAGCCACAACCGGAGTCGAATTTGGCTCGGGAGTCGAACAAAGGCTCATTGCAGCAGATGCAGTGATAGACCCCATCGGTCTTGGTGGCGTTGTACTTGCCCGAGAACGGGCGTTCGGTGCCTTTGAGCCGGCAGACGTTGTACTGCTCCGGATCGAGCATCGCCCGCCATTCTTCCAGGGTTTTTTCCAGCTTTTCCATGGTCCTTCCTCTGCAACGGAAAAAGCCCGATCTGTGTCTTTTCCACGGATCGGGCGGCACGTATGATTGCGCCTCGTCAGACGCCAGTCTGGCAGCCGCGTTACACCCATTCAAACGGATTTTGCCGCAACCGGTGCTGGCTACAGGCCGGTGTGACACGGCAGGATTCCCAGTACGGTAGTTCACCCTCCGCCTGGATCGTTCATTTTCGGGAACACATCGCCATGCAGGTCAGCAAATCGAACAAGCTCGCCAACGTCTGTTATGACATTCGCGGCCCAGTGCTCAAGCACGCCAAACGCCTGGAAGAGGAAGGCCATCGCATCCTCAAGCTGAACATCGGCAACCCGGCGCCCTTTGGTTTCGAGGCGCCGGACGAGATTCTCCAGGACGTGATCCGCAACCTGCCCACCGCCCAGGGCTACAGCGACTCCAAGGGCCTGTTCAGTGCGCGCAAGGCGGTGATGCAGTACTACCAGCAAAAGCAGGTGGAAGGCATCGGCATTGAAGACATCTACCTGGGCAACGGTGTTTCCGAACTGATCGTGATGGCCATGCAGGCCCTGCTCAACAACGGCGACGAAGTGCTGGTACCGGCCCCGGACTATCCGCTGTGGACCGCCGCGGTGAGCCTGGCCGGCGGCAACCCGGTGCACTACCTGTGCGACGAACAGGCCAACTGGTGGCCGGACCTGGCCGACATCAAGGCCAAGATCACCCCGAACACCAAGGCCCTGGTGATCATCAACCCGAACAACCCCACCGGCGCCGTGTACCCCAAGGAAGTGCTGCTGGGCATGCTGGAACTGGCCCGCCAGCACAACCTGGTGGTGTTCTCGGACGAGATCTACGACAAGATCCTCTACGATGACGCCGTGCACATCTGCACCGCTTCCCTGGCGCCGGACCTGCTGTGCCTGACCTTCAACGGCCTGTCCAAGTCCTACCGCGTGGCCGGTTTCCGTTCCGGCTGGGTGGCCATTTCCGGTCCCAAGCAGCATGCCCTGAGCTATATCGAAGGCATCGACATGCTGGCCAACATGCGCCTGTGCGCCAACGTGCCCAGCCAGCATGCGATCCAGACGGCCCTGGGCGGCTACCAGAGCATCAACGACCTGGTGCTGCCGCCCGGCCGCCTGCTGGAGCAGCGCAACCGCACCTGGGAGCTGCTCAACGACATTCCCGGGGTCAGCTGCGTGAAACCCATGGGCGCGCTGTATGCCTTCCCGCGGATCGACCCGAAAGTCTGCCCGATCCATAACGATGAGAAGTTCGTTCTCGACCTGCTGCTTTCGGAAAAACTCCTGGTGGTCCAGGGCACCGCGTTCAACTGGCCTTGGCCGGATCACTTCCGCGTGGTCACCCTGCCGCGGGTCGACGACCTGGAACAGGCCATTGGTCGGATCGGAAGTTTCCTCAAGTCCTACCGCCAATAATCCGAATCACGCAGTGCGATCCTTACCCGGTCGCACTGCGATTAATTCAGCAACACATCTTCGCTGCCCTGCACCACGCCCCTTCTATAAGCTTGCACTTTCCGCCTGGCCTATTGTCACAAAGTCTGCACCGCAGCCGGTTGCTTGCCCCATCCGACAATCGCCCGCGCCGCGCCAATGCATGCGTCTAGCCCCGGGGCTAGACGACACAGTTTGAAATAGAAGCCGTATTGAATAGGCCGTTGCCGCACCTTATATACCCCGCAGTACGCTACATCTTTAGCTTGAGGAGATTTCTACAACCATGATGCGAATCCTGCTGTTTTTGGCCACTAACCTTGCGGTCGTGCTGATTGCCAGCATCACCCTGAGCCTTTTCGGCTTCAACGGGTTCATGGCGGCCAATGGGGTTGATCTCAACCTCAATCAGCTGCTGATTTTCTGTGCCGTCTTTGGTTTTGCCGGTTCGCTGTTCTCGCTGTTCATCTCCAAGTGGATGGCGAAGATGAGCACCAGCACACAGATCATCACTCAACCGCGCACCCGCCATGAGCAATGGTTGTTGCAAACCGTTGAGCAACTGTCCCGCGAAGCCGGGATCAAGATGCCCGAAGTCGGTATTTTCCCGGCCTACGAGGCCAACGCCTTCGCCACCGGCTGGAACAAGAACGACGCTCTGGTGGCGGTCAGCCAGGGCCTGCTGGAGCGTTTCTCGCCCGATGAAGTGAAAGCCGTACTGGCCCACGAGATCGGTCACGTTGCCAACGGCGACATGGTGACCCTGGCGCTGATCCAGGGCGTGGTGAACACCTTTGTGATGTTCTTCGCGCGGATCATCGGCAACTTCGTCGACAAGGTGATCTTCAAGAACGAAGAAGGCCAGGGCATTGCCTACTACGTGGCGACCATCTTCGCCGAGCTGGTCCTGGGTTTCCTGGCCAGCGCCATCGTCATGTGGTTCTCGCGCAAGCGTGAATACCGTGCCGACGAAGCCGGTGCCCGCCTGGCCGGCACCAACGCCATGATCGGCGCCCTGCAGCGCCTGCGTTCGGAACAGGGCCTGCCGGTGCATATGCCCGACACCCTGAACGCCTTCGGCATCAATGGCGGCATCAAACAGGGTCTGGCTCGTATGTTCATGAGCCACCCGCCGCTGGAAGAGCGTATCGACGCCCTGCGTCGTCGCGGCTGATCGGCTGCAAGGCACTACCCAAAAGGGCGACGCGAGTCGCCCTTTTGCTTGGCCGCTGAAAACCTATCCTGCCGCGCCCTGCTTGCTCAGGCGATAGACCCGCTCCACCAGCCGGGTCACACCGCCCTGAAGAAACTTCCAGCTCTCTCCCAGAATGTCGCGCTCTGTTTCCACCTGCAGTTGCCAGGCATCCCCCAGGCGCTGGCGAACTTCATCGTCGAGCACCGCGAATGGCGGCCCGTCCAGTTGCTCCTGGGCGTAGTCCATGGTTATCAGCAGCCCCTTGCTGCCCTCCGGCAACAGGCCATTGAGGTGGGCGCTGTAGCGCTGCCGCATCGGCGGGGGCAAGGCGATCATGGCCGCACGGTCGTACAGGGCTGTGCAACCTGCCGCGTCCTCGGCAGTCAGGGCAAAGAAATCGCCACACCAGAGCTGAATGGGCCCGCTGGCGTAGACCTTGAACTCCCCATGCTGGCTGATCTGCGGCTGCAGCTGATGCTCACGAAAGAAATCCTCCACCGCCTTTTCCGCAAGCTCAATGCCCAGCACCTCGAACCCTTGGTCGGCGAGCCAGATCAGGTCCAGGCTCTTGCCGCACAACGGCACCAGCACCCGGGTTTGCGGCGCCAGGCCCAGGGCCGGCCAATACTGCTGCAGGTAAGGGTTGACCTCTGCCAGGTGAAAGCCGATCTGATCCCGCTCCCAGCGTTTTTGCCAAAAGTCCGCTTGCATGAGAAGTCCTTAAAATTCGATCAAAAAGCGCTAAAACTTATATTAGATTTAGATCAATGATCTGATTGAAGATGGCGCATCTTAACCTTCAGGACCTTCCTCATGCTCCCCAGCCTGTTCATCTCCCATGGTTCTCCCATGCTGGCCCTGGAACCCGGCGCCAGTGGCCCTGCCCTGGCTCGCCTGGCCGCCGAACTGCCAAGACCCAAGGCGATCCTGGTGGTTTCGGCTCACTGGGAAAGCCAGGACCTGCGGGTCAGCGCCAGCCCGCATCCGGAAACCTGGCACGATTTCGGCGGTTTTCCCGCAGCGCTGTTCGCTGTGCAATACCCGGCCCCCGGCAGCCCGGAACTGGCCGCCCAGGTGGTGCAACTGCTCCAGGCCGATGGCCTGTCGGCACAACTGGACAGCCAGCGCCCCTTCGACCATGGCGCCTGGGTGCCGCTGTCACTGATGTATCCGCAGGCGGATATCCCGGTGGTCCAGCTCTCGCTGCCCAGCCGCCTGGGCCCGGCGTTGCAGACTCGCATCGGCCACGCCCTGGCGATCCTGCGGCAACAGGGCGTGTTGCTGATCGGCTCCGGCAGCATCACCCACAACCTGCGGGAGCTGGACTGGCATGCAGGTCCAGAAAGCGTCGAGCCCTGGGCCAAGGCCTTTCGTGACTGGATGATCGAGAAGCTGGCGGCCAATGATGAAGCGGCCCTGCATGATTACCGGCAGCAGGCACCGAATGCCGTGCGCAGCCATCCCAGCGATGAGCACCTGCTGCCGCTGTACTTCGCCCGGGGTGCCGGTGGCGAATTCAGCGTGGCCCACCAGGGCTTCACCCTGGGCGCCCTGGGCATGGATATCTACCGCTTTGGCTGATGCCTCACCGGCAAGGCTGCTACAAAACCCTGCAGGAGCCGGCTTGCCGGCGAACAGTCCCGGCCCAAATCCCAGGCAAAAAAAATCCCCGAACCAGTCGGGGATTTTTTATGCCTGATCAATCAGCCCGAGGGCGGATCAATCTTCGCGGTAGCGACGCAGCTTCAGCTGCTTGCCGGCAACGCGAGTGTCCTTGAGCTTGGTCAGCAGACGATCAAGACCGTCTTCCGGCAGCTCGACCAGACTGAAGCTGTCACGCACCTGGATGCGACCGATGGCTTCACGGGCCAGGCCGCCTTCGTTGAGGATCGCGCCCAAGAGGTTCTTGGCAGCGATACCGTCACGGGCACCCAACGCAGTACGGCAGCGGGCACGGCCTTCGCCCAGAGGCATTGGCGCGCGACGCTCACGGTCACCACGATCAGGACGATCGCCGGAACGCTCAGGACGATCACCACGTGGCGCGCTGTTAGGCACCAGCGGACGCTCTTTCTCGATGGCTGCCAGGTTCAGCGCTTGGCCGTTGGTGGCCTTGCGCAGCAGGGCCGCGGCCAGGGCGCGCGGGCTGCAACCGATGTCGGCAGTCAGGCGATCCAGCAGTTCACCGTGGGTGGCTTCAGCGTCAGCCACCAGCGGCGACAGGCTGTTGGTCAGCTTCTTGATGCGCGCATCGAGAACAGCCTGGGCGTCCGGCAGGCGAACTTCGGCAACCTTCTGCCCGGTCACACGCTCGATCACTTGCAGCATGCGGCGCTCACGCGGAGTCACCAGCAGCAGCGCGCGGCCTTCGCGACCGGCACGGCCGGTACGGCCGATACGGTGCACGTAGGATTCCGGATCGTATGGCATGTCCACGTTGAAAACGTGGGTGATGCGCGGTACGTCCAGGCCACGAGCGGCAACGTCGGTGGCCACAACGATGTCCAGACGGCCATCCTTGAGGGAGTCGATCACGCGCTCACGCTGGCTCTGGGCGATGTCACCGTTCAGCGCAGCGGCTTTGTAGCCTTTGGCTTCCAGGGCACTGGCCAGATCCAGGGTCGCTTGCTTGGTGCGCACGAACATGATCAGGGCGTCGAAATCTTCAACTTCCAGCAGGCTCAGAACGGCAGAGGTCTTCTGGTCAGCGTGAACCAGCAGGTGAGCCTGCTCGATCGCGGTGACGGTCTGGGTCTTGCTCTGGATCTTGACGTGTTTCGGGTCTTTCAGGTGACGCTCGGCAATGGCCCGGATCGACTGCGGCAGGGTGGCCGAGAACAGTACGGTCTGGCGGGACTCAGGCATGGCCTTGAAGATGACTTCCAGGTCATCCATGAAGCCCAGCTTGAGCATTTCGTCGGCTTCGTCGAGAACCAGGTGGTTCACGGTGGCCAACACTTTTTCGTCGCGACGCAGGTGGTCGCACAGACGGCCCGGCGTGGCGACAACGATCTGTGCGCCATTCCGGATTGCTTTCAGTTGTGGGCCCATCGGCGCACCGCCGTAGACGGCCACAACAGTCACGCCCGGCA
>Ga0194135_10001553_pt1 | contig 13738 bp, 18 predicted proteins | sample LitLau_LLRF_2013_FD_134024 | JGI IMG/M metagenome (GOLD analysis project Ga0194135, IMG submission 134024) | Freshwater sediment microbial communities in response to fracking from North America - Little Laurel Run_MetaG_LLRF_2013 (version 2) | ecosystem: Environmental > Aquatic > Freshwater >...
GAGTGATTTAAAAGCAATGGCAGATTTGTTTGGAGTCGGCCAAGCAGAAGGTGGAAGGATGGATGTGCCAGTTACTCCAGCAATGGGGAAGAAAAATAGAAGACGAGTTAGTGGAGAGAAAAGGGATCTCATCAAAGCTAAAAACGTGGACAATGCTACTCGAGAGTCCTCGTGGATTGGAAGAGTTATCCAATAGATATCATTTTTTTAAAAAATTGAATGTGATTTTATAGATTTAAAAGGCAGTTGTTTTTACTACAATTGACAATGCCTCTCTCGCCGTGCCGTATGCCAAATGTATCTATTGTTAAGTTGTATGATTTGTTATTGGAAAATGTAATGGAGTTATATTTAACAAGAATACTTTCAGAATATATATTTGTAACAATATTGCAGGCATATTTTGTCATTATTGTACAGAATAATTTTAATTACAAGAGTAGACTGATAGTTAAACATAATTTTATTTGTTGTTGAAATATATACTTAAAAACTAACTTATTATAAGGGTATGAAAAACGCATGACCTTGTACCTACAAATCTACTTACTAGGCTTAGTCTTCTTACGTTTAAATGGAATTGAAGTGTCTGCGTTCTTTTTTGGCCGTTTTCTCATCTTACCCGGATGCAGAACCAACTATAATAATAAATTAAAAAAGACATTTACTAAAACTCAATATCAAATAGCTAATAACAAAGTAAAGCCTCTTTTAACGAAGTATACCGTTTCTTTCTTCTTAGCTCGGTTTTGATTCCTCTTTTGGTGATAGTAATCATTGATTCGAGCGTACAAATCGTTAAATTCTGCATTTCCCAATGCATTTCTCAAACCAGTTGTTAGTTTCTCAGCTTCAAGCTTTAAGTCTTGGGGGACGCCTTCATCAGTTAGTTCTCGCACGGCCACTCTTGTCAGACCCTCCGCAACTGATTTTATCATTTCAATTGGACTTTGTTTAACGATTCCTCGGAAGCAACCAAACGCTATGGAACGCTGAAATCCCAATAAAGGCATGGATTAATTCATGGGAGTCAACTTAGAAAGTAGAATTTTTAATTTTACACCTACCAGCTTTGTGTTTTTAGGGTCTTTCACCACTTCATGATTGACGCTGCGTCTCACATCTGCTATGGCATCAGCGAATATTGCTGCATCGCTCAAGCGAGCGGAGACGCAAACCAGTTGGACAAATATTATTGCGCCCTACAATTCACCCAAATTACGGATTAATCTGTATATTAATTTATACGAATACGAAATGAAGCTGATTTAGTGATGGCAATTCACCTTCATAACAACGTCATCACGATCTGTGGTTCTAATAATTGTCCACAGATTTTTCAGCAGAACTTTGAGATCTTCTAAATTCGTTAACACTAATTGATCACAGACTTTTCCTAGTTCTAAATTTTCGGCTACTTGGTCCTTTATTTTGTCCGAGTTGAAGTTAAGGTTATTGAAAAGAATATGTAAGATATCCAAAGTCACAAGTGGCACCCATTCGTGCTCATAAAGTAAATGGGTATTAATCAAGTGATCTAGAAAATAAGATAATGAAAACAGATTATAACTTTGCGATGCTATCAGTAACGTCGTACTTTTGTTCTTACAAATTATGTCCTTAATAACGTTGGTCAAGGGAGAACTTGGAGACCACAAAGAGATACCTCCAGATTTCCTGACAAGCGACTTTTTAAAACACACTAGACTTTGGTATATAGCGTAGTCTTGAGTTTGCTGTGTGACTTCATCAGCTTTGTCACACAGTTCTTCGAATTTCACTGGATTAAGAACTATTTCAATTTTTTCCATTAGTTGCTGAAATTCTTCTCCGTTGAACACATTAGGGTTTTCTATTACTGAACCAGCAATAAGAAAAAATGTGTCGAGCTCTGTAATCTGAATAAGAAGTATTTTAAAATTACTACATGACAGTAACAATTGTTTGCAGACTGGAATGAGTTTTAAAACATTTACATACATGTTTGTCGGATTGCATCAGTTTTAGGAATAACCGAACTAATGTTTTCTTAGTTTCTTGACTGAATAAGGTTTTCATTACTTCACACAGCTTTTCTCTCACAGGAGGTTGGGTTTCACGATCAAGTGAAGCTAGCGTTTTTAGAAATACTAGTTCTTTTATTTCTTGAAAACAGGCCTATCAAATAAGAAATTAGATTACTATACCGGTCAATTTATCTATATCATTAGTAGTAAGTAAAAAATTAACCTGAGGCATAGCATCAATTAAGGAATTCATGATTTCCACTGCAGTCAACCTTCCACTCTCCATTCCATAGTCGAATTGATTCAGAATAAGTCGTACCTGCACTGCTAGGTCTTTGGGAGTAGTGCAATAGTTGGTCAGATAAATAAAATAGGCCTGTAGAAAGCATGTACCAAGATTAGATATATTTTTTGCACAGAAACTGACTTCATTTATCTAATGCTTTTACCTGTCGACAGCCTTCATTGATGTGCTGGTAGAAACTTATAATACTTTGATTGAACACTTCTTCCATTAAATCTTTCAAGTGAGGTGACTTGAATTTGTTTTTCAATACTCCTTTTAACAAAGTAATTGCTGCAGACTACAAAATAGTTAAATAATTTACACTTCAATGACTTCCATTTTTTTCGCAAAGCAAGTTGAATTGTAAAAAATATTTACTTACAGAACACTCTCCATTCGTTAGATAGCCCTGAATACATTTTAACATAAGTTCGAAATCTTGCACAGTAATTTTGTAGTCCGCAAATCGAAGAAAGAATCCAGTCAAAAACTACGAAGAGATTATATTCGTAAACAAAAACATTGAGATTATTTAATCCGTTGTAAACTTGTCATACCTTAAATGTTGCATTTGTCATTTGAGAATCCGTAGTTGTTCTGTAGCAATGGTTATTCATTGAGATAAATCCATTAATTCTCAGCTTTTCAACAATCGAGTTTTCCTTGAAGCTGTCCAGATCGAATTCAAACAATAAGGTCAAGCATCGTAGGGCAACTACGTTAACCTGAAGGAGAACAATTTCTCAATGAATATTTAGGAAAACCGTTTATGCAATAAGTACTATACAATTAATTATTTATCAAAGTACCTGTTTCGAAGAAGATTGGATTCCATCACACAAATTTTTCACAAAACCATCCAAAACTTGAACGTTGTCACGTTGAATTAAATCCAACTTCATTCTATTGCTTTTGTTCAGCCCATTATACAAACTATTAAACGAAAATTCTGTGAGTAAAAATTGGCCAGCTATTTTGGCATCTGCTGTTCCCTTTTTCTTGGAATTTGGAATTAAAAATGCATCTTTTGTTTCAACGAGCAACTTCCTTTTCTTCGACTCTGGCTGCGCAATTTGTTGTTCCTCTTGTTGTGTTTCTTGATGCATAACTTCTTTTAACCACTCAATGAGGTGAACTTGATCAATTACAATATTGTCAGCTAATCCTTCACTCACTGAGTTTAACCACTGTCTAGTTGTTTTGATAATTCTCGGTGACCTCTTCTCTGATAAACGTTTGACTGCTGGGTCAATGAGTATTCTAAGATTGTCCTTGGATGTTATACACTTAGCGCACAGTTTGATAATTGGATGAGCATTACTTTTAGAAGCTTCTCTTGTTTTAGCTTTAATCGCAGCTAATTCTTTTTCTTCTTGCATGACACTGTAGAGTTCTTCATCACATAGCGGTAGTACTTCCTTGATTGGTAACTGTTCAGGGTGAAGCTTGAACTCAGATTCTAAGCATTTCATTAGATAGCTCACTGTGAAGTTCAACACGTGTTTCTGGTATCCTCGTTGAAGCGAAGATTTCAAATAGCTGATGACAGTTCTAAAATGATTAGTTCCAAGTTCCTTGATCACATTGAGGAGAGTTTTACGCAAGGTATTTCTGACTGAGAATAGCTCATTTCGTAATCCAGCACACAGCGATGGAATAATGGAACGGATAGAATTTTCACCTTCGCATTTTGGCAACTTTTTGAGCAGCTTTACAAGAGCTATTGTACAAGGAATTTTCAGCATAACATCTTCGTCAACAGACTTGTCTGCACGTGACAGCTTGTGGGTTGCTTTTTCTTCGAAATTCAAGTATTTCCTTAGCTTAGGGATAATCACATTTTTCAAAATGTTGAGACATTTCTTAGCTGGAGCTGCAGGCAAAACAGTCAGTTCTTCAGGTAACGCGGTTGCTTGGTTTAATTTATTGGAGAATTCTTCTTTGTCGTCTTCTGAGGCAGACTCTATAGCGTTGAGGGTATCATCTTTTGTCTCTAGTTCACCAGTGGTAGTTTCTTCGGCGGGTTCTAAATTATTGCATAATCATTTAATTTAAGATTAGGATTTCAATTTGATATACCCTTTTTCTTATTGTTTTATATACCCTTTTTAACTTCGACCTCTTGGTGTGACTTAGTTTGTGGAGTAACTCCACTTGCTACGGCGAATTTTAAGTCAAAATGGAAGGCATCCATTGCAGCGATAAGAATCCGTTCGTATTGTTTGGCAAGTTTGGTTTTCTTTTTGGAATTGTCAACCAACAACGACAAGTGCTTGAAGTATTGTTCATGAGACATCAAATTCATTATGATTTTGAGGACCTTAAAGATATTACAGCCATTAATACATGCTCCTGATTTTATGCAGAGTTAATCTGTAGGAAATATAATGAATAATATTATCATACCTCAATTGAAGAGTCAATTAGTTCGTTATTATTTTTTCCCAGTTTCTCTTCATCTAACAAATTGTGATTTGCCAAAGGAAGAACGTAGTTTTTTAGAATTGTAGGACTAACGGTCTTTCCAGCTTCCGAAATGTTTTTTGCCAACCTATTCCATTATGATTTTGTGAATATACAGTCTTAAACTTATTTCTAAACATGTGCATGAATGAATACGCCTTACTTGTTCATGGCTCGAGTTCGAAGATGTATCTGCAAGTCTTGAAGTCCGTCCGTTATTTCAGAATTGATAACCTTCCCCAATTCTTTGAAAGTTCCATGTATGTCCCCACAATTGCTAATGAATGAGGTATAAACTTGCAAAAAGTCACTGAAACGATTGTGATCTTTGTGACTCACTCCCCCGCGAAGACGTGGCAGTATTACAGAATCTAAAAACTCGCGAATTGGTTTGGTGTCCGAATCTCTCAAGCTTGGTTTCCCTAATACTTCTGAAACCACTATTAAAAGTGATTTAGCAGAGTTTCTCATTCCGATATCGTTTTCCTGAAAATATTCAAATGTCATTAGCTAACTATGCATATCGTTACTACCTTCAATTGGCCAATCTCTAACCTGTAGCAGAAAATTGAAACAATTATACGAGGCCATTGTAAACATGACTTGGTCAAAAGGATTTTCTCGAAAAATTCTCGTGAATTTATTGAAGGCTTTCTGTCGTGCGGTAAAATCTGGCGTATCTACTGCCAAATCCATCCAAGCATTCATATCTCTGACGTTCTCGTACAAGACAGTATCACTTTGGCTGCTCAAAATGTCACATAAAGCTGATCTGAGACGTCGTCCTGAAATCCAAGTGAATGATGGAGCAAGTTTTCTACAGAATAAATTCAAATTAGAGGTAAAGAGTTAATTAGAGGTTACAGGTCTCATACAATTTTAAAATGAAAAACCTTACAAGGCTAGCTGTTTCGAATCAGTAGACTTGATGAGTAGACTTTTACACGATGTTAAGCAGTGGTAGAGATTTTCTTCTTGTTGTTTGTACAGCGGTAAAGTTTCAATTAGGATTAAACACAGTTTATGAGTGACTTCTCCTTCAGAAACGAATTCGGAAAGTTTCGAAATCAACTCAAGGCACCGTTCACCACCCGGTTGATTTACTAGTCTTCGAAATAATGCCACATCTTGGAATAGGTTCAAAATCACGTTTTTACCATACAGGACAACGTTAAGGCCGATTGACTCTGTTGAAATAACAATTCAAGCTCGAATTACAAATGTATCAGTCTAAAAACTGAATTAATTCTTGTAAAAAATGCAATACCTTCAGTTTCAAACTTATATATCCCGGAGCATACTACAGGTTTCGCATCGAATTTCTCGCTATACTGCAATTTTTCACTTTCTTCTCCTACTTCACCTGGTTCACGTGTCTCGAATTGTTCTTGCGGAGTAATTAGGTTTAGTAAAATACTCAGGAGGCATTTCCTTACTTCAAATTGGGCTGAGTTAGCGGCTAACAGCTCGAAAATACCTTCCATAGGACTGAGTTTTTTCTCAAGGTTGCATTTAGCAAGGAGCAGATGAAATCTTTCATGAGAGCTCCAGACTAAGAAAAGCTTCATGATCCAACTTATATTGGATCCAGTATGATTTTTCATTTCATCAATTCCATTCCAAACGAATACTTCAAATATTCGTTCGATGGTATTTTCTTCCAAATTGAATTTTGGGAGGAAGGTAAAGAAAGAAACAATGCAGAGCCGAGCAGCTTTTAAAGCGGCTTTTTTCTGATCCTCAAATACATCTTCAGGTAGCTCATCTTCTTCAGAGTGCTTAGGGAAATGTTTTTTTAGACTGTTAAGTGCTAAAGCTAAATCGCAAACAAGGTTCAAGAGCTCATCCAAAAGATTTGGAAACTTGTATCTCCAAGCTCGTATAGCACTTGAGATTTTGTTTATCTTCACTTCTATAGCTTTAGGCGACACATGATCATCTGTAAAATTTAAGTAAAAAACTTAATAATGAAAATATATTACTTAATTTACACCGTTAATTAAAAATAACTACCTTTCAAAACAGGACCAACTGTTAATTCTAGATATTGCCGGGCATCTGATTCCGTGCAGCCTCCGATGAATCTTAAGACTTGAAGGCGTTTTTCAGTTTTCCACTTCTTTTCTTTTCCAATTAAAATCCTTCACAAAGTTCCCAACATTAAAGTTATGCATCATGTATCTTAACAGTAATCGGAATTTTGTCATCAAACTGTCCTTACCTGATAACTACACCCATCAGGATGGCACGCTTGTCCTTCGATTCGTTTTCATACCGTTTATTCTGTGTTGTATCAATTGCATCAATTCTGAATTTATGAACACAATCCATTGAGTCACTTTTGATGAGTTCGTCAACATCATCTCTAAAAAATTGTGAAATAATATTAGAAAAAATTAATTTGAAACAAATACTTCCGACTCAGTATTTAATTTAACTTACTTGTAATTCTTTAATTTATTTTTTCGTTTTGCATGCAAAAACTCCCAAACAGCTCTTTGGACATCCGGTAAAGAAATAAGATGATCCAAGCTTTTTTCCCACAAAGAAAGATCTGATGAAGCTAGTTCACATTTTTCTAAAAATGCATACATTGGAATCAGAGTTCTGAAAGAAAATAGAATTAGAATTATATTAGTCCTATTTTAAATGTGTTATGTTATTATAATAATTACTTCTGAATGGAGTTGGACAGATCCCTATCAGTGCTTTGGTTAGGGAAACAACGACTGCAAAGCAAACAAAATATATTTACGACTTGACTCATAATAGGAGCTCATTTAAGGAGACATTTTATGATTGTTTTAAAACGTACCCAACAGTATTGTCAATGATTGGTTTCAGCTCGCTGTATTCAACTTTTGAGATTGGAACATTCAGCAGACACTTCCACAAGTTCATGCGATATTGGATGAGGTCAATACTTTCCTCTAGTCCAAGCTTAGCACTTGCTGACTTAGGAAAGCCAAACGTACTAGTTTCCAACGTATTTAAAAATTCTATTTCAAAGTAAATTGAAAATCATGCATACATACATAGATAAGCAAAGAAAGGTTGACAAGAGTGCACGATGTTTATTTGTACCAGTATGAAGGTCCGATTTTAGAATAGTTAACCTTGGAGTACTATCAGAAGTAGGGAAGTGCATTAAAAAATGGGAACCAAAAATACTCCAAAATGTGGAAAGGTTTAGGTGTTTTCCTGCTAACTGGACAACTTCAGTACACAGGGGCCAAATTAAATTGAAATTAGAGTACATCAAACCGAGCGTGTACCTCAAGCATAGCTACAATTCAAAAACCGATATTAGTTAAGAAATAGAATGCATAGAGATAAAATAACAACTGTCTTCTAGTTTGAACCTTTTGAATGTCTTCAGCTGCATTTTCACTTGCCATTAGTACTTTACACTCTATCAGCACTGATTTAACCAGAGGGCAAAATTTGGGATCTAGTAGACTGCAATTCTCAATTTCCAAAAATTTATCGTAAAGTTCAACAAATTTTGGCTGCGTATTTTCATTCAAAACAGCAAAGTTTCTTAAAATAGATAACGTCAACGATCGAACCTGCAAAAAAATGGGAATCCGCACGACTTAAAATGCGTTTGAATACAAAAGGTCAAGACTCAAGATATCAATGAGTATCTTACAATTTTAAAACCACTTTCAAGGTTTGTAGTTAGAGATTCTATCAAATTATTTCTCAGATACGACAGCACATTGTCATGCAGCTTATGAGTTTTCATATGATGTACGAGAAAGTCCAGGCATTTCAAGCTCCAGAGTGAAAACGGGGTTTGTTCATTACTCGCTCGAACTATAACCCCACCGATACTATCCAAGTACGTTTGAATAGGAATGATATCTAAAAGATCTTGAGTAGACTCATCACAACTATGAACGAGGAGTGCTTCCATTGTAAAATACAGTAGTCTTGACAGTGTCGGTTTCATTGAATCTTCGCAGGTTGTGTGATGGTCGATCAGCGTTGAGATTATAGCGGATATTTTGCCATAGCATGCTTCGCACTTCTGGGTGGATACGCGTGACAAACTTAGGATAACTCGGGTAACACTTTCTAGGTCTGAAACACTTCTTAACGATTCATCTACTTCTCGTATCACTTGACCACTGCAAATAAAATTTAAAAAATATGAAACTAAATAAATCGGAAAAGCAGATGATAGAGAGATCTTTAACTTACCAAGTCCACAATTTACTCGCTGCAGAAGTTGAAAGATTGAGGGGTCTAATAACCTCCTGTTGATCTTCGTAGTACCAAAATGGAGTAGAGAATCCTGTGAAGAAGGTGTCTTTCTTGCTGACCATATGATATAGTCCATTTTGTCGGACCACTGCGTCACTGATACACTGAAAAATGATACTGCTCATCGAACTGGAAGTTTTCTTTTTTTCTACATCTTCATACGCAGCAACAAGAGGAATTACGTACGACTGAAAATAATGATTCGTATCTTGAAGTGTGCTATCAATCTTGCGTATTGTAGAAAGATCCACTCTTGGAAGTAATTTTACGATTGGTGACTTCAATGACACTAACAACTCAGGATTCGAAGATTTTCCTTTCGTTTCGATTAGAATAATAATAGTATCTACGAATACATTCAACCCTTGGCCACTCAGTTTATCGACTAGATCTCTCAAAAATAAGACGCAAGAGTTTATGTCTGGAATTTTGTTACAAGCTTCGTGCTCCACAAGTGTGTGGTAAAGCGGATAAGCTTCATTAATAAACTCATTACTGTCGCTAACTGATTTCTGTAGACGATAAAAATAACAATAGTTAGTAAACTCCAAATCAATTGTAAATCATTCACAAATGGAAGATTTTCATGTTTTACCTCAACTTCTTGAAACAAGACTTTTGTATCAGCTGGATTCGCATGATTCAATAATTTTTGAAGTAGAACTTTAAGCACTGTAATCCATATGATTCGGTCTTCTTCACGGGACAAACAAGCAACGAACTTAATGCATTCCTGCAATGTCAATCCAGGTCCTCGAATTTTTAACGAGCCGGATACTCCTTTCATCATTGAAAATAATAAGGTTCCAACACCAAATGAGTTCTAAATGTAAAAATTCCCAAGTTAAAATTCGTTATAAAACCAATCCGCAAGTCTCAAATAAGTCCTGAATACATATGGATCTTAAGAAACACACCTCTGGGTTATCTTTGAGCAACAAACTAAACACCAACTCCAAAAAGTTCTTAGGATGATCTCTTGCGAATTTACTCACAACAACTTCAAACGCTTCACAAGCAAATATAACGACATAATTCTTCAGTTTCGGACTTAGCAAGGGCGCAAACGATTTTAGATGAGCCTTGAAATTCTTGGCGATTTGTCGTCTGAGATATTTTGATAAGTAGGCATAACATTTGAATGCATGCTCAATAACTTCAGGATTCTTCGACGAAATAGCTATGTCTATTATAGCTTCAAAGTACTCTGGGAAGTGCGGGTAGAATTCTGGACCCAAATCTCTGGCCAAAGCGATAACCAACCTGAAAATGTAGGTTTATGAAAATGAAGCTCAGTTTTCAACTGATGTGATATCTAAAAAATATCAACTAAAAATCTTATTACGCAAACGCAGGCTCGTAAGACGCTTGATTATCTCTGTTCTTCAGGTGATTCAAGAAAATCTTGGCAAGCCGGTCTTTTGCCAATAAAACCTGCGGAAGAGTTTGGACATCATTTCCAATCTCCTCTAATAGTTTCCCAAAACTTTCAGTTCTGTTAAGGTCAATCCACTTCTCAATTTCCTGCAAACCATTTTAAAACAAGACAATAATAGTTAATAATTAAATAATTACTCACTCAATCCAAAACGCACCCCCCCCCCTCCACACAACCTGCCTCAAACAAAATGTATCCCACTCACCAAATAAAAATACGTTGACTCATCATCAGTAACTTCTGTTCGTCCATCTCTGATTGACAAATTAACGCTCACACTAATATTCTTCAACTTATCTTCAAAAGTTTCGAACTGAAATAAAAATAATTTTGCATGAGCCTGTTCCACAATATTCTTCATTCGCCAAGTTAAGTGACTTACTCTGAAGGTGTTATCCTCTTTGTGGCGCGTTGTAGTGCGCTTCCCCATCTTTTAAGCAACAGTTCCAGTTGTCCCAATCACAATTAAGGTTTCAAACTTACAGTAGCTCTTAACCTTTCAAAAGTTTCAAAAATTCAGAAATGCACATGATTGTGTGACTTCGATGTCTCGCACGTGTTGATGTGAATTTGAATATCTCCAGTTGGCGCCTTGCTCTCAAGTTGTCTCATTGTGCCCCTGATAATATTGCTCCCGTTTGAACCGTGCACCAAAATAACTTCACCTCTGCAACTTGCTATTGGGTGGTAGTTGGTACCTGTGTGTCGAAATTTGTCGACGTCATCGACTCCGACAACCAGTCTCTCATCTCATCAGTCCCTGAATCAGTTTATTATATATCTACTCCTACTTTGTCATTAATGGTGACATTAGCTGTTGTGATAGCAGTTCAAGCCGTTCAAGGTAAGGAATTTATTTAAAAAAGGAACCCTGATCGCATCAATTCGCATCATGAGATCATGACCTTCTTACCTTATTCGGTATCTGACGATCACGTATTGAAACCCGTATTCTTATCTTTTACAGGTAGAAGTTTTCATAGGATCAAGATAAGAATTTCTTCAGTGATATCATTATGGAACCAGCATCGAAACACCTTGATGGAAGGTCAGTCTCAGAGTCAGAGACGAAGCATATTACCGATTTCACAGATGAACCTGGAGACGTACGGATTTCGAAGATTTGACCCAATCAGAAGAATGAGACCGGGCGACCATAACTTTTCCCGTAGATGCATGTGCTTATCCACTTCTATCCCAGATGATGAAAAGCCTCAAATAGTATTTGTACTCGGAGGTCCAGGAGCTGGAAAAGGAACGCATTGTTCGCAAATCGTATCTTCCTTCGGATTTAAGCATCTGTCTGCAGGAGATCTTTTACGCGAAGAGAGGATTAAGACTGAATCAGAATTTGGTGAAGTGATCGAAAAGCACATTAGACAAGGGACAATCGTTCCAGCTTCTATAACTTGTTCCCTAATCGAAAAAGCGATTCTCAGGAGCAAAGGCTGCAAGTTTTTTCTAGTCGATGGATTTCCCAGAAATCAAGATAACCTCGCCAGATGGGAGAAACAGATGGATGGCAAAGTTAATGTCCTATTTGTCCTGTTTTTCGATGTTCCAGAGGAAATAAGTATTAAACGCTGTCTTTCTCGTGGGGAAAAAGGAAGTGGTAGGTCTGACGATAATATTCAAGTTATTACCAAACGTTTAGCTACTTACCAAAAAGATACACTGCCAATTATTCAGTACTACGCAAAGCGAAATTTAGTTTATTCTATTGATTCTTCAAAAAGTGTCGACGAAGTATTCGGAGAGGTTAGCAAATGCTTTGAAAAAGCTTTAAAATGTACAAAAAACACGAAAAAACTTTGAAAGCTTTATATATTTTATTAATATTTTATGAATGCATATCAAGAGAAATAAATTAATAGCTTTCTCAAATGAAAAAAAATTGCTACGTAATTAAATGTCTGCTCTTCTTGTCCGCTATTAGAACAGTTTCTTCAAATCTCTTAAGGTCACTTTTCCTTGCAACTCGTTGACAAATACATACGAAATCCGGTTCTGAAGTTACTTGAGCCGATTTACTCCTGCAACATTCGCAGTTATATGGACGCTGTTCGACTCCTAATCTCGTGTCAGTTAAATTAACATTGAAAATACAGTTTGAATCTTCATTAGAGTCATCATCGTCTTCGTAATGAGAATAATGTCGGAACATTGCACAAGTTGCACTGCAAGTACAAGTAGAATTGGCTGAAGGTGTTGCACACGAACATCTCGTCCTTGATCCTCGGACGTAGCAAGAACTTCCACAAGATCTGCAGCGATAATTCACTCCGGTGTCATTGCTGTTGGTAATTATTGGGTAGCAATCTGTGTCGCAAGAACATTCAGCGTCGTCGTCAGTATCAAAATCTGGGTGTGGTGGTCCATTATAGTCTGGATACAAAATCGGATATACTGGGTGGTGTTCGGGGGGTCTGTGGGGAGCAGATGTTCCAGTGCTGTTCTTGAGAATGCAAATGATAGGACGGAAGTTGGAATCAAAAGCTTGACAGTATTCTGTATGCATAAGATAATTGACAATTTTATTCAGTCTCAGCAACCCTTCTGAATGAATTAATGACAATCTTACGTTGAATATTCAAGTATGCTTGAGCAATGCTGAAGAAGACAAAGGAAAGTAAAAGTCCTCCGAAGAGATTGAGTAATAGTGATGGAGTTCTTATCATTTTTTAGCTTGAAAAAGTCAACTCTAGACAGATTTGTTTTTCTGAAAGATGCAAAAGACCAACTTGAGAGATAGTGAAAGCGATTCTACACAGATTTTTATCAACTGGACCACTGACACGGTTACACGGCAAAACTAGTGTAAAGTTTTAGCAATAATGAATAGGAAAGTTTAAAGGAAGAGATATTAACTATAGAGGCTTATGTATTGGAAGGATTTGTACATATGTGCACATGAACATTATTGTCAGAAGCAGAAGCTTCATTTGCATTTGAAAAGAATGGATTTTTGAAAGTGACACACACACACACACGATAAACGGTAATTTATTAGAGATGCGTAATATGTAGTCTGGTCAATAGACTTAAAATCCGTACGTATAATGCATTAATAATCTTTGAAATCACAATGAATGTAAACCACTTAAGCTGGCCATTATTGCAATCGTCGGTATAATATTATATTCAGCTATAAAAGCGTATGGTGATACTATAACTATATATGCTTTCCTGGTAGTCTAGTGTTTATATTTTACTTTTTCAAACTTTGAATGTCAGGCAAGAGCCATTATATGTTCATGCAGCTTTATCCAGGACGTA
>Ga0194135_10001554_pt1 | contig 13728 bp, 10 predicted proteins | sample LitLau_LLRF_2013_FD_134024 | JGI IMG/M metagenome (GOLD analysis project Ga0194135, IMG submission 134024) | Freshwater sediment microbial communities in response to fracking from North America - Little Laurel Run_MetaG_LLRF_2013 (version 2) | ecosystem: Environmental > Aquatic > Freshwater >...
CGCCTCCTCCTATTTAAAATACATTGCGCCTCCACCTATTTAAAATTATTAAAATTTAAAATTCGTAGTTGATTGATTGTAACCTTCGTTGATTGTAACCTTCCCTGACTTTAACCTTCCCTAACTGTAACCTTCCCTGACTGTAACCTTCCTTGACTGTAACCTTCCCTGGCTGTAACCTTCCCTGACTGTAACCTTCCTTGATTGTAACCTTCCCTGACTGTAACCTTCCTTGATTGTAACCTTCCTTGATTGTAACTTTCCTTGATTGTAACTTTCCTCCTATTTAAAATACATTACGCCTCCTCCTATTTAAAATGCATTACGCCTATGCTCCTATTTAAAATGCATTGAGCCTCCTCCTATTTAAAATACATTGCGCCTCCACCTATTTAAAATTATTAAAATTTAAAATTCGTAGTTGATTGATTGTAACCTTCCTTGACTGTAACCTTCCCTGACTGTAACCTTCCAGGACTGTAACCTTCCCTGACTGCAGCCTTCCTTGATTGTAACCTTCCTTGATTCTAACTTTCCTCCTATTTAAAATGCATTGCGCCTGTTCCTATTTAAAATACATTGCGCCTCCCCTTATTTAAAATGCATTACGCCTCCTATTTAAAATACATTGCGCCTCCTCCTATTTAAAATACATTACGCCTGCTCCTAGAATAATAATTACTGAAAGAAGCTTTCTCCACTATTCACCTGATAATTTATTAACTAAAACAAAACCTTTCCCTTTCTCTCTTGTCAACTTGACTGGGAGTCAGGGAGTCAGCAATTATTCTCTCGGGTAAAAAGTCAAAGGGAATTCCTAATTTCAACTTTCACCATTCCTGTATATGAGTCAACTAAAGCTCCTTGTCAAGGAGTCCTGGAAGAAAATCTTCAAGTTCATCTCCCAGGAGTCATAGAAATTTTTCACATTTTGCATAATGTGGAAGGGAAGAACTCACCGGAAACGACAAAAGATGAGGAGTGAGATGAGAAGTGAGACCATGGAGACTGAAAGTCCGACCATTTCCAGAATCCGTGTTCCTTCGGCCGCCATGAGTTTCCGCTAAGTGAAATATGAAAGGAAATGAAATCATAGGTAAAAGTCAGAAAACCAAGCACAAGGGACATTAGTAACTATCGAGTTCCCTTAATTTTTCAGGAAGTCTTCCTAAAGTGCGGAGTCAAGCTTCGTCTCATATTATTTTGTACTCTGTGCAGTGGGATCTATAGTTAAGGGATTCTCCGAATTTTGCTTAGAAAGGAAGTACGGAGAAATGAGAGAAGACAAAAAGACAAGACGAAAGTCAGTCACAGCCTCCTTTATATTCTTTCCCATCTCATCATCCTTCATCCCGAGGTTACTTTCTTACCTGTGCGTCTAATTCAGACTGTGAGTTGAGGATGGCCAAGAGTTCACGAATACCCGGGGGAAAGCACTGGGTATAATTAGTCCAGCCATAACTTAGGCTCTCGTTGGATCTGCTCACAGGACTCCCATCATCAGCCTCGATGGAAATTGAACCCTTCCCTTGCCATATCCCATCCACTCGACACGTCCTCGTTGCAAACTCTATTAGAGACAGAAGGAGAAATACGGAATCTATTTAGGAGAGTGAAAGTTAACACGGTTGGAAAATCAATTTAGCTCATGATTCACTTTCCGTTCGTTTCAATTTGTAGAAGCAAACGTGACTTGTGGAAATTCTCATACTAGATTTTCAGCTTTTAACATTTTCTGCTAACTTTGTTTTTAACAACACGAGACATTTATTTAAACAAAATATTATTATAGAAACTCCTCTGCGACATGATTTGATTCGATTTTGCAAATCTGAATCATAGGATTTATGTAGAATGTTTTTTCGTTGAAAATTGTCAGGGATTTAGTGGATCGCAGACGATGAAGGCGGAAAGATCCAAACAAGTAACACTCTCAATCTCAAGTCCGAGCGCAAGCAATAATGGCTGTAATGAACGGAAATCTTGTTTTGAACGAACGGAAATGGAAAGTAAGTTTCCTTTCTTTTGTTAACTTTCTTTTCGGGAAAGACTGTTTGTTTGGGGCTTCATTCTTGACTTGGCCCTCTACGAAATAAAAGGTTGATCCTTGAAATCCGCAGGCTTACGTGAAGTATCAATCCCTTTGGACGGTGGGCATCTTATACTCGCGACTTGTCCCGGTGGCGTAGGAGGGAAGCACAAAAATCGATCCCAAACCGGACTACAGAATCCTAAATAAAAACAAAAAGTCCACATTTCACACGAATGACAGTACGGTATACTTTTTATTATGTGTTGGACTTTTGATATCAAGGATCAAAACACGTCAATAACTGAGAAGCCTAGCAAATAAGCAAATAATAGCCCATATAAAAAATAGTGCACGCCATTTCATTTTAGGGATAGGAAACCAGGTTTCCAGATCCGCATCAAGTACACTCTCACAGCAAACTTTAATTTGCCATGCCAGAGTTAATTACTGGCCCATACTCAGAGTTCTTCCCAAGGGACTAAATAAATACTGTGGATGAGACTACCGCAAAGCAAATCCCGCACTCCGATCTGGAAAATCGTGGACGGACGTGGTGGGTGGTGGTGGTAGTGGAGGAGAGAGGGATGTGGGACTGTCGATGTCAAAGGCCCCCGAGGTCCAGAAATAAATCCTCATCATCTTTTAATTAAAGGAAATTGATTCCGCCTCCTCAAGTAGCTCAAACAAGTCTACATGTCAATTGGAGTCAAATGAAAGCTTCTCCCTCTCTCTCATTTCCTGGTTCCTGAGACGGAAAGTGAAAGCAGGGGCAATAAAGAATCCACTTTCCCCTGCAGCAAGAGATTTGACTTCTACTCCAAACACCAGCAATTAGGCTGACCTACATTCCGAAATGTCCGAATTCCCGGACTCGCCTCACCTCACCTCACTAAAATGCTCTCCGCAGCAGGGCACAACAGGAAGGAGCAGGGGGCACGAAACTCCAGCAGCTAAACCCTCGCACGCCACACCCCACGCCATAAACTTTCTCCCTTTTTACGTTTTTGCTTTCTGTTGACACAAGAGTGGCAGTCCGAAAATCTCCGATAGCGGGTTCATTACCTTCCCTAAACGAATGAAAAATTCAATACACAGAAACAGTTCATTTAAGAAGTCAAATTTGGTGGGAGCCACTCAGGAAAACCCTAAACGCGGCGCAACGCTGGGCCTCTTGAGGTTCTTCAACTTGTAATTCCCAAACAGTCAATCAGAGAGACAACACGTACCGGAAAGGACTCCAGACGCCGTCGGATTTCCCTCATGAGAAATGGGAAAGGAAGGTAAGGCCTTCTCCCCACTACTCTCAAACTGTTAATCAAAAACCTTCTTCCAATTCAAATAATTTCCAGATTTATCAAAGTACGTGATTTTGGGATTGGTATTGGCAGTAGTGACCAATCAAGGTTTAGTCCACTCTCAAAATCTTTCCAAATACTATGGACGGAGTTGTGACTGTGAGTACATTTCATTTAGAAACGAAAACATTTTCCACCGCCAGGGAGTAACAAAATTAAGCATTTCCGAAATTTAACGTCTATTACGCCTCATGTCGGAATTCGAATGAAGGAACAACAATCGAGGAAACATTGGCGTGGAAAAGAAAAGTCAAAAGTGTTTTTTTTTTAATTGAGAAAATTGTTTTACTTTAAGCCAATTTGATTATTTAGTTTACGCAGCCCAGAGAGACCAGGATGAGCACATTAAGCAATGCAACGGGGACCTTAAAAAAACGAGTGAGGAGTTCGTGTATGTCGTACTGGTTTGTACCGGTAGGATTTGTGAGTGTCCAGATAAATTCGCACTGCGAGGTAACTCCACCCCGGGTTGATGCTATTAGTATTCTTGCTTAATCTTATTCCGGCTGCGGGTGGAGCCTATTAACAAAAAACGCTTGAGACCCTTTTATTTTTGCGCGAAGGCCTCGTTGTTTTTTTCCCTTAAGGCCCCCCCCCCCCTTCGCAGCCTGAATTAGTTAAGCAGGAATGCTACAATTGAACCTTGGATCCCAAGCCCGGCTGATGGGCATAAATATAATGAAGATCTAACGGGTGTGTGTGACTCTGCTCTTAGGAAAGCAACTCAATGCAACAGGATACGAATGGACGGAAGAGAGAGCCCAATGTTTACTTTCCGTCGGCTCGGATTGTAGCGGACTCGCTAAGGGTTTATGTGCAAGTGGGAAATGTGCTGATGGAAGATGCTTCAATGTAACGGGGACTCGGATGAGTGAAGAGGACAACAATGGCAGGCGTCTCCTGGGTACGGCAGTCTTAATTAATCTGAGCATTTTTCTTCCTATCATTGTTAGTCAATTCAACTTATAAACTTGGCTGACCAACAGCAGAAGCCAGTTAATTAGTTGGTAAGAGAGAAATTTAAATTGCAATAAGACTATCCGTCTCCTCAACTAAACTCAAGCGAGAACAAGTCCAATTTTAGTTTAGAAAATGAAAAAAGAAAAGTTAAATTTTAAACGAAAAGCTTCAATACACAAGTTTTGAGGTCATTTTCTATTTCAAACGTCTAGGCCAATCCAATTGTAAATTGCACCAATTTTTTAAATGTAACTTAACATCTTGTAGTAATTTCTTGTGGGTTGAAATAAAAAGAAAACTATCAAAAAACAACACAACTTTGAGCTCGATAATTTTGTAAAGGGTTGAGAAAAGGGCCCAAATTTGTAAATTCCGTGCACAATTCATAGACAAAATTGGGTTAAATCCTCAGGCTATATTTAATGACACGCTGTGAACTAAGGAGCAGCAGTAAGCCTTAAGCAATTCCATTGATTTAAAACATATAAAAAAAAAAAAAAAAGAAAAAAAAGTGAAGTTAGCACGGTGGGGATGATGAAGATGATAAAAATGATGAGAGGGCTTCAAACTCGACGAACTCGGAGACAAAAAATGATGGCAAAGGAAGAATACTCCAAATAACTTGAATACTGATGATGAGACAAAATTGTGAACAGCATTTTCAGGCAAAGTTTGAGTGAAAGTGAAGAGAAAGTGAAAATAAGAAGAGAAATCCTGAGAAGTTGGTTGTGAACTCTGGAAACAGTTGATCGATTCCTAATTTGAAGGAACATAAATTTAAAAGGAAATTTCCCTTTCGTTTGTACCAATTTTGAACGATTGAGAATTTGAAGACCTATTTTCTAATAAACTTTAAATTTGACAGTTTGCGTCTCAGACAATTTTCCATTCTGCCATCTCAGATTCTGTCCACTGCTTACCATTCATCCTCTACCAGTTCCAATAAAATCCCAGGAGTGGCACTCACAGTGGCTCAGGAAAAGTTGTAAAAGTACCTCCACCCACAAGTGGATTCCTTTCAAACAATACCGAGTGACACCCGCCTCGTCTGCCGAAAGCCAGCATGGTTGACCGAAAAGTAATTTTGAGACCAGGAGAGAGAAGGGATCTCAGCATGGAATAATGGATGAAAGGAATTAGGGGCTTGAAATTAGATTCAACATTTGTTCAATCCTTGGCTTGTTTCCATGCTTTCTCCAAGCAATAACACAAAAGCCGAAGCCATAAATCTTCTTTTCCGCTTCTTCACAGGGAGGTGAATGACGTTTTAGGAAATTACCATCTTAGACATTCTCCATTCATCAACCACATCCGAATGGATACAAAGAAAAAGTAGAATCAGGTTGACGGTTGCAGGCTTTCACTATCCTCAAGGTAAGCTTAGGGCAATTTAGTTAATTAATGGGCGTGGTCTACATGGTGATTAAAATTGGTTTTGTAAGTTCAAGCTATTGCGATTGCACTAAGGATAATTAATTTTAATCGGATTAATATCCTCTGGCGAAGTCAGTATAGTGTGGAGAAAGGGGGAACCCATGTTCATTCTATGTATGCTCAACGTTTCAAACTATGTAAACAACCGTCTGTTGCATTTCCTTTTGTAACTTACCCACCGCCGCCTCCGAAGCAGCCCCGTGGCTCCATTTTCCTTTTACCTTACTTTTCTTTTTAAAAGTTAAGCAATGTTTTGACGTCCAAGAAGGCATGAGTGCAAATGAATGCCTTTTAGAGTTCATTGGTACAAAAAGAGGTTGAAAGGTGAGCGCAAAGTGCTTTTACAATCAATTTTGCTCAAAGTCCAAAACTAACGAGTTTAAGACGTCTCGTTGTTGTCTTGCTAAGCAATAAGAAAGCCTCTCAAGGAATTTTGTTTTTCATGCCAAGATCAAAAGACAGCAGTCAAAAACTCCTGCTTTCTCTCAAGCGTCTCTTTTACATAAAAATAATTATTATGGTTAGCTTTAGCTTAAAAAACGAACCATATAGATTGAAAAACAATTATAATTTCATGGTGGATTACCCGGGTGAACGTTATTCTCAAATTGAGCATAACACTTGGCATTTCCCTGAATCCATTCCTCGTCATAGATGGCCATTCTTCTTAAACTGAAACAAAACACTTTTGTCGCACTTGTCTATTTACCGCTTTGTGGAAAAAGACACCGGAATGAAGTTTGATCCAGTTTAGAAGAGGAAACTTTTAATTCCAGGTTTCATGTTGTGACGGCGGGGCCACGTTCAAAGTCAAAGTTCTCAAACAGAACCAATTACGGAATGCGTCTGAGCTAAATGTGAAAAACGATATCCGCAGGGGGAGTTTCGTAACGAAATGTCAGAATTTTGACACAAATCCTGTGTTGCAAGATCCCAGGCTTCAAGAGTTTAGTTGAAGAAAGGACGCTGTTTATTGTTCTGATTATAAGGAGTCACTTACTCATGGAAGACTCTCACAGGCTTACCTGTGGATCTGTCAAGTCTGAGCGTCTCTGGCTGCCTCACCCTTCCACTCCCCCTGTCACCGTGGGAATAAACAGGAGGGAAAGATGAGCACCCTTCCGGACCGAAAAGGAGAAGAGGCTTGGTCCAGGATCTTCTGTTGGATGAGTTGCGGGATGATGCTGACTGAAGTGAACTTGATTCAAGTTTTTGGGTTTTCAGGAGATGCTTTCTCCCTTTTCTCCTTTCTTTTTCGTAACCCCTATGCCACGTTGTTCTAAAGACGTTCGCTTCCTTTCTTGGAAAAGTATTTGGAAAACAGTTATGAACTCAAAATTAAGGACAACTCGCCTTCTACTCAAAGGTAAATTACATTAAGGGCTCCAAACTTTCCCTTTGATTTAAGTCCCATTGTTGAGTTAGTTTGACATAATATTTCAGTTGACTGGAGTAATTTAAAGTCCTCATTTAAAATTCTTAATGAAATAAAGAAGTTCTATTCATTCCACAGAAGTTGACAAGAAAAATTATTTACCCTCTGAGCAGTTGCAATTTGCGGACGCACAGTAATCTGAACAACAACGGAAGAGAGAGGAACTTTATTTAATTGGAAAAGTTTGCGGATCCTCATACTTTAAAATCTAAAGTTCCTTGACTTTCTTTTTTTTTTCAGTTGATTTCCCTATCCCTATTTTCCGCTTTCATGTTCCCTTTTCATCTAACAACGTTTGGCTTATTAATTAAAAACTGAGGTCTCTTATGATCTTATTGGTACAAGGAAAATTGTTAAGCCTTTCACCAACCAACCGGGAGTTCCCTCCTTTTATTCGTTTCTTTCAAATAGGTAAAGAGAGGCTGGAAATAATTTAGGACTGGAGAGACGTCCAAGTAAGTTAAATTAAAGTCCCCACCGAAAATAAATTGAAGGCTTTTGCGCGGAGGGAGTTTAGTGGCGGATTTTATAAAGTCAGAAACCCTCTCACCAACTAGGTTCCGTCCAAATAAGTCACACGTTTGCAAATTAATTGATTTCGGATCACTACTGGTACGATTGCCCAACCCACTGTCGATACCTCCTTCAAATTGCAAATCGTTTGCTACTTCCGCCAGGCCGCAGAGTGACTGGAACACGCTGTACTTTACAATGGTAATTATAAGGGGTTGAATGTTCTGGGCAGGCGTTTGAATGAGGTTGACGTGTGCAGCTGGGTCTAAAGGAGCCGAATCTCGCGGGTCTTTTGAACTCACGCCTTCATACTTCCTTCTGAGTCGCCAGTAATGACTCGTGTAGTCGGCGGGTTTAACTTTCTTTCTGTACACGTCCCATTCCCATTGGTGGAAAACGAGAGCTCGGGTGAGGCGTGGGAATAGTTCAAATAGTTCCCGGTAGAGGCCGTTCAGGAGTGAAGATAGGTCTTGCTCGTAATCCCCAAAAATTCCCATTCGGCGGAGGTAGGGCTCATTCTGCATACCTAGGAGCAGACCTTCAGCAATCCCTTCTTGAATTTCTGCAATTAATAATAAAAAGGGTAACAGAAGTTTCAACCAATGAGATAATGAAGGTTATGGAGACTCACGGGGATTGGCGTAATGACGCAAGAGGAATGATTCGTTGCCAAGGGCCGACTGGAGAGCTCCTTTGATCATCAGCCGGTTTATAGCCACGAGCGTCCTCTCATCGCTCTCCCCGCAGAGGCTCAGTCGAAACTCGTTTTTTGCATCCAACTGGAACATGCGCGGAGTGCAGTTGAATTCCTGCTCCGCAGTCCCCGGTTTTCGGAAAATGGAGTCTGACCAGAATGAAGCCGGCACAATTTTGAACCCAATCGAGGTTAAAAAATCATCTGCCAACGTAGCCATGGCTATAGGTGCATAGCGCCTTCGATGTAATTCTGCTGTCAAATCGAAATGGTGTTTGGTTGGATAGGGTCTTGTAGCCTCATACAATACGGAGCATCCTCGAGGGGTCGTAGGAGACTGTGGGGATTCAAAAAAGTGTGCCGGAATAGGCCCTTCCTTGGAGATTCCTTCAACTTCCCACAAGAATCGTAACTCTCCTCTCAAATGAGCATGGAATTCTTTGTATAGCGGCGCCACCTGAGTCCAGATGCTGTCCAGTACTTTCCCAAACTCACTTGCCGTATAATCAAAAGTAGACTGTATCCAGTAGTCAGTTGGGGTTGGAGATTTGTTCAAAAGTGCTTCCTCCGTCATAAGTTTAATATATTCTGGAAATGGTAAGGCCTTTACGCGAGTCCCTACCGAGTCGTAATACGCCTTCCATTCTGATTGGCTCAAGATCTTCCCGCCTTGGCAGTAGGCAACAAATTTAGGAAGCGGGTAGACGGGTGCCGTTCGCTTGCTGAAAAGAATTTGGGGGAAACGCTACCGAAAAGTCTCTCACCGACTTAAAAATTGAAAAGGGAAGACTTTTAGAAATCATCCATAAAAAGAACAATTTCATCCAAAAAGTGGGGTTAAGGTTTAGGAGAAAAAAAAAGTCTTTGTAAAACTTTTCGGTACTTTCCGCTTCATCTGTCATCACAAAAACCTGTTTTGTCCCAATTTGATCCGTTCCTCTTCCTGGGCCCGTTGAATATTGGAAATAATTGAGGCTAAACTCTTGGCTTTTGCTTTGGGTAATAGGGGAGTAGGAAAGTTTAAAATAATGCGAATCTTCCGACCCAAATCCGAAGTCTCATTTAATGTTTTCCAAGATGGCATCCTTCCACTCACGTTCACTTTTAATTCCTTTAGAAACTCTTCATGGTCTGCTTCCTTGGAAAACTCAATTAATGATGCCTCATCCCCATCCCCCTTCAAACTCTTCCACTTGGTCGCACTGACACGCTGGAATTCTGCCTCTAAAACCGTTTCAACCGAGTCCAGGTATTCCTTGGCGTCCGCTTTGGCTAAATCCCGCGTCGCTTTGTCAAAAACTAATTTGACTACTAAGAGTAACAAGGTGATTGAAATCAGGGTTAGAAGAACTACCCACACTTTCCAAGAGGACGCCATTTTCACTAAACCACACGAAAATTTTTAATCTGCCTTGGAGAGAAGAAAGCGTCTTTTTGAAGTGGGCCTCTTCCTTCTCCCGTAGTCGTTACAAATTGAAACTAAAGAAATCTTTCTCGAAGCGACAACTAAGAAAAGCCCAGCCCAGAGGAGGGGAAGGAGTATTCTAAAAAGGAAGAAACAATAATTTAACCACTTAAGACCAAGGCCACTTGACTATGATTGAGGGAGACGTTGGGCCTGGTGCCTCGGTTCCAGTTTGGTCCTGTTCCCTTTCGGGCTCAAATAAAATCTGCTCCATTGAATAGCATCATCATCCAAAATCCATTTTAATTAAATCCCACTTGAAATATAAACAGAGTACCCTGCCGAGCAGAGAAGATGAAGGAGGAAGATAAATAATAATTTAAAGAGAGGACTTCTATTATTAGTATACAGAGCTCCTCTTCTTTCTTATCGGTTCAATGAACCTCAAATACTTAATTGCTTAATAATAGAAATAGAATCTGTATTTCTCTATCCTCTCTCTTATCTGAATTTGTAGAAAGTAAGTTTTAAGTCTTGACGGAGGAGGAGGAATCATTTCCCTTTAAAAACTTTGAACAACGGAGCAAGTGAGAGTGAGGAGGGCCATTAAGACGGCCGACCATGAAATGAAATTGACCAGTCTTGAGATTCTCCTACTCTCCCATCCCTTCCCGACGCAGAGCAGACGCAGAGACGCTTCAACGACGTGGTACCCGTCCAGTCCATAAATTGGGAGCATATTTACTACAGCCAGTCCAGCTGACAGCCCTGCTGTGAGGAGTAGCACCGTTTCTAAATGTACAGGGATTTTGACAAAGGGACTAAAACCAAGCACCTCCGATAACCACCAGGACCTCGGGACGTAGTCCGTACTGAAAACTCCATTACGCAAGTCCCAAACATCACCAACGAATAAAACTGACTCTTTTCCAGACACTTGACGTCGGTGGATTTGGATGATTCGGAATGAGTGGTATTGTTGCAGAATTCGGGGTAAATAGCATTCGGAATGGGATTCAGGAATTGGGAGCAGGACACTACCACTTTCCAGTTCCCCTTTATCACCATCACCATTTCCATTTTCATTCCCATGATCCCCGTCATCACTACTGGGAGTCGGTGGGGGTTGGGGATGGGGGTTGAGTTTGGAGAAAGTGCAGGCGTAGTTGGGAGCATAACATTTGGGACTGAGGGTTTCATTGAGCGTCACAATTGGTTTTGCTGGTAGACAGTATGACAAGGAACTGGAATTATTGGACGTATTGGAGAGGAGTTCTTTGGAGTCAACACTGGCGAGGCTTGTATTGGATGTAAGGGATTGGGGGAGAAGTCCTGGGTTATCTGGGTGTATTGCTGTTCCCAAGGGTACTCCTCCAATACCGGTCATTTCAAGGAAACAGAGATGTGTGGGTGAGGTATCTTGATCTACACCGCAACAACCTGCAGATAAAAAAAAGTTGGAATTAATTAAACAAGTCTCACAGCACACACTTCTTCCGTCAGAGACTTCTATGGAAAATCTGGATCTGGAAAACTAGGAACCTTCTGTAAACTCTTTTGAGCTGTTTCTTTTGAAATCGAATTAACATTCTTCTGTTTGGATAATTAATGGGATTCCTAGCAATTTAATTATTCTCACTCCCTGGTACTAAACTAATGTGACACTGGCCTGTTAATTCAATACGTTCCAATCACTCCATTTTAACAGCCTAGTATTAGACTCGGAAATAGTGGTAAATGTTCCTTTCCTTATCACTTCTCCCTCTATAATTCAATTAGTAACCTCAAATTACCTGGATTCTCAGAATGATTCAAGTACTTCGCTACAGTGTCACTCTGAAGGCAGTAACCCACAGGATCCGATTCCCATATTGACTCCAAGCAGTTCAACCAAGAGTCAACGTCTTTTACGGGACAGCTCTCGACACCAATAATTATGTCACCCCGCTCCAGACCTCCACGACCTGCAAACGAATCAAATCCAATTCCTTAACATTCTTTGACTCAACGGTTAAAAACCGGTAGGTTGGGAATTATAGTGTGTGTTCAATGAATCCAGTTGCTGGGAGGGAGGTAGCGTATTAGAGAAAAACCCTGCTGCTGGCCTCAACACCCACTCAATCAAAGTGCCAAAGTGATGAGGCCAACAGTTTTTCTCTCTAATAAGCGACCTCCCTCCGAATAGCAGCTGGATTCATTGAACAGACTATAATGTCAATTAATTTACCTCCAGCACCCGAGCTTGAAATGACCCCTGTGACCGCAATCCCATGTCCAAAGGAATGTGTTGGGAAGAGAAATACAGGGAGGATCCAGGGCATGACAAAGTATGTGATGAGAGAAAGGTAGATGTTCATCCAAACTCCAGCAGTTAGAATATCCAGCTGCTTTTTAAACGGCGTTTCCCGGAGTTGGGCCGAATTGAGCTCCACATGAGCCGCTGGAATGAGGGGACCAAAGAGAGAAACCCCCATGGATACAATGGGGATCCGGTGAGAGGCTGAGGCGATGGCATGTCCCAACTCATGCACGACGACTGAAATCAAGATGGCGAGGAGATAGTACGGGAGTTGAGCAAGCGGGAGATTCCATCCAGGTAAGATTGGCTGAATGGCCAAGTAAGATGAAGATGCTGAAGAAGAGGAGGATGCTTCAATGGGGATTTCCGCATCAGGGTAAGGAGAGAGCTCGTCTCGGTGCAGTTCCAAAGTTTCGTGGGGTGTTGTTGAGAGAAAGGAGGCAGGCGTTACTGCCAAGGCCACAGTTGCCTGGAACAATTAAGAAATAGAACAATGTCATTGAATTTCTGCCTCATGTAAACTTATCCAAAGGAAGAATCAGGAAGCCACGCTTAGAAGACAATGGCCCTTACTCTACATAAACACAACTGAAATTCCAAGAAGAGAAAACAATAAAGTTTAGTGATGAGTGTCAACTTACAACGGATGGTATCAAGGCATAGAAAATTGTCCGGAGGAATAACCACAGGGTGAATGGGAATCCAATGAAAATGGTCACATAAGATCCAAGTCGGAACCAAATCCGGAAATACTTTCGGATTCTTTTTGTACTAATTCCATTAATACATTTGTTAAGTCTCTTTGTATCAAGGCGAAGGATCCACGTCTTCCGAGTTGCATAGACGACTGCATGGAAAAGGATTGTAAAGCCAAGGAGCGTCTTCCAGTCCATTTCTAATAAAATTCAAAGTTGGTCCTCTCCCGGTTTCCGTCTTCTCACTGTGACAATTTCTCTTGTGGTCTCGTACTGTAGTTTGGAAACTTTGAAGCTAGGAAATAGTTTGTAGGTTGCTGATTCATGTTGAGTGAGTGATCAGAGTAAAGTATTGGTTCAAGTGATGGAAATTAAATTAAATTTGGAGATCTCCGATTCTGATCAATTGGATTCATAATTGCACTTTTAATTTTAAAGCTGAGATCAGTTTGTTTCCAAAAGTGTCGTCCCTTCCCTTCCTTGTACCGTGATTGTATTCCTCTTCTTGAGATCAAAATGCGTCCGTCCGGTTCCTAATACAAACAAAAAAAATATTTATGTCGAGTTAATATAAAAACGTTATCAGACTTCCTTTTTATTTAGAAGACGGGGAACGGGTGAGTGCAAGTCAGAGACTGAGAACATGCACGCGACAAGGCTCCGGCCTGTACAATTCTTTGCAATTACAATTGCATATGCAATTGGTGTCATTCCCACTTATTTGTTTATACACCAAAAGAAAATCGGTAGTAAAATCCCCATTAAGTTTCCAACCTTACTTCTAAATAAAGTTTCCGTCTGTGCCCTCGTACCTGTTCTTCCTCAAAATCTTGAAAAGTCTGTCCTGGTTAAGAGTCCATAAATAGAATTAAATTTTCTCCGGAAAACACATTAGGGATGATGACA
>Ga0194135_10001555_pt1 | contig 13721 bp, 7 predicted proteins | sample LitLau_LLRF_2013_FD_134024 | JGI IMG/M metagenome (GOLD analysis project Ga0194135, IMG submission 134024) | Freshwater sediment microbial communities in response to fracking from North America - Little Laurel Run_MetaG_LLRF_2013 (version 2) | ecosystem: Environmental > Aquatic > Freshwater >...
ATAAATTAACTCTCTCCTCCTTTAAAACTCTTGTTTACAATCATTTGCTCAACGAAAGGAAATCAATTTTTGTATATTAACCTTCTATACTTTACTTTCTTCTTGTAGTTGTAGACTGCTCGATGGCAGGGAGATCAGCATGCGCTCTTTAGTTTCTAAGGAAGTGTCGTTGAAGTCGATGAGGCAGGACAAATAAATCAGTTTTGAAATGAAATGAAATGAAAAAAAAAATTAACCAGCCTCACCATATCGGCGAAACACCCTCACCAAACGCAGAAAATCCTGTTTTACTTTCCCGTACAGTTTGGACTTGTACACTTTTGGGTCTATACAGTTTTGGATTGTTCATTTTTGGATTGTACAGAATTGGTCCTGTACAGATTTGGCCCTGTACAGATCTGGAATGTACATATTGGTCCGGGACTCCTTCTAATCATAGTCCATCAATAATACTACGGCGAGAGTGGTAACATTGTAGGCTTTCTTCCCGGCTTGCAGCTTATAATTTTTGCAAAGCACTTATATTGTACCTATCTATGATTTATCTGACGATATTTGAGATTTCTGTTTCCCCTCTATGATGTGGCTATGTATATTTAGAAAGGAGGGAGATTATGTAGCCTCTCGGTCTCATTCACCACAAATAGTTTGCCAAGAAGGCCCAACTCTAATTATTAAAATTCTCTTTGGTTCAATAATACATGGAGCAGGTAAATTCGCTTTAGCTAATTTTTATTATTTTTTTAATCATAAATCTACATAAATGTAAGATTTTAAATTCCCATAGAAAATACAGTTTTTTTTCAGAAATTTTTCCCTTGCGCATGCGGGGACCGCTGCCGTAAGGTTATAGGTAGCCGTAATCAGTTGCTCTATCACCCATGTGAATATAGTTAAGATCTGCGAGTGTATTGTAGGTATGTTCCCTTGTAAGAACTAGTCTCCTGAAATTCCAAGAAACTCGCAAAGAAAAGTCACCATTTCCAAAATAAAATTTCTGAATATTTCTTCACTTAATTTTTAGTGACTCTGTTTCTACACATGCAGTTAATTTCTGAAATGCAGATTCCATATACTATAGTATAATCGTAGCACTATACTTTTTGTCCATTGTAGTCATTCAAATTGGATTAATCTATTTTCTTGTTGACTTGTTTTCTTAATTGCTAACGATTGGGCGAAGTGGAATATTTTTGAGTCAGTTCCTAGCCATGTGATATTTTTAGTTGGGAGTGGAGGCTACTAATAAGACTGTTATTGTTATTATTTAAAGTTTTATGATATAAACAAGATAGTCTGGTCTCCTCTTCGTGTGAGTCATTGCATGTACTGACAATTTTAAATTCTGTAATGGAATCTTTCGGGAAAGGTCAAATGGATCAACTCCACTTACAATACCTCATCACCAGTACATGATTAATCCCTGAGTAGAAATGATTACGTAACAACGCCTATTACGATTTTAGTCAACTAGAGATCCACATTACAATAAACTATATAAACTCTTATCCGTGTCAACATTTTAATTCAGTAATTTTCTGTCAATTGCGACAGGTTTATTTTAAATCACGCTCTGAATTGATCCATGAAGAGACAGATTGAAGATCTACAAGGTAACAAAATGGGAGACAAATGTGGATTTTACGAAGGGGTCAAAGTTTCCCTCCTCACACTCGGCTTATTTGGGTCTCTGTTACAAGGTGAGAAATCAGTATTTTTTAAACAATGAACACACGGACGTGGAATGTAAACGCTGATTTTCTAGGTGGAAAGTGTGAATCAGCAGGTATTGCGAATGGAAATGGTACGAAAGTTTATTCCAGAATACTCGAAACCCACAACCCCATAATCCCACCTGCTGTCAACATGACAATACCGATTCTACTCTATTTATCCCAATTGAGGAAAGTGGTATGGATGATCGATCAGTCTTATTTATCTCAAAAATTTTTAATTGATTCGGATTATACTTAGTGGTTTGTTTTAACAAAAGGACACTTTGAATCAAATAATGATCACTAACATTCACCTGGAAGTGGTAAGGACAATAACCGATCATATTTAGTTTTCACCACCTTAAAAAACTTCTCAAAATCCCATTGGAGAATGATAGTCAGTATCATTAGCTAGACGTGATTTAATGGAACAGGCTTTCGAATTTCCAATGTTTTAAGTACTGGCATGACCCCTCATTGGTCTGGGACGCGTCAGAAGCTCTGGGAATGAAATACGTCTCCTTGCCTCCCTCGAAAATTTGGACTCCAAAATTAACTGTCTTCAATTCGTAACAAGCACTGCCAGTTTCCAAATTAAAAGTCACCAAAAATATGGAAATGTACATAAAATATAATTTCTCCAGAGTGGAACAGAGCGGAGTTAGTGAACCGAATATTTTAACTGGGGGTAACACAAGGATTTCACCAGAAGGTCACGTGACATGGCACATTTATACAACTTTACACGTAGGTCAACATTATGGGCAAAAGCGTTCTGAATTACTTTTGATCATTCTGCGTTTTCAATCTATCCAAATATAGAGTGCCTGTACCGTAGATGTAACTTACTATCCATTTGATCAGCAAACGTGCACCATCAAAATTGGGGCCCTAGAGCCTGCCTACCGAGTCAAACCAGCACATGATGTTCATTTCGCTCTACTTGACGAATTTTACCTCTCAGGTCAGTTTTGCGAGTTTTTTAACGGTGGTTATCCATTTACGTCTCATCCCTCGGCTACCGTCGTTTTATGTTGCAGTTTCCTTTCTGTTTTTACCCTCATGGTCTTATGTAATTTTCGTGTTCCTGCCAAAACGACCGGGCACGAACGACAGCAGACTTGATTCACCCCACAACTTCACAGGTTTACTGTTTGTTAAAGCAACTTGTTTATTTTTTTTTTGGATAGTGGAATGGAGCGTCATCGAAATGCCCGCTTACTTGAACATAATGCCAGGAAAAGAGGGCGACTATCCGGAGAATGACGTCACTTATTATTTCACTATGCGTCGATGCACACATTGGATTTCTCAAGTCTATCCATCCCTGGCCCTGGGGCTTCTGACCATGATCCCATGTCTACTCTGCCCAACCCGATTCCTAGAGAAACTCCTAATTCAATTGTTTTGCTTGGTTGGAATTTCCGTAGTGTACTGGGACTCGGCTACTAAACTCCCGCCTACCACAGTTGTCACCCCACACATTTTCCAATACCTTCTCCCCCTGACCATTCTCAATTTCATCCATCTTATCCTCACTTGTCTATTGAATCGCTTTGAAACTGGGGGTCGTGGATCCAATCTCAAGTCAAGGTTGTCCCAATGTGCTCCGAAACTAGTCTGGGATAAAATCTATGTAATGGAAACACATTTTACCTGAGATAAAGTTAGCAATTATTCATTTTCTTTTTCTGGAATTTTGTGATAGAAAAACTTTTCGGGACTTAAACCCACACCGGCGGAGATGAAAGAAAATCTGAATGGGGTTTCTATCGAGTCTCAAGACGACACAAAAGAAACCGGAGGACGCTCAAATGCATCAAGTGGACGATGGCTGTGTTTTACGCACTCGATCATTTTCATTGCGCTTCTGCTTGGGGTTTCAATTCTGATTGGGAAATTCCTCTGCGATGCTCCATATGTGAGTGAAAAAGTTGACCAGCGGAAAATTGCGGAAACGTACTCCGCGGCACTCGGGCATTGAAATAACACGGCTCTCAAGACATCCAGCAATGTCATCCACTTACCGCAACACAATCAATCTGGAAACGGTTGTGAACAAAACTGTAGCCAGAAATAACGATAATGGAATTTGTCAAAGACTTCTTAAATACGGAAAATATGAGCATACCAATTATTCATCCGAATACTTTCCTTCATTAAGTAAAATTTAAACCTTTTCGTTCTCAAGAGGATAGCCATATGAGTGTGCACATAAACCGAACCAAAAGCATTATCTTTTGTTTTTTGTTTTTGTTTTTTTGCATTTTACACACTTAGGCAATTGCAACAAAGAGTCCTTCTTCATATAGTTTTGAGGCACTATAAGAGTAAGTGCAAGTAAATGTACAATTTAACTCAAATACATTCGTTCTGCGTGTTTGGAAGATTCGTGGAAACCTGGGATTGCAGAATGGGTCAAGTTTCTCGGAACTCATTCCCGAGTCCGAAGCCCACAGAATCGATTCCAAACTAGACATCGCAAACTTAAGAAATCTGTATTCTGGTACCGACCAATCCTTGAAGTTGTTGGCTGCAAATAACGTATTCGATTCCGAGCGGCAGTTCCCGAACTACTTGTTGGGTTGAATTGTACGCAAGATTTAAAAAGGAATGGATTCCATTTCTTTGAATTTTTAACGCAAAACACTATGAAAAGGAAAAAAAAAAGATTTGTTTTTTTGATTGAATTGATTGAATTTTGATCAAAATAAATGGTTCCCTCGCTGTAGCCGTATAATTTTTTTATTATAAAACAAAGCAATTCTTTCAAAGCCTAGTTAATGGTAACCCAGAGGTTAATCTTATAACACAATTAACTACAGTTTCCGAAAAGCCTAAAAAAATGCAAGACTACTGCATTTTTGGAATCGGAGTTAGGGGAATATAAGATCATATACATACCCATACTAACTAACTCATAGTCTGCGCTATGCACACTTTATAATCAGTACCATTTAGGATTTAGTGTGAATTCTGATGTCCCCTGAGGTATTTTGGAATAGGGAATTGGGTTTAAAACTACAAATTAGTCAATAATTTCACACCTGTACTATTTATTTCCTGCTATGTTTTTTATTCCAAACACAAAAAATCAACCGAGCAAATTATATGGTTCCAGTAAACAATTCTAATTAAACCCAATACTTAAATGTTAAATCAGAGGATTAAGATTGAGAATGTCGATCCTCTCAAGAAATATAAGACAAAAAGTGAATATGGGAAATTTAGAAAGGCACGAGTCTGGAGATGCTTCTGGACTCAAAAGACAAAATAAGTCATGTTATTACCACAATATTATTCGAGACTTCATCAATTAACACTTTCCACCCCTCTGCATCGCCAGGCGTTCGAGACATTTTTTTTTAAATTAGAATAAGTGAGTTTATTTGACATTCGCCCGAAAGCATGGTCAACTGTTTATTTTAATTATAGAAAACTGCATGTATTTTATTTCCTTGCAAAAAAAAATTCCCTCCATTTAAATATCCTGGAACAATATTCTAGCATAAGAGGAAGGATCTTCCTCATCCCACACTGACATTCTCCCACTGAGTTGTTGCTCTGTCTGCTGAGTGGAAAAGGAAACATTCTTCATGAGGATTCCCCTGTCCCGGATTCCCTCTGACGCCTTGATGAGAACGTGCATCAACCAAGCTCCCAATGATTCGTTTGTCTCCACACTGTCTCGACAGTTTTCCAAGAAATCCGCTTCCCAATCAGACCAAGGTACTGGAGCACAACCCTCTCCATCTTCTTCTCTGAAAAACTTGGAAAAGGTAATTTCCTTTCCAATGATGTGGAAAACACTGCGGAATGATGAGGAATCGCCCCGAGCTTGCATTGACTGAGCTAGGGCCACCGTGGCCTTGGCCGCCTTGTCCAAACTAATGTAAGGAATAAAAAATTTGATGTCTGGATACTTTTCCAGTTGCTTGCAAGTAAGGAGAAACCCGGCCAGAGCATCCTCTCTATTCACAATCCCCGCCCCAGCGTCACATCCGAGTTCTCCAATACGGTAAACCGTAACTGGGACGCCACTAGCCGCCGCTCCCCAAATCAATTGCTCCGAGACCCATTTACTCTGATTGTATCCATTGCTCATGCGCTCAGGCTGTGAGTCTTTTAATGGTAGCTGTCCTTCCTCGGCCACATAGTGATGGGCTCCTTCTCCAAGTCGGCTTCCATCAAAGACGCCAACTGTGGACATGTAGTGAATCCATTTAAGTTTCCCGGTGACTGCAAACTGAATGACGTTCCGAGTCATGGCCACAGTTGACTCCTTGAGCTGGGCATAACTTTTAATAAAATTTACTTCGGCAGCCCCGTGATAGACCACGTCAATCAATTTAGCGAGCTTGTCGAAATCTGTTTGCGCAAGCCCAAAATTCGGTTCGGACAAATCTCCGGCCAATACCTTCAAGCGATCCGATCCCTCAAATTGCGTGAAACTTGCTTCCAAGTTCTGCTCTGTCACGTGTGACACCAGTCGGTCCTCCGCTTCCTCATCCGTTTTGGCCCGAACGATGCACATGATGTGATCCGACGTAGATGAGAGGAGTTCCAATAGCAGTGACGGTCCCAAGTATCCGGTTGCCCCGGTTACGAGAGAATTTTTGTTCTCAGCTTGAAACCGGACGCCCACCGCCATTCCATCCACAGCGCATGCATTTTCCATCAAGGAGGTAATTACAGGATCCAATTTGATTTCTTGATCAAAATGGATGATATCTGCAAATTTGTTGGCGTCAGGGCTCGTTATGACGTCAACAAATTTGTCAAATCTCGGGAATTCGTATATTTGCGTCAGCTTTAGTTGGGGGAACTCTTGAAAGAGGATGTGGAACATTTTGTAGGCAATCATGGAATTTCCTCCAAGAAAGAAGAAATTTGAGCTCTTGGTAACCAGCGTCTCAGGAATTCCAATCACTTCTGCCCAAATCTTACGAATCCAGGGGAGATGATGACCAAGGGGAGGTGCAATTCCAACTGACATTTTCCTCTCAATTTTCAATAGCGCCTTCCGCTCAATCTTCCCTGATGCGGTTCTAGGGAAATCTTCAACAAAATTAATTTGGCAAGGGATGGCGTGCCGTTGGAGTCGAGTTTCCAGGAATTGGTACACATGCATAAGATCCGGCTCTTCGACGTCCTTTTCCAGTCGACAAAACCCGATGACTTGTTTCGCTTGTCCAACTTCCCGGAGAATCACAATCGCCTGCTGCACGGCCGGGTAGGACTGTAACGCCGCCTCAACTTCACCCAAGTTCAGGCGCATCCCGTGTATCTTCACTTGAGCATCGTTTCGTCCAACGATGAACAAATCTCCGCCGGAGGTCCAGTAGCCAATGTCCCCCATGGGGTAGATGACAGTTCCAGGCTTGAATGGATTCGGGAGGAAAATGTCCTCGGGCCGCCTGTTGACATATCCCGTCATGACACCTGAGCCACTAATGTAAACATTCCCCTTGACCCCGATTGGTACCGGACTGAGGTGGCCATCAAGGACGTAGACGTCTACATTAGTTAAAGAATGTCCTGCCGGAGGGGGTAGGCAGTCGCTCTCTGGGGGAATCAGGCATGCCGTGGCCATAAACGTTTCTGTGCTCCCGTAGAGTTGGGAGCAGCGGAATGTCCGCCCTCTCATGTTGATCCTGTGCATCTTTTCCCCGGCAAACAAAATCCATTTCAGTTTTGACAGTTCCACGTCGCCGGGAGCGGAATTGTTCAAAATGGCATCCACGATTGCTGTCGAGGCATAAAAGTTTGTAATGTCCTGTTTGTAAATCCATGGAATCAAGGCATCCAAATCCAAGCGGACATTTTCCGGTGGGACTTGAATGCTCCCGCCAACAAAAAACATTGCCCAGACATCGCAGGAGGAGATGACGAATCCGGTGGAAGCAATACACATGGCTCGATGGGTTGAGTCGAACCCATAATTCCTAGCACAGAATTTCGCTGTATTCAGAATTGCCATTTCTGTGAGCAGGACTGCCTTCGGGGGTCCAGTTGAGCCCGACGTAAAAAGACAAATTGGATTTTTATTTCGTTTGGGAATTTTTGATTCCGCTTCCCCGATTCCATTTCCCCGGACGCGAGTTCCATTTTGAAATTCCTCTTCCTCGTCAATGAAAAAGATTCGATGGTAATACTCGAAGGAAATTTTCTGTACCATGGGACGGGTGGTGATCAGGAGTGGATTTCCCAAAGTAGCCAAGCATGACTCGAGTTGTTTCGAGGGATAAGTGGGGTGGATCATCCCAACTGTTTTGTTCAACATCAAGCCCGCGAGGGAAGTTGAAATGAATGGCAACCCTTGCGGGAGAAATGTAGCAATAAAGTCGGAATTGATCTCAAGTTGCGTTTCCCGGTATTGAATGGAAAGTGAGAGGTATGTGGACTGGGAATGGAGCTCTTCATAGCTCAAAGACAAGATTTGATCCCCCGTGTCCTGCACAAAGGCCAAGTTTTGTCCTCTCGTCGCTAAATTGGCGCGAAATACGGCGAGCAAGCTCCGGTCGTCGGCCAACGCGTCCAAATCTGGGAAGTTGATGCCGTTGAAATCCGAAATTATGGTATTGTACTCGTGACTTCCCAAAATGGGCAAAACTTCAATGGAGTCTTGAGGATGCGCAGTCCCGTTCTCAATGATTCGGGAAACGTGGGATATGAGTCGTTCCATTTGGGTGTCCAGGTAGAGCTCAAACTTGTAGTCCACCCTCAACTCGATTCCCATCGAGGGGATAGGATTGGGCAGCAAGGACAATAGGATTTCATAACTCAAATACTGATCCGCCCTCGTCTCCTCCGTCTTTACTCCAAAACGAAAAAGAAAGGAAAGTTCACTCCCTGGATGTCTCAAATCTGTTTTTGTGAAAGTCAGGTTATTGTTCTCTTCTGGACGATTCAGTTGAGCCGAAATCTCATCAAAGGTGGAGCTCTTGTTAAATTTTGCTTTTCCAATTTTATACGTCGGTTCAAACTTGCTTCCATTGTGTTCTCCGCTGCTGTTTGAGAGTTCTTGGAGAATTGGAATGGTTTCTTGTCCCGTGTAACGGTGGAAGACAATTGCCGTAGCTGTGGCCAGGGCCGATATTCGGTTATTCCCAACATCATCCAACAACCCGTAGTAGGGCCAGACGCGGCGGGATGCCTGGGCGTACCCGCTTCTGCTGCTCCTTGGAATTGGGCAGACATAAGATGACGGCATGCTTCGATTCCACTCTTCATCTTTTCGGCTTGGGATGTTGAGGGAGCCAATGAGTTCATTCAGTTTTTCCAATTCCATTTTGTTTGGCAACTATTTTAAGTATAAACTTTCACTGACACTGTGCGTGATCAAGGAATCAAGAAGACTGACCTCAACTACAGTCAGGCACTCTGGTTTTAACCAATCCCAATACTTGAGTCATTAAGTCATAATCACTTCCTATCTTAAATTGTCTGTGAAGTTGAAATGATAAGTTCAAGTCGGAATAATGTAGCAACACGAACAAGAAAAATTTTCCACTGCTGTTAAGAATGATTATCCAAATCAGTTTAAAGGAAAACTCGCGATCTTGAAGGAAAACAGCATTGTACTTCTTTTCATCTTTCTTGTTCTCTTTGATGTTTCCAAAATAAGCCGAAACTTAAACGCCAGTGCAGGTGAGTCAATTCATTCATTCATTCAATTAAATGTAGTATTATCATGTTTTTACGGCCCAGGAATGCGAGGAGGGTTATAAGCCATCCGTTCGTTGAGAAAAATTCTAACTAGAAAATTAGTCTGTTTGTTTACGAGCCGTTACCAGAGTGTGGGCCTAATTAAGAACAATCCCACGGGCCTTCGCCCCAAAGTAAAAGGGGCCTGAAGGGTTTTTTTTTCATAATTAGGCCCGCCCTCTGCTAGCGGCGGGAAAACAAACAGACAATAATGCTGTGAATTGTAATTATATTTATTATTAAAAAAAATTAAATGTCTCTAACCCACAGATATCTTTGCGGAAGGGAGCTGAATGCAGTAAATAAGAATGTGCAAGAGTTTTGCGAAACATACTGGCTGCATTTCGATAAAACCAGGTTTGTAATGTGGGTTTTGTTGCTTTGGTATTAAATTAATCCGATTAGCATTGGGCATTTTTTCTGCGGTTTTCATTTCACCCACTCAAGTAGAATACACGGAAATCAAAACCTCCGCCCGCTCACCATTTTAGTGGACTTATCACAGAAGGCGTACGCGTTGGGCAATTGGAAATTAATGTAGAATATTTTTTCCTTATCGAAGTGGTGACATTGTACTGTGTTCACATCTGCTAAAAGGCTGAGCGGGTGAGGGTTAAGGCATCATATAGGCTTTCTGCGTAATATGTTTCCTCATCGTGGCTTCTCAATCCATAATACTTCGAAATATTGATCCTCTGTAGAAGGTGGAAGCGACATTGGATATTGTAACATTAAGAGTCTTTGCTTAAACGATTTCAGATTTAGTTTAACGTAGTTGATGTGTAGGCCTATGAAAACGACATAAGGGCACTCAATGACAATTATAAAGCACAATGAAGTCTTTAAAATATGAGTTTAGAATAGTGATTACTATCAATTCTTGGAATCCGTGATAATATTTCAGTTTCTTGATCACCTGGTCGGCTCGTTGAACCTTTCATCGCATTTCGCATAGGAAGTTGATTCTAACAAATTCATAGTGGTTAGTCAATCGCAAGATTGACTTAAAATTCATCCAGGATTAAATGTTCAAGATTTTATCCTTTTCTGGATCCTTTTCTAAATTTGGAACACACTGACCTGTTTTTGATAATAATTTGACATTATTGCATTCCAGAATGGATCCGACCAGAACAACTACATTTGCCATTAGGAAACATGTGTATTTGATTAAAGTCTCCGGAAATCAAATTTAAATCGTGACTACTGATTAACTAATTAGCCAAAGAACACAGAAGAAACAAAAAGAGGTGGATGAATGAAAATTTAGGCATTTGAAATAAGAGCATAATATGAGATGATTCTATAAATCATGTTAACGGCAAAAGTTAATTTTGGAAACTGGAGTGTTTCGAGTGTTTTAGAAAGTTGGAAGAAGAGTTTCCTACGATATATGAGAACCATGATGATCCTCTTATGTGTGGTTTCCATGGGATACTCACGGAGTTAAGAAAAAACGCTGACGAGGTTTGTCTTTCGGGTGATAGGCGCTTCCTAATTTGAAGAACAGGGTCGCATTTCTTTTATAGTTTGAATCATTCAATTGTGAATTTGTGTACACTGTTTGTCGCTATTTTGCGTGTCGAAAGTTGAAAGTTTTTTTTAATATACAAATTCTCTCTAGGATCCGATTGGAGTCGATTCAGAGAAAAAAAAGGAGGAAGATACAGCTTTCACGAGTCCTGGAACACGCAAAGTTGTTGATGAAGTGAAACCAACTATAGTGGTAAGGCAAATATGATTAATAAAATGCTGCTCTCATATTACAGCCAACGCAACCAGTAAGTACCTGAGGAGTTAAGTAGTCCTATTACTTTTCGGAGAGAACAAATCAAACGATTCCCCGAAAAGGAAGCAAATTTTCCATACTATCCTTCCGCGTACGGCAAAAATAATACATTTTCTGAAGTCACTTTTAAAAGTCCCAGTTCCTTTGTCGAAATAACTGTGCGGTATTGCGGGTACAATTCTCCTTTTAAAACTTTGGTTTTTTTTTAGTTTTAAATAAATTATGCTTTTTTTGGCGACATGGAAACGTGAGCGATCACCCTAAAGTAATAGTTTCTACTTGTGCATGTAAATGAAATCACATTTAGAGGAAATGCAAATTATTGTCTGTTTCATTTGTTGCGGGTTGTTGAACTTTTTTATGAATTTGAATTCCGTGCCATTCAAAAGGATAAGAAAATAATAGGAAGAGGATCAGGAAATGGAGTAGAAAATGTTGTCAATAAATGTTGTAGAATATGGGCGGCAAAATTATCGAATACAAAGGAACCAATTAAGCCCAGATAAGGGAGAAGGAAACGATCCGGTAGATTTGGTTGACGGCGTTGAAAGAAGCACATGCAAGTCCTGTAATTAGCAGTAATTTGCCGCTTGTTAGACGAGGCTTAATCATATAATCATAGGAATGATTTAATGATTTTGATTACAAGTGAGTCACTTGTAAGAAGCAAGCCGTGCGATGACTTCGGCAACCATTGTCACGCACATTGCTACAAAATGTCTGTAAAGCAAGATTTCCGACTTGATTTGCTAAATATCACATCTTATACTTCCTTCCCTCCTCCTGCCATTGGTAAGAAATGAACGAAATTCTCAGTTTCGTAAGAAACTATTCTACGTGTATGTATATGTATAAACTTAAATTTACATATTTTAATTCTTCCTTACCGACCAAAATTTGAAACAAATATGTGGATGAAAAAATTCATTATACAAAGAATTTACCTTAAACGATCTAAATTGGAGGTGAGCCAATTAGTGATCTGAACCTCAAGAGTACTGGGTCCCAGATAAGTCCGTTCGCCTTTTGTATACCAGGAAGAGAAGAAGAAGAAGCAGATTTTAATTCCTTTAATCGCCTGAAAAAGTTAAATTCTTGACGTATGAAATTTGCTTATCTCCGCCACCAACTGAACAGCATGGAGCTTTTGAGTTTCAAAATGAGCGCCATCATAATTAGCGTAATTTGATCAGTTTGAAATTTTATCATTTATTAAGTTTAAGATCATTTTTAAAACGGGCTTTTGTTGCTATGTGCTAATCCAGTGGTTCCTGAGATACAGAAAGGTACAAATGATCATCAGAATTTCAATATTCCATTCCCGTTCTTTGTCTTGTTTGTTGTGTCCAAGGAGGATGTTCATCAACGTGAACGCGTCATGGTTTCACTTGATCCAAACTCCAGATTACAGTGAAAGCGCAATCACCAAGTCAGTTAAACGCTTAATACAATTAAGCTTGAGCAAAAGGTTATAGTATGCTGTCCGTCAAGGTTCCAATAAAGGAAGGTATTCCTGCTCCCTATACCGAAATCGTGAGCATGTAATTTTTACAAATCCCTGATTGCGGATCCGCTTCCAACTGGAAGCCTTTTGGCCCATTTATGTCAAACTTGACGAAATTAAGGCGGAGTTTACAAGCGTTGCTCTGCTCCTGAATTCTGATCTGGCCCACATCGCTCTCAGCTGAATTGGGATTCTGGGAGATCGTTTGAATCTGGTTCACAAATGGACTTACAGCTAAAGTCAGAACTCAATCAAGTTACTGCCAGCTAAATATATTAACTAAAAAAGGTAAATGGGAATGGAAATAATAATAAACATCAGTTGGATTGGTTGTTGCCACTTGTTGGATGCCGAGACCTCCATCTCCACACCCTCATCTGTAAGTTTCTACAAGGTTCATTAAATTCAAATTAAGTTCAAATTTTGAAGAAAAAAAAACGATCCAACGTAAATAATGAGAATACTTTAAAGTAATTAAGGCTTTGCTTTGCGAATATAAAAATATAAAAAAAAAACTGCAATCTTTCAAAATAAAATTATTTTACAGCTAGTTTTCCAAAACTTTTCTGAGAAGGTGAAATGTCGAAGATTAAAAAACAATAAAGATCTTCTGTTGAGGGTTTCATGTTTCTCAACTTTGTATCATGCCCTTACGCGCCAAACAATTACTTTTGATTTTCGGTGAGAGATTATTCTTGTTTGGAATTAAAGTTTTGTTTTGTTTGGAATTAATTGCAGATGAATGGAAGGCTGAGGCAAATTAACAGAAGAATTGGGCCTTAAGTCCGTAGCGTCCTTAAGTCCGTAAGTCCGTAACAATAGAATAAGGTCGTCACTGTATGACTACGTCGCCAAACTTTGGGTGAGTAGCAAAAATAACGTCAAATTGAACAACGTAAATCTTAAAACCAAAGTAATTAATTAATCATTAATCAAAGTGTATTTCTACGTTTATTGCAGCCTGCTACGCAAATGGAAATAGCGATTGATGAGGTTAACACCTTGA
>Ga0194135_10001556_pt1 | contig 13713 bp, 11 predicted proteins | sample LitLau_LLRF_2013_FD_134024 | JGI IMG/M metagenome (GOLD analysis project Ga0194135, IMG submission 134024) | Freshwater sediment microbial communities in response to fracking from North America - Little Laurel Run_MetaG_LLRF_2013 (version 2) | ecosystem: Environmental > Aquatic > Freshwater >...
AAATCCGCCGTAAACCTTTCTCTTTTGTAAATACTGTTTTTAGACATCCACTAAAATTTAAATTGCTATACTGTCTCCGCTAAAAACGTTATTTTAATTTGAACAACTGTCTTCAACTGAATGGGCTAATTAAAAACAAATTCGACTATGTAATCTTATTTTTGGATACTTTCAGTTTAATTCCACGTCTTTTCATCCATTTCTCGCAAGTTTCAATCTCGCAGAATTCCGTTCTTTTTTTTCAAATTTCAATTGAAAAAAAAAAAATTCAAATTATTTTTGGATGCATTAACCCGAATAAATGTAATAACTTACTACACATTTTTTCCTGAAATCAGGAAATTTATAGAGAAAAATTAAACAGCTCCGATGTAATTACACAAAATTTATGAAAGTGAACATTTACAATATATTGAGCATTGGTACAATCCAGGATTTCCGGCTTAGTACATTTCCTTGATTTTAGCGACTTACCTAGGTATAGAAAACAAAGTATAGATGAGTAATTGATTGGTAGAAATTCAGGTTAATCTTTAAATGCAATTGGAATTTCTTACTTTTGAATTGGAGCAGGAAATTGTTATTTTTGGAGGGTACGGAAATTTCTTGCAGCAAACCGTTTTTTAATCACAAGTAGGAGTAAAGTTTACATTTCTTAAGTACGCAACTTTGCGATAAGGTTTTATATGTGAAACGATATAAACCTAACTCTTACCATAATGTTCCTTCTACAAGCAAAGTATATGAATCCGACAGAAAGAATAAGAATTTAAACAGAATATAATTTAATAGAATATAGTTAAGCTTAAATTGGGAAGTATTAACCTTCCGTGTACGGCTCAAGTTTGGTAACATCCCCCCTATCTGGACTGCATTCTGGTCAGACCCGAATCTAGTTCTGCCAAATCGTTCGAACGAAAAAATAACGTTCTGACTTTTCGTCCGAACACAGTGTTGCACTGTCTCGACTCAATTAATCCAATCATCCAATCAATTCCTTATTAATAATTGTAATCCTAGACAACCCCCGATTCTAGAATCGGATCCGATTCTAATATCACCCTGAATTCTTTCAGATTTTTTCAGCATTGCCTATCAGATGAATATTAGATTGAATTGAGATGGAAACGTTGTATCGTCAATAGGATGAAGTAATTTTAGAGAAATTCCCTCAAGCCTCCGACACGCGATTCTGTCTTGCCTAGACGTATTTACACAATTCTGACTTCGCCTTGCCTATATCGCTTTCTTAAATAAATTAACATCCACAATGGAGCCTAAATAACCTTCACATTATTTTGCTCCAGAACGTCCTAAATTTTGTCTTTCCAAAATTACCTGCAAAATACAAGCCAAAGTGCATAAAAGGAACAAGAAGAAAACGGCTACTACATTAGAGCTGAATCCCAACTTCTGCGGTTGGACTGACATTTCTGTCAATCTTCTGTAATTTTTGACATTTTTCCTCATAAAGACTTGCTCCCATTTATGGAATATTCCTGAATGCACAATTATAGCTGCTCTGCGTGGAAAATATTCTCCCCTTTCCAAAATATTAGGAAAGTACCAATAAATGGGTCTTGGGAGAATGTCTTGCCTGCCTGTGTAGAATATATTTTTTGGAGGTCTGCTCCTATTCCACTCTTCTTGAAGAAATAGGACCAGGTTATGAGTTGAATCCATAAAGGCTGTCTGGTTGCATTCTGATAAAATAGTATGAAATGTGGCTGTAGGGTCCTCACTCGGCGGAGTCTTAAAACTTGCAATGAGTTTTAGTGTCATCCGAAAAAGTTTATTACTATCTGGTATTCTGAACAAAAGACCCCAAAATTCTCTACTGAATTTGTACAGCAACGCCTTGGAGTAGTAGAAGAATTTATTTCCAGTGTCCCTCCGACCTCCCCGTATGTCGGGATTAATCAATTCCATTAGGCACGTTTTTGAACAATTCTTGGACGGGTGTCTCCTTTCAATCCTATTCAAGTCATTCCGCCAATTGGGGATGAGTGGAGTGTAGATGGAGTAGTTGGCTCTCAAGAGGTCATCGAACCCTTGCATGCTCCTATACAAGCTTCTTGGGGCCGTAAGATCCGTGGTAACAATTCCCCTGTAAGCATTTGACAGCACGACGACTGTCAGCAGAATCCCTCCGACTGCACATCTGAACGACTGCAATGTCGCCAGTTTCGAGAATACGCCTGAGGAGTTTTCGAGTAAATACGAAACTAAGAGCATGGTAAAGCTGACCTCCTTGGCCAGTTTGGGCCACATGACGTTGAAGGCAAGAACAGTAAGCCCAAAGGAGGCAATGCCTGCAATCCAGGCGGCAGGTTGATATGGATTTAGATATCCAATAAAGGAAACGCCGCCTGACGTCCATCCATCACAAGTTATAAAATTATGAGTTTTACTTCCAACCAGGATTGAAGAATGAACTGTAAGTAATTGATGAGTGATTCCTACTCGCTGCTCAGCATCAGATTGGAATTCAGATGGTATGAGTCTAAATGTGATATTTTTAAAATTCTCAAACACGATTGACGTTATGTAAACTTCGAAGGGGACAGTCGATCGTAGATATGATGGGGAATAATGTCTTGAGAATGGATTCCCAAGGTAGGATGTAATTTGATTGGGATAGCGATTCCCGACGTTATTCCATATGATTATTATAGCTTCTGCGTCTTCAACGATGCTGTTTGCATGGCGTGCAATATTTTGCAGGTCCAGATTCACAAAGCTCTTCCAATTTCGAATTGATGAGCCTCCGCGCCATTTTCTGATTGGCCAGATCATGTTAGAGGCAAACACTTGTTTTGAATCCCAGAAAACAAAGAGCAGTCGTATATAGATGAGGCGAAATTGCTTTGGATTTCCCCATTGCTTGAAAACAATGTTTTCGACCATTGTAATTTCTGAAGCAGCTGAAGGTGTGGACTTGATAAAGAAGAGCAATTTCTGGTTTTCGGCCTGTACGCGTAAATGGGTGATCATTGAGAGGAAGCTAGCTTTGGACATGGCGTGATAGTATTCATCTCCAATAGATTTAACCGCCTCCTGCTCCGCCTCGGTTAAACTAAAAGGAAATATGAAAAAGTGGATGAAGCATTTGGTAATATATTTCAAACGAGGTCGTTTGTTGAACAAATGATACTTGTCCCAATGCTCTTCTAACCGCTTCCCATATTTATCATATCCTCTCGCATTTGAAACTTGAGAGCCATTTACTGATGAAATGTACGTGGGAGTTGGAATTAAAGTAGTGACTGGAATTTGTACTTCAATTGAATTTGAGTTGTGGAAAAACAATAAATGTATTTCACAGGAGACGAAATAGTTTAGATAGGGTTCCAAATTAAGTCCTGGCTCTTTGGGCAGCTGATTGGTTTCACTGGAACAGGGATTAATGGAAATTACAAGAAATAAAAATGTGAAAGAGGACATTTTCCCCATTGCGACTTGATTTGCGAGGAACAACTGAGGGATTCGATTAAATAGTTAGCGGATAATCGCATATCGAAATTATAGCGTGCCAATGTTTACATAATGAATTGAAGGATGGGATATTTACTTTTGGTGAAGGTGGTACTGTGCATTGGGACTTTGTTCAGAGTGAAGTCATTAAAAATATAAACCATGGGTACATGGCTCCGCCAAGTAGCGGAAGTTACCAGAATGTATGTAATGTTTACCGCAGGGAGGCTTTCGCCTCTCGCCGAGCGTGCACTGAGGCGTATTTCGGACTTCTGCACTACCATCTTGTGGTAGGAAACACAGTCTTCCTACACTCTTAGCTTTCAAGAGCTAACAGGCAATTGAATTATTCAATGCTGATTGAAATAACCCTAAAATAAGTTCTCTTTTATAAATTCAACCTCTGCATACACTCCATTTTCTAAATTCTACCTCTGCATATACTCTATTTTATAAATTCTACCTCTGTGGTTTGCGTGCATTTCTTGTGTGCTTTAGCCAAAGTAAAATTTAACAGCACTGCGAATTGTAGAATTGTTGTTAAAAGAAGCATTAGGAAGAATTTCATTATCACAAAGATTTTTTACAGTAGTTCTTTGCAGGAACTTTGGTTATCGAACGACTTTAAAGGACTAGCTAGAGCTTTCATAAGTTTGCCGAGTTTGAAAAATCGTAGCCTAATTTGTTGACAGATGAATGCATTCCAATCGAGTTCCAACAGTTCGAGTGGTCCCTCATGGCCAGCGTAAAAGTTGAGCTAAAAAAAAAAAAAGGAAGCATTGAGCTTTACCTTTTGGCCAGCATGAATGTCGGGCAAAAAAATGGACATGGCAAGGTTTTGGCATATACGACAAAGAAATGCTCTACTTGCCGAAATCAGATATGAATGTAGAAGTGACACAAGGGCATTTTGAGAGTGCCGTGGGCAGTGACAACATTCCTCAAGGCAACAATTCGGGCATATGTCATAGATTTTACATAAAGGATGAGGAAATTCTGTACTTGCCGGAATCAGCCAAAATTGTAAGAAAGCATCTGCATCAACTGGGGTAGAGGCCGAGACCGGAAATTAAGGAAAGGAAATTAACCTAAATGAGAAAAATTAATTCGGACTTCCTAATTCGTAACACCTAACCACGGTTATTATGGAGTTTTGTGCAGACGTTTTCAAATACGTTTTTTAAGTCTGCTGTGTTTAAAACATGTCCCTTCGGGGAAGCGTCACGATAACCTTGTGGAAGGCTTTCTAACCATTTTTGCACCAATCCAGGGGAGTCAATTTTAGGATATTCAGCCTCCAATACGTTGAGTTTCCTCCTGACATAGATTTTGGAATGTTCCCAGCGATTTGTGGAGAAGAGATCAAATAAGTGATGACGCTTGAGGATAACTATAAGGTAAAAGTTCACAGTATCTAGTGACAAACGCTTCTTGGGCGACAAAAACTTTTCCGATCCCTAACCGAACATTGATTTCTGTTATAGCTTTCTCATACAGGTTGCAAAAAAAAACTTGAGTCAGGTTAGCCAATTTTTAAGTGACGCTAAAATTGCAGATACCCTTTCAAAACTCTAGATTTTAGTCGGGGGGTCAAAGGAGTCTAGTTTATTTTTTCCGTCATGTTGGTTGACGAAGTAGAGTTCCTGTGATGTAATATTATTATATATTATTATTATTATTATTATTATAGTATTTATTGTGATTGCCACTAATTTTATCACCAAATTTGTGAGTTCTTTTTTATACAAAGTTGCCAAACGGGCAACAAGCTCTCCATTCGTTTATCATTTTCAACTCTTCCTTTGTACGTTCAAATACTGAATTTTTGCACTGGAGTCGTACGTGAATGGCTTTGCAGCACTGTTTCCTTCTTATTTTACTTGAATTTAAACTTTCGGTAGCTAGATGAAAATAGTATAACACCTTTAAGTTAGAGATAGTTATTCGAAACAGTTGCCGTAAAACAAAATTGCTTCTGTAACTCTTCTGTAAATGGAAAATCACTTATTACGTTAGTTACCAATTCGGTATTACTCACCATGTTCCAATTTTCCATATGCTGTTTTTTACTTGAATTTATTTTCAACGCTTCTTTGGCTTCAATGCTTTCAAAATTGTGTCAAAAGCATAAGAACAAATAAATTGACTTCCAAAAGACCCAGACACGGAAGTGAGCTTCATCACAAAGTACTCCGCCCCGGATGATCCTGTTGGACAATCATTAGGCCAAACGCACTGCATGCTGTTTCAACGGATGATGCACCTCCAACTTTGGCTTGGACAAAAATCGAGATACCAACTAAACTCGGAATTCGCTTAGGTAATCCGCCACCTGCTGAAATCGTAAAACTAGTCATTTCAAGATAATGGGTTGTATTATTCAGATTAAAAAAATGATTGAATAGCATTGATTTATTAAATAAACGTAACAACAAACCATTCGCATTTCATTGAAATGATATTGCTACATTTGCGTATGACATTACAAATCTTAACATAAGATAAGATAGCTATGAAATTAAGCGAATATTAAATATAAAATACAAATAGTGAGTACTTTTCAATTCAAAAATTAATAACACATCAACTTTGCGAAATGCTAGATGATGCGCTAATGGAGAGTACCGGAGAAAAGAGACGCCACAGCAAATGTATGGATTTCAAAGTTCAACAACTGAGTGGAGCCACGCGACATATCTTGTTATGAATCGCATCATGTCAAGAACATGTGAAGAGTCAAACAATTCATTTGGTTTAAATGGTAAATTAAACTTCTCAGCTATTTGTCGTTAACAAGGGTGGGTTTCAGTTAATTTTAGCAGAATATTTAATCTCCTTCATATATTCTTATCATATCTTAAGAGCGCGTAAAGATTCCAACAATCTATTTGGTTTCAATTGGTATATTAAACTTCTCAGCTATTTACAATCCAAAAAGGTGGGTTGAATTTCCTATACTGCAGAGAATTAAATCTCTTGCACCTCACGAGCGTAAAAAAATTCCAAGACTTCTGTCTCCTAGGTATAGCATTGACACTCGAGACAAGGAGGACTTTGAAAGTTTGCTTTATGAGCGCTGTGGAGAGGAAGTGTCCTGTGAACTGTCCTGGTTTCCTTCACCATAAGGATGTTATCGTCACTACCTCCTTTCTCCTACGAAACCGAATTCGGTTGTACAAGACCCTCCAGCTAGTAGGCGAAGTCATTATGACTTTACCCAGTAAACTACCGTTTGTTTTATAAGGATACCATGAGGTCATTAATCTTGACCGAAACGTGGTCATGGCAGTGAATATCGCTCTGAGGCTCTAGGCCTCTGGTGGGACCTTCCATAGATTGTAGGTGTGATGATTATATTAAGTAAGTCGACTTTTATACTTCCTCGGATTCTTTTTACTACCTACCTCTACTAACTCTACGATTCTCAGTCATTGAATTTGTACTCTCCCGAATCATGGAAAGACTACTCGGTGACGAACTTCACTTGGTGAGAAGACGGGGTCAATTTCAGCCTTGCCGGATGACAGCTGAGGGGAGTGTGGATGGTCGCCGTCCGCCAGTACATGAAGGGTGGAGCCCTTGTGACATTGGTGAGCGTGGGACAGCGCGGGCATCCCTGTCGAAACTGACACCGTTGGTGAGGGGATCATCAAAGAGGTTCGGGTAAAAATGGACTTTCGTGAATGCTGGAGCTATCAAGCAGGATGACGTCTAACGGAAGTATATTGGAACTTTGCCCCCCTTAGATGTGTGTTTGGACAATCGTCAATATGTGACGAGTCTTAACTACAATGAGGTGTTATTCCCGTTGATTTTTACGAATCCCAAGTTTCCCGATGGCCAAATACGTCCTTGAATACTATGGGATGTCTACTGTTAACCGGCTGGGGGATGGGACCGTTAACCGGAGGGGAAGAATGGATTCATTCACACCTTAAATATTGGTTGACTACAACTCTAACTAACAGTGAAGTTTTGTACATACGTGCTTATGGCCTTATATTAAATTAGTTGTTTTACTTCCCCATAACTGCGACAGTTGTTCAGTTATATTGATTTTCACCTCTCCGCTTTTTTTCGTCATATCTCGGCCCCAGAGGTGTCGGGCGTGGCTCCAATTGGGAGTAATACGGCCTTGCTCGGGGTCATGAGGGGACCTGGCAAGGGATCGAAGAGGGAGTGCCCTGCGATTGGTGTCGCAGCTGTTTCAGTCATTCTCATAACAGCAGCCCAAATAGGGTATGAGATCTATAATGCTGGCTCGGAATCGCAAGGAAGTGATGGTGGTGGCAACAGAGAAGGCTTTGTAAACGGACTCATGGAGAAAAGCGACACTGTTACACGGTCCGAATGCAACATTATGATAATGAATAAGGGCAATGATTTTGAGAGGGATTTGAAAGGTTACCAACATTTCAAAAAAAATGGAATTTTTTGGGTTCACTCACAACCTAGACGGGAAAATTCACATTGTGTTTCTTAAAAATACACTGATATATACAATGAAAATAGACCTCCCCTTCAACTCCGCTACATGCTGCGTCAGTTCGGTAGAGTTTCTTATAAATAACCTTCGCGTCCACACTCTTCTCTCACTTTCGGCTATTATTCCTTCAATTTGTTCTTGTTTTTTATCTCCAATATCCCCTTGTGTTTGGCGAACTTCCAGGTCTTGGAAGATCATTTGCAGTTGGATCCCAGTACTTTGGGCAAAGTGGTACATTCATCTGGCCAGATATTTTTAATGGTGTGGTTGATGAGCTTTTTCTCACCTGCAAGGATGTACCATCATCACATCCAGGTAAGAATATCTTTGTTTCACCGATGTCGTAATCAATGTCAATAAATCCTATTTGGACTTAACTCAGGTTATACGTTTCACGAGGATATCCACTCTGTGAAAAACCTTTTCAATGTGGTTGTAAATGCCGAATTGTCGAGCGAGCTCGAGCTCACGAGCTCATGCCCAATACATTGCTTTGAGCAAAATCATTACATTCTCCACATTAAGAAGGTATTGTTAATGATCCTGAGATAATGTCATGTCTTGGCCAAAGAAAGCCAAGGAACCTTAAAAACCTTACTAAAAATATTCACGACATATATGTGCGACATTAGTTGGAAATCTATCTTCAGACACAGAGTGATGGAATACAACCCCCATTGCGTTTGTGTTGCTGTTCATCAATCCTTATTAAAACTTGGAAAGTTCAGGAACTGCTATTGAGCATGAACTCATATCACATTACTTCTGATGCGCGACCGGCACCAATGAGTGAACCGAATCTGTAGAACAAAATATCTTCTCGACCGAGCGCGGTCATCCGTAGTGGACAGACACATCGCTGGAAAGACGCCGCAACTTTGCCAACAATTTTGCGAAACTGCGCGCAAACAATACAAGGCGGTATGGAAAATTTTTCCAAGCATAAACTCGTCGCAAAGGCGAAGTTCGTGCGGCATTCCAGGATAACCAATGTGCCCTCACAACCGCTTATTTCCTGGAAAAGGAATCCCTCCGTCATATCCAAGACCCATATTACCACGGCCACTAATCTAACCGACAGTGAGTTCTAACACAGCGGTAGAAAGGCATAAGAGCAAGACCATATCGCAGTGTTGAGGTCAAACGGACAATCAGTGCGTGTAGGGTGTATTTAAGACTAAACATCGGATTGTGATAGACCACGGCGTCAAAAGGGTAAGGGCCACGACGATCCGCTGAGGCCCTAAACAGAATACATGAGCAAAAGTAAGGCTAAACTTAGGCTAGAACTCAGGTCAATGCCAAATTAGTAAAACAGACATAAAGGAGACGGTGAAGTAGACACAGGAGATAAGAAATTGTGGAATGAATCTCAGTTGAACGTATTGAGGAAAGGTGAATCCAAAGTAATTGGCCTTTGGTCACGCCAGCAGCAGCAGCATGAGTTGCCGACGATACTAGGCCCATCTTTCAATCCATTCACCTGCTCTTAGTGTTCTACGCTGGCGCCCGCCCAGTCCCGGATCCGTCCCTAGCCTGAGCCCAAACGTTCAAAAGCACGCAAGTTGGAAAAAAAAATATACTTGGGAAGTAAATAGTCCCTGAATGTTCTCCGTAGGAATGCGCACGGAATCATGCCTGCTCCACCCTAATTTGTAAAGAATAAAAAGGCGCAAATGCACTTCCAAATGCACTATTTGTAATTAATTCCCCTTCAAATTAAGTTCATATTTAAAAATGGCTTTAGACCGCCGAGGAGAAAAAACACATTTTTGAAGTGCTTCAATTGTCATTGTGGCCTCAACAGTGCCTTAGAAGTTGGGCACACACGTCGCAGGCGAATCCTGCCAGACTTGCTCCATCTGTCTGAAAAAGTTTCCGAAATGATTCCGAATTTTCGAAGCCACTAGAAGAAGTGCTTCACCTGCATAAACCATGACTGCAAAGGCAGGTGTGCAGACGGAGGGCACTTCTTGATCATCGTCAACTCTGTCTCTTCGCCTCATACTTCAAACCTGCTGGTAAAACCCTTACGTCTACTTTTTTTAAATTTAATTTCAGGTGAAGTTTAGTTGGCTTTATTTTTGTTTTTAGGTAGGCCCACTGGCAGGAAACTTGGGAAGATGCGTCCGACTCCTTCTAACCAGAATTGTGATGATCCCTGCTTGACTCAATCAGTTAAAAAATCAAAAAAGCCCCCGACCCTGCTTCCTAAGAAGCGTTTCCTCCGATCAATCGGGTATGATGAAGATGGTGGTGAACCTAAGGCTGCAACAGTTGGGATGAAGCGTCCATATCCTTCCACTGAATCTCGTTCCAAACGCCGTAAAACAAAATAATTTAACTGAAGTTACCATGACAATTAACTGATTCTTATCTTAAACATATTAACACATTTTCATTATATTTAAAAGGGGAGTGCCAGGCACGGAGTAATTGCCATCACGGCAGTGCCAGAAAATATCCAATATAACCTTCCATGGATTTTTATTGATAACCAAATCCATGCTCCTTTCGAACTATCACAACAACCCCACAACAACCCCCCTCCTTCATTCAACGAGCTACGATTGAGTGCGTCTCCAATCTTCACCCAGCGGTCAACATGGATGAACGTTACCTTGAATACTATAATCGTTTGGGGTGGGCCCAAGCCTTCGCAGGAAGGAGAGATTTGAATTTTCAAGTGAATAAGATGACTGATTCCCCTCGTGGCTATCATTACTTGGAGAATTACTTCCATCTTTTTCCGATGGGACAACTTCAAACAGAAATCCAAATAATTATGCACTATGTTCCCAAAAACAAGAAAATTCACCTTCCGACAATTACTAGTATCACTTATAGTGTTCCTATTAATTTCCTATTAAATACTGGACGTAACCCGGATCTTATGCCAACCTTGCTGGACAAAGCAAAGTTAGAAGTACGAAGAGCAAGTAGGAAAGTGGAACAACGCATCGGGCATCTATAATAGAGAACTTCAGAACAGTTGATATCAATCATTCTGATAATACCATCCTTCCCCATTATTTCTGGACACTCCCACGCACCACTAAAACTGAGTCCTACCTACCTACCGGAATCCTCGTTCAATTGCTACTTCCTCTTTTCAAACTGCATCCTCTCTTGGTCTCTCCACCCCCGGTATGTCACTCTCCTTTGGCCAGGGTGGCTTAACTTTAAGTTCTCATTTCAGTTGAACTTTTTCATTAGTCTTTTCTCTACCGAGAGCTCGTCTGAGGCAGACCTCCCCTTTGGTTCCACTCTTCTGGATGACTCCACTGCTCTTAATCTTCCTGATGATTTCACTTTTGCGGCCTTGCTATCCTCGTTTAAGATAATTCTCACAGAGTCCTCTTCCGCGTTGGGACTCGTTCAGACTATTTCATCTTCCTCATTGGAACTAACTCCAATGGAGTTGTCTACCTTATGGATCCCCATCTCCGCTTCTTCCTCTACTCTGCTCCGTTCTGGACGAAACCTGGAGTCTTTGGTGGGTATGTTCAATTCCTACTCCCTACAATTTTCCGAGTTATCAATTAGTAAATCCCATTATTCTATTTTTCAGCCACAGTGACTCCGGAGGGGCGGGCCTTTCGTAACCAAGTTACTGATAAAGCAATGGCCGTGGAGGCTAAGCATCGCGAATGGACGCCGCTTAACCAGCGTGGTTACGCAGCCCTTGTTGAGAAGTTGATGCGGATTCCTACTCGGGAGGAACGTGAGAAAGATCAGTCCGGGGCAACTATCCACCCTTCCCAGCGACTGGATTCTGTTCCAGGGCGTGTCCTCCAAGGTCCCGTTCTAGTACACTCTCCTTGTAGCTCTTTCACTCCTCGTTCTGACGAGAAAATTCCCCTCGGTCACAGGTACTATGTATTTTCTTTATATTTCATAGTTTACTTTACTAACTTCCATTGCTTCGGATGGTTTATTCTAGCCAACCGAGTTACAATCATTTGAGAACTTATTTAGGGCGTTTGGATTTTGCCAACCGTGTTCGCTCACATCTTGGACGACCTCTTTTTCTCTTGTGGACTTAATCACTGCTAAGGGAGTTCTTCGACTTTACCAGGAGGGTTCTCCTTATATGACAGCAATACAGCCATAACAATCCGGGTCTAGAATGTTGTTAATAAAGTAAAGGGAGTGAATTTCTTTGTTCAAATCTTCGAACACGTCGCACGGAGGCTCTTATATAGCCAAGGTTACACTTCCATTCTCACCTCTGGCCGTTCTTTAATATAATTGTTACGTGGTTTTCCTTTAATTCCAGCGGAGCTGTTGGAGTTTCTTCTGGTGACCCCTGCTACTAACGGAGTTCATAAGCTAGGGGAGCCGACTAAACCAGAGTATAAATTCCCTAACTTGAAGATAACTGCTTGGCAATTATCTGAACTTAAGCCTCTTACCTCCTCTGATTTCCCTGAGTTTTGTGAGGGTGGTTCTGGTCTTCCCATGACTAATAAGGTAAGTGGTGTACATTTTAATGGTTCTGTCCCTTGGTGGTAGATCTCCTTATCATTGCTTCTTGGTTTTTTAGAATTTGAACGCATATGGTACTCATCTCAACTCGCTCAATGCCCACACTGCTTTTTTACATTTTACATAATCGTACTTTCCATCTCCGAGAACCATTGGACATTGGAGATAGTACCTATTATTATCTCTTAATGACTTACATGATGGAGGTTCCCTCAAAGTAAACGGATTCTCCTTTTTCAAGCCAATTCAAACTCTAATGCTGGAGCCCATCTGTTCCTCTTGGTGACTTAAATCATAAGAGCCTCTTGGCTCTTTGCATCAGCAATTCTAATTTGGTTGCTGAAGGTTAGTCTCCGTTATTTCCCAGCTCTACTGTTTCTTGGCCTAATATTTAATCAATTCCTTCTGATTAATTGCGTCTTCCAGGTGAACTTTTGTGCCGATTTTTAGATCCCTTCTACTCCGAACGTAAGCTGGCTCATCCATGGCGGTTCCGCGGTACCCAATTCCTATCCAGTCCTTCGGTGCGGGGGAGTAGTTGCGCCGAGTTTTTTAATTTGGGCTAATCACTGCGTCTTTTCTTCCTTGGATTGGCCTACGGAAGTTACTTCCCGAGACATGAAAACCGTTCATCAGACAATTGTTAACAGTCTCTGTTTTTAAAAAATTTTTAATGCTGCTGGTAGGTCTGGTTACTCGCTAGGTATACTTTATTCTTTGTAGGTTACTTGCTAAAATACCTGAACTAAAATATCTTGCTGAACGACGAATGGCATATTGAAAATGGTTCTATCTGACCTTGTAGGTATGATCTGTTCCTCGGATCCCTCGTACTGAGTTCCACTCTGAGCTTCCTGGGTGTTTAATAAATCAATCTTTGACTTTAGAGCAAATCGAACTGGATTAGTTCACTTTCCATCGTAGGGGAGTCCTAGCACATAATCTAGCAGGGAAGGGCCTGGCTCGGGGCAACAGTGTGAGGCTGGGTCTCACGGGGTGGGGGACGAATCCCGGGAAGAGGTCCCGCCTACAATCTCCTCTCCTCTCTTCGTCTGAAGGTCACCAGGGGTAGGTCGGGGAGACCTCCCGGAGCGGTCAGACTTCGAGTCCGTAGTTACTAAAGGCGGAGAGTACTGGAGGCGGGGAAATAAGGGAAGGTCGAGGTGAGAGTCTGGATCAAGGCTACAGGTTTATTGCGTTGGTCTCCCTAAGAGGCCGTTCTCGAATTCTCTCTCCTAATCTAGATCCGGTGCCAAGTGACCTAC
>Ga0194135_10001557_pt1 | contig 13710 bp, 12 predicted proteins | sample LitLau_LLRF_2013_FD_134024 | JGI IMG/M metagenome (GOLD analysis project Ga0194135, IMG submission 134024) | Freshwater sediment microbial communities in response to fracking from North America - Little Laurel Run_MetaG_LLRF_2013 (version 2) | ecosystem: Environmental > Aquatic > Freshwater >...
ACATAACAGGATCAGCAATTTTGGAAAGGCAATCTCTTTACAGGCATCCCATATGGCTAATGCCTTGGGTTTACCCATATCAAAATGCTGGTGGATATTCTCAATCGTTACAGTACTTTCATCCACGAGAATACCAATAGCCAGCGCAAGACCGGACAACGACATAATGTTGATAGTCTGTCCAAATAATTTCAGGAACAATACGCCCGAAATAATCGAAGTAGGAATGGTCAGAATAACGATCAATGCAGCACGTCTGTCTCCTAAAAATAACAATACCATCAAACCGGTCAGAATCGCTCCTATTGCTCCTTCACTGATTAAACTCTCTACCGCATTAATTACAGAAACTGACTGGTCAAACTCATAGGACAACTTCACATCCTCGGGTAAAGTATTTTGTATTTTAGGCAGGTTAGCTTTCAACTTTTTAACGACCTCCCAGGTCGAAGCATCTCCTGATTTGGCAATACTCAGATAAACTGAACGTTTACCATTGATCAATGCATAACCATTTGTCACATCTGCCCCATCTTTGACAGTTGCAACATCCCGCAGATAAAGATTCTGAACTCCTCCCTTAAATAAAGGGATATTCTCAAAATCTTTGATTTCTTTAATTGTATAATTAGTCGGCGTAATATAATTCTTATTACCGATACGTACATTTCCTGAGGGTGCCGTCTGGTTATTTGTACTGATTGCACTTACAATTTGTTCCACAGTCAGGTTATGCGAACGCATCAATCCCGGATTTACATTAATTTCAACAGTTCTCGGACTACCTCCAAAAGGTGCAGGTGCCAGCAAACCAGGAATGGCAGTAAAGGATGCACGTACGTAAGTATTTGCCAAATCCTGCAATTCATTATTGCTGCGGGTTGGACTACTTAGTACTAATTGTCCGATAGGCAATGAAGAAGCATCAAACCTGATAATAAAGGGGGGCTGTGACCCGGGCGGAAAGATCGCCTGGGCTCGATTAGACAGCGCACTTAACTCTGAAGCTGCCTGCGCCATATTAGTACCTTCATAATAGGTAAGCTTCATCAGCATCAGCCCCTGCGTATTTTTTGTTTCAATACTCTTGATCCCATTTGCAAAAAGCAAAACGTTTACATAGTTTTTAGCAAAATAAGATTCCATTTGCGTAGGCGTATATCCACCAAAAGGGTGCGCGATATAGATAACCGGCAAATTCATCTGAGGTAAAATGTCGACCTTGATACTGGTCATCGCACTGATACCAAAAAACAGCATACCAGCGACAAACACCATTATGGAAATGGGTTTTCGTAGTGCAAAACGTATTAAATTCATATCTGGGTAACGGCTAAAATTCGTTAATAAATAAATTGTAATCACCCATTGCGGCTGATTTCAGTAACAATGCCTGCCATACATTAGTATAAGCAATATCACGGTCTATCTCTGCACGGTTTAAAGCATACAAAGCCTGGGTTAAATCGACAATAGTGGTGAGTCCGTTCTTATACAAAGTACTTTTCTGTAAATAAGCTTCACTTGCAGCCTTTACTTGTACCGGGGCTTCATTATAATTATCCATTGCATTTTTGATCTTTGTCTCTGACAAAGCCAGCTGCGCATGTAACTGCTGATTTACCAGCTCATATTCGTTTTCCAGGCCATTAGAAATATAACGCTGTGCTTTAATCTGAGGAGAATTTCGCAAAATCGTTGTCAGGTTCCAGGTCACCCCAATACCGAGCAGATAATTTCCACGGGTTGGATTAACTCCATCACTATAGCTATGAGAATAAGCATTTAAATTATTCGGGTAATTAGTTTCAAATCCGGTTCCTCTCCCCTGGAATATACCAATCAATGAAAAAGTAGGATAATTTAATCTTTTATAATAGTTCAATTGTTGATTACTCACTTCAACCCTGTTTTTGTAAAACTTCAGCAATGGATGTTCTTTAAAATTAGCAGCAGTATCATTCAATAAAATTGACTGTGGCACATGATTAATTGAAGCAGTATCCAGTTTAAAATTGGTAGCAGTAACACCTAACAGAACACCAAGCTTGTTTGCCTGCTCCTGCTCCAGGTCTATGGCTTTGGTTAATGCTATCCTTGCATTTGAAACTTCAGCACCTGCCAGAGAAGAATCTACTCCAGCTATTAATCCATTCCGGGCTCTTAATACTGCGTTATCTTTAAAAATAGTAGCTCTCTCTAAATTTTTCTGCTGTGACTTTGTTAAGCGCTGCGCCGCCAGCAGATTGAGATAAGCAGCAGAAACACGTATTTCATGTTGAAATATTTCCTGATTCAAGTCATTGACATCTCTTTTTAATACAGCTTTAGAGATGTTTATTTTTTCGCGGATCCTTCCAAAACTAAAAAAATCCCAGTTCACATTACTGAGATATAACGCTCCAAAAGCTGCATTCCAATTTTGCTGGGCTAGTGCAGGGCCAGATGAGGCAGTGCTTAAACCACCCAATGCGGAAAGCGGCCCATTCTGACCATTAATCGTTCCATAGTCCTGTTGTGCGGCGAGTGTAAAGTTAGGGAGGTAATCCCTTTTGGCCTGCTCAATAGTTTGTTTAGAGGCATTAACGTAATTACCTTTTGCTTTTATAGTTCCATAATTAGTAATTGCTGTATTGATCGCCTCCTTCATATTTAAGGTTTGCGCATCAACCGTAACAGCAGTACATAGGATTGAAGAAAAAAGGAGTGTAGAAAAAGATATCCGGGGCATTGTATTGATGTTAAATTAAATCGATGTTCTACTATATGTTTATCGTACGCCACAAAAGTATCTGTTCCGACATCAATTGAAAATATTCAGTTCAAATCAATTCTTATTAAATTCAAACAATTTACTTCAAAAATCAGCTTTAAGGCCATAAAGAGCCCGTTTTCCAGAAAAAAAAGAGCACTCATTACATCAAAAAAGATACAATCAACTCTTTAAATGACACTATATTGACCTGATCGCTAAGAATACTTCATTTAAAACAACAAATCCTAATGATTTACACCAGAAACACATTCAGATTTCAGATAAATCACTGATTTAATAAAACCACCGTAATAAAAACCTGTTTTTACCGGAAGATACAACTCTTTCTCAAAATAATCCTCTGTGTTGATCAACGATTTCGCTTCTACAGCCGATACTTTATCAAAAAACAAATACATAATTTTTAAAAGCAACCACTGCCACTTCTTTCCCGATTCTTTTGTATAATAAAAATCGACGAACAACCATTTTCCACCAGATTTAAGTAGTACATGCAGCTGATTAAAGATCTGACAAATAGTTTCTGCCGAAAAATTATCAAAGAAAAATGCAGTAATCACCACATCATAAGAAACAGATGTCTTAAAATCCTCCATTGAGCTATGGACATACTCCAATATATTATCTGCTGTATTTCTCTGCTTTGACAACTCGATCATTTTTGCCGAGATCTCAACATAAGTGATGGTTAAACCAGAAGGATAGATCTTGGCAATCTCTTCGAGCACCCAGCCTGTTCCCCCTCCCACAATCAGGATAGTACTGGCAGCAGGAATAGCCTTAAGCTGATCCAGTTGCGCATTAACCTGTGTACGAAAAAAAACTAACCTGCTCAATACGTCATAGTATCGCGCGATATTGTCATAGTTATTCTTCATTCCTCTTTCTAGATAAACTGCATGGCGATAATACCACAAACCGCCTTAACCAGGATCAGACCGTCAATGACAATAAGATAATAAAATATTTTCTTTCTTTTATTCATCGAATAGGCAACTATAGCAGTAAGCACAAATGGAATCAAGTTAAACAGTACCCTTGATAGGCTAAAATGTTCCGTATAGGCAAATATCAGTAAGGACAACATACCTGTAATTAAAAGAGGGATCAATACATAAAATATCGTTTTTTTGAGACCAATCCTGACCACAAATGTTTTCAGCTGATTATTTGAGTCTATCGCATAATCTTTCATATCAAACATAATGGCATTAACCGTACAGAACATCCAGTTTTTTACAAATAAAAAATACCAGAATGTAGTTTTAGTGACATCTGTACCGGATTGTATTTTAAGCACAATCAATGGCAGAAGATTTGCCGTTGCCGCCCATACAAAACCAATAATAAAAGGTTTGAGCCACCCGGTATTCCTCAGGTTAAGGTTAAAGAAAAAAACAGGAACCAATCCATAGTATAAAATGGCCATAGACAGTACCAGCCCAACGACGATCCAGTACTCCAGTGGTAAATGCAGAATGGCTTCAATATTATCAATGATCATATAAAAAATCAATCCAAAACAAACCAAACTAAGTATAAACTGACTCATACGTACAAAATTATGATGTTCAGCATACCAGGCTGTCCTGGGATTCTGCCCGGGCCGGCTATTGGTTGCCCCCATATAAGCATAAGTATAATAGACTATAGGAGCAAGAAACAATAGTATATAGTAAGTCAGAGAATTAAAAGGCACCTTTAACTGTAATGTAGATTCAATAGTCAGCGCAATGGCGAGCAAGCCAATAAAATAATTCCCGAAGAAGATAAATTTTATAATTTTTAAACCCATGATGAGATTTTCTGATCAATATCTGCCTGTACTATTTTTTTGATAAGTATTTTAATACGGCAATCATATCTTCATCTCCCAGTCCCTCCTCCACTGCGGCCTCCAATGTCGAAGAAAGAGCTGTACCAACCGGGGTATCCATTCCATTTGAAGTAGCCAATCCAATATCTTTAGCCAGTAACTTCAGCGCAAAAGCAGCTCTGAAATCCTGATTAACAATATTCTCAGTTTTCATTTTTGTCATTCCACTCCCCACTACGCTTGCATTAATCAGGGGTAAAAATTCTGCCGGTGACAATCCATTTTTACCGGCAAAAACGACTGCCTCAGCTAAACCTACAGTGGTAATTCCTAGAAACAGATTAATGGCCAATTTGGCCACGTTTCCTTTTCCGTTCTCCCCAAGATAAACCGAAGATTTTCCTAATGTATCAAAAATTGATTTTACACTTTGATAGACTTCTTCTTTGCCTCCTACCATAATAAATAACTGTCCTTCTTCAGCTGGCTTAATACTTCCGGAAACAGGTGCATCCAGATAGGCAATTCCTTTTTCCAAACAGGCAGCAGCCAATGATATAGTCGTTTCGGGTGAGACCGTGCTCATGTCTATAGCGATTAGCTTTGCTAAATGTGCAGCACTTAAAATCCCAGACTCTCCTGTAAAAACTTCCTTTACAGCTTCATCATTACTCAACATGGTAATAATGACATCTGCATTGGCAGCTAAATCGGCAGGCGAGCTGGCTATCCTTACATCTGTCTGCTCTTGCAAAGCCCTTGCCTTCTCCCCATTGCGATTATATACACTAACCTCAAAACCGGCTTTAACCAGGTTTTTCACCATAGGTACACCCATATTACCAAGACCCAACCAGCCTATTCTCAGTTTATCCTTCATTTTTTTTAATGGTATTTTTTAAGAATTTCTTCAATCCTTTCATCAGGGACAAGGTCAGTGACTGCAATCAGCTTAATTCTTTTGAACTCCGGATGTAATGTATGGAGAATATAATTATCGCATTCAGGCATTACTGCCGATGGGACCTTAAGTATGGGCATTCTCTGATCGTCAAACCATTTATTACCCAAAGGCTGACAATGACTGTAATCATAAGGATCACGCCAGTCAGGATCCAGCTTATTTTCTTCTATTTTACTAATCAGTAAATCATCCGGAATCTCCAAAAAGACTATTTTAAAATCATGGTTAAAGCCTACTCCCTGTCGTCTGACCATATTCTCCATAAAAGCCAGCGGTATATTTTCCGAGCAGTATATTACTGGTTTACCAGCAGAAACCCATCTTCCGTTTACCCCAGATGCAGTGAGTGAGCCAGCATAATTCTTATGCCCTATTCTGAATACAATCATCCGTAAGTCTAAACAGCATCCCCATAAGCCATTTTAATTAACTCATCTGTTACCAGATCAACCCCTCCTGGTGTCGTTAACCACTCCATAGGACGTTCTTTTGAGTTCCAAAAGGGCTTATTTAACCAATAACTAAACTCATCAACGGTCCCGAATAATTCAACCCCCTTTTTATAAAGGCCAATTAGTTTAAGTAAGTGTTCTCCATAGACTGGTTCCAACAGTTTCTTTTGCTCTTTGTAATTACTAATTGTCCTGGATGATATATTGATCAGATCGGCCAATGATTTATTAGATATATTAATCGCTTCTGCAAAATCGTAAAACAAACCGGGTTTTAATCCTTGCCTTGCATATTGAAAGACCTTCATATCATCACTTACATCAATAGCGCTAAATTTAATGCGAAGTGCTTCAGTCCTTTTATCTGAAAGTAATACACTTGTAGCTGACATATCTTTGAATTTTAAAACACTAATATACGAATATTTTCAATAACTAAATTGAAAATATTCGTATACAAATATTTCGATCCTTCAGATTATGCTCATTTAGTCGGATAGCTTCTCCGCTTTAAACAGATTATCCGTAGTCTGCAAAATTTTCGCCTTCAAACGTGGATTATAATTGGGGTGACTTTTCAGGAAACCCCGCACTATATCTGCAGCTTCTCTGCTTTGATAAGCTCCAAAGTTTGCCTGTAACCAGGATTGCGGGAAAAAGATATCTCCTGTAGCCTGGATTTCTTCCAGCAGCACCAGACTACCCGGTAAATAATCTATACTGTATTGCTGGCGGAGTGGATGATGAAGATAGTACAAGGCAGCCAGAACATTTGATTCTTTAGTTCTGTTCGCCAGATATTTCAAGCTGCTATTGAATTCGTCTCTTATATTTTTATTCCCAGAGACAGCTGGCACAATAAATTCAAAGCGCCTTTTACGATCCGGATTCGTAATTCTGGATTCCTGCTTAGTCAGAATAGATCCGTCTGCATCGTCCCTTACCGCCAGGGAAAATGCCAGACTAGTATAATCGTCCTCTGAGAGCGTTATACCCACTGGTGCCTTTTGGTTTTTCCAGACCTGATATAGCCTGTTCCTTGCAGTCTGACTTAAAAACACATCCTGATAAGCCTTAAACAACTGCTTTTTATTATTACCATTTTTTTGCTGCAACATAGCGGCCCATAATTCACCTTCCAGCTCTCCAGATATTTTCACTCTTTCATTTTTAGAACTAAACTGCCAGTAAATATTACTGATATAACCACATAGTAATTTGATATTCAGCTCTTCATGCTCTTTTTCCAGTCCTTTACCAAAAAGTATTAATAAGTCGGAAGGACGCACTGTTTTACCATTGAGCATCTGCTCATATAAGGAAATATAGGCCACCGAACGATGCAAAGGTTTTTCCAGGTCAAACAAATGTTGCGAAAGCTGCGCATCAACAGGCCATAGGCCATACCCCTCCCCACCAGAATTGAAAAGCATAAACAAAGGTTTATTCAGACCTTCAGCCTCTTTAATCTCCAGGTTTTCACCCTTTAAATTAGCCCGAAGCACTTTAACTAAACCTGGATAGAATAAAGTCAACTCAAAAGTCTGCGGCCATACTCTATGCAAACCATATTCAGCTTTTTGATTTATCATCAGCCGTTTGATTTTACCTCCCTGATAAGTAACAGCATAATCAATAACAGGTCTTCCATTTTCATTTACCCAAACCTTATTCCATTTTTCGAGATCTACTGATGTATGACGATCCAGAATACGGATCAGATCAGGCCAGGACGCATTACTGTTTGCAAATTTATGCAGATACTCCCGTACTCCTTCCCGAAATTTATCTTTTCCCATCAGTTTTTCCAACTGCTGCATCATTATAGGAGCTTTATGATAAATAATACTACCATAAAGTGTTCCTGCATCCTTTAAATTATCGAGCGGCTGACGAATAGGATTTGCGCCTGCTGTACGATCTACTGCATAGGCAGCCGGAAAATGATCAATCAGAAATTTAAGTGAATAATTATCATTTCCATCTTGCCCTTCCGCACTTTTATCTGCCATAAAATTGGCAAATACCTCTTTCATCCAGACATCCGAAAACCAATCCATAGTCACCAGATCCCCAAACCACATATGCGCTGTCTCATGCGCGATAAGATTATTTCTGGCATTAAGCTGATCTTTGGTTGCACCAGCATCTAGGAACAAACTGGATGCCTTATACTGAATTGCTCCAGGGTGTTCCATTCCACCAAACTGAAAATCCGGGATCGCTACAAATCCGAATTTCTGAAAAGGATATGAAATAGTAGTCCAGTCTTCAAAATACTTCAAAGAAGAAGAATGAATATCAAATATTGCCGGCAAACTTGATCTGAGTTTTACACTATCCGTTTCACGATACAGAAAATCAGCCGGATGACCATTTACATTATTTTGATAAAGTTGAAACTTACCTGCTGCAAAAGCAAACAAATAAGTACTCAACAAATCAGAAGTCTTATAATGATATGTTTTAAACGATTGCTCCGACACAGAATCTTTCAATCCGGCATTTGCAATAGCACTCCATTCCTTTGGCAAACGCAATGTAAGTGTATAAGTAGCTTTAAGGTCAGGCTGGTCGAAACAAGGAAAAACTGTTCTTGCCCGGTCAGGAACAAATAAAGTATACAAATAGTCCTGATTTCTGTTCAACGCCCCCTCACCTGCCTGAAATTGAATCTGTATCTCATTATTTCCTTTTCTCAGAAACTCCGGCATCAAAATCAAATGCTCATTTTGATGTGTCACCTGTACCTTCTGCCCGTTTATGGTCAGCCAACTAATTTTAGCCGGATTTTCTTTAAAATCCAGCTGAAGCGGGAGTTTCACTGCACTTAACTGAAACTTTATAGTTTCATGAGCTACAATTGCCTTTGTCCTTTGTTTTGGAATATCAAGTTCCAGCGTATAATGAATCCCTGAAAGTACTGATTTACGATAGATAGCCAGCGCCCTGCTTACTCCATTCTCGGCAACAGGATCAGAGACCAATTGACGTGACGAACAGGAAAACAGGAATAAAGGCAGCAGGAATATAGTTTTATAGGCAGGGATCATAGTGAAGATACTATTTTACAGTATGAATAAATTAATCAGCCTGATGTTCAGATTCAGGATATAAACAAGTGCGGAACATTTTATCAAAACCATATATCTTAAGATCCTTTCCGATCACTACGATTTTAGTTTCTTTAATTTCATCTGGCAACCAGTTTTCACCCAATGTGATGGAAAGTGATTTACCTACAGTCTGCAATACCAATCTACTCTGGAAAATATGACTATAGATAATACCTTTAATCCGGTATACATTAGCAGACTGTAAAATCAGAAAAACCATCATTCTATGCTCCAGCTCCTCAATATTTAAACTTTCTCTATACTTTAAAAGAATAGTCTCAATATCGCTGTGTTCATGCCGGTTATGCGAGGCAGACGCAGCCATTAATGGCTGTTTTTCTGTAGTACCGTTTCCAAGACTGAAAATTCCTTTGGGCGTAACCACCGGTTTAGGGTTACTGTAAAAGTTTGCAAAACGCTCTCTGGCAAACATTTTTCTAATCTGAAAATCTTCTTTGGTAGCTACCAGAATCTCGGCAAATGGATTTATGGTTTTCAGCACAGCCTGCAATTCTTTCACATAGCCTTCACTAACCTTCTCAGTTTTATTTAATAAGATACTGTCACTAAAAGCAATCTGCTGGATGGCCTCCGGGCGTTCCTTTAACTGATCTTCAATTAGCTCAGCATCCACGACACAAATTACCCTTTTTAAATCATAACCCCTTTTCACCTGGTCCATGGTTAAAAATGGATGTGCAATATTTGCAGGATCGGCAATTCCTGTAGCCTCAATAATCAAGTGGTCCCATGAATCTTTTTTATCCCATAAATTATTTAAGATTTCAAAAAGATCATCATTCAGAGAACAGCAGATACAGCCATTATTCAGTTCTACAATATCGTCATCACCCTTAATAATCAGTCCGGCATCTATACTCTCAGAACCAATCTCATTTTCTATAATAGCGAAACGGGTATCTTTCATCTTAGAAATTACTGCATTCAGGACTGTTGTCTTTCCTGCGCCCAAAAATCCAGTCAGGATCGTTACTTCTTTTGCCTTCATATTACAAACTTAATAGATACATCATGTTTAACACCTAAATTGGCCAAATAAAATAACGTTTCATGGTACTTAGTGTAAATTTTATGTTGTTCAGGATATTTTCCGTTCATTATTTTTTCAATATTGTGTAAAAGCTGTACATTGCCAGACGAAGATACGTAAATGCAATTATGTTGCGAAACTTTAGTCAGAATACTAATTAACCACACAATATGAATAAATCAATATTTAGACCATTAGTCCTTGCTTCCGGGCTATTATTAACATCCTCTTTCTTGTTTGCTCAGGACGATCTGGTAAACTCTTTAAAAAACAACCATTCTGCAAATAGCACTTCAGGTTTCAAATTCACAGACGTGATCAACCTTGAAAATACACCGGTTAAAAACCAGGGTTCCTCAGGTACCTGCTGGAGTTATTCTACCAACTCATTTCTGGAATCAGAAATGATCAGAATGGGAAAAGAACCAGTAGCTTTATCACAAATATTTTCAGCACGTAATGCCTATGTTGAAAAAGGCAGAAACTATGTACGTATGCATGGAGCAGTAAACCTGGGTGACGGTGGTGCATTACATGATGTAATTAATATGTATAAAAAGTACGGTGCGATTCCACAAGTAAATTATACAGGCTTAAACTACGGTACTACAATCAACAAATTTGGAGAAATGGGTGCAATTACTACGGGCATCCTTGAAGCTGTAGTTAAAAACCCTAACAAAACTTTAACACCAAACTGGGAGAAAGCCTACACAGCAGCAATCGATGCTTATTTAGGTCAGGTACCTGAAAAATTCGATTACAAAGGTAAGAGCTATACGCCACAAACTTTTGCGAAACAGGTTGTAGGTATCAATCCTGATGATTATGTAGAATTATCATCATTCAACGATCATCCTTATTATACTAAATTTACTTTATTAGTACCTGATAACTGGTCATTTGATCAGGTTTACAATGTGAAAGTGAACGATATTACTGATATCATTGACAATGCCTTGAAAAAAGGCTATTCTGTAGCATGGGCAACAGATGTAAGTGAGAAATCATTCTCTTATAAAAACGGAGTTGCCTACGTACCAGCTAAACCATATGATGAAATGACTGCTCAGGAGAAAGAAACTATGTTTAGCGGTCCAAAACCAGAAATGGAAATTACTGAAGCTAACCGTCAGGAGGCTTTCGATAATTATCAGACGACTGATGATCATGGCATGCATATCGTTGGATTGGCTAAAGATCAGGATGGTAAAGAATATTATATCGTGAAAAATTCGTGGGGTGCAACCAATGACTATAAAGGTTATTTATACGTAACCAAGAATTATGTAAAATATAAAACCACTGCGTTCTTATTAAACAAAGGTGGTATACCAGCATCAACAAGAAAAAACCTGGGGATTTAATCCATTCATTTTATCCATAAATAAGAAGGGCTGTCAATTCATTGGTGGCCCTTCTTATTTATGGATAAACAGGAGTAATCACTCTTATTCCATTTTCACCTGCGATAACCGCCATTGCTGCCATACGGTAAAACAGCGAGTGTTCAACTACACCAGGAACCATCTTTATAAAAACATTCAGTTCCTTTAATTCTGGTAATTCAGAGAAATGGATATCTGCAAGCAGATTACCATTATCAGAAATAACCGCCCCATCCTTTTGATTACTCATCCTCAGGATTACTTCTGCCTCAGGATAAGTAAGTTTAATTTTCCGTAAAACAGCAGGTAGTGCTTCGGGTAAAACCTCTATCACCAGCGGATACTTATGATTCAATACAGGCACCATTTTCCCCTCATCCCCTATTAAAATAAATTCTGTTGCCATTGAAGCCAGTATCTTTTCATTGGTATGAATCCCTCCACCGCTCTTTAAAGCATTTAATTCCCGGTCAAACTGGTCACACCCATCAAAATAGCTATCCAGATTTGCTGTCAGGCTTGAAACCCGAACATTCAAATTCTTTTCAGCCAGATAGGCGCGCGTCTTAAATGAAGAGGACACAAAAGTTAAAGATGCTGCAAGAAGAGCGTCCTGGCTAATCAGATCCACTAAATGAGAAATGGTTGTCCCCGCTCCCAGACCAATAGACTGGCCCGCTTTTATCAATTTTAACGAAGCTTTTGCAGCCTGCATTTTGTAGTCACTCATCTGGATTGGGTTAGTATTCGACTAATTTAATATATTTATGCATGCAAAAACCAATAAATACAGGCATATTATCATATGGAATGTCTGGAAAATTATTTCACGCTCCTTTCATAGCGGCACATCCCGGATTTAACCTTCATGCAGTAGTAGAACGGAAGGAAAAGACTGCATATCTTCGTTTTCCAGAAATCAAAAGCTATTCTTCTATAGAACAGCTGATAGCAGACCCCGAGATCGAACTCGTTGTTATCAATACACCAAATTACACGCATTTCGAATTTGCACAAAAAGCAATACAGGCTGGCAAACATATTTTACTGGAAAAACCATTTACAGTTACAAGCGCCGAAGCAGAAATACTTTTCGAAGAAGCTAAAAAACATAACATCTATCTTCTCCCTTATCAAAACCGGCGCTATGACAGTGACTTTCTAGCTGTTAAAGACATAATTGACGGAGGGAAACTTGGTCGCCTGGTAGAGGCTCATATCCGTTATGACAGATACCGTTACACGATAGGTCCCAAAGTATTTAAAGAAACCCCTATGCCAGGAAGCGGATTATTATATGATCTGGGCCCTCATTTACTGGATATGGTATTTGCCTTATTTGGAGAACCTCTGGAATGGACTAAAACTCTGGGCTATTACAGACCTGATACACAAGTTGATGATTATGCTTACATTCACCTAAAATATCCGGAAGGCCTACAGGTTTTCATTACCATGAGTATGCTTGTTGTAGAGCAACAGCCTGCTTTTATTATTAACGGCACTAAAGGGTCCTATCAAAAACGGCGATCTGATATCCAGGAGGCACAGCTCTTAAAAAACATGAATCCTGATGACCCATTATTTGGTATTGAAGAACCTGGCAAAGAAGGAATTCTAAGTTGTATGAATACCGATGGTACAGTTACTAAAGAACTCATCCCACCAGGAAAATCTTCCTATATACATTTATTTGATGCAGTTTATCAAACGATAAGAGAGCATAAACCTTATCCAGTAAAAAAGGAAGAAATCATCAGGCAAATTACCATACTGGAAAATTAACAAACACAAAAAGGGCTTTATAAGATGAAGCCCTTTTTGTGAATCAGCCGGAGAAACTATTTAAGAATTGCTGTCGGCTTTTTATGTTCATCTATAGCAACAAATGAAAACTCCCCGGTAACGGCTTTTTCACGATCATCAGAGTACATTTGTTCCACATAAATTTCAACTTTCACTTTCATACTGGTCGTACCAATATGACTTACTGTACCTACCAGTTCAACGATAGTACCTGCCGGGATAGGCATTTTAAAATCTATCCTGTCGCTGCTCACAGTAACCATTCTCTGACGACTGAATCTTGTCGCAGTAATAAATGCAACTTCATCCATCATATGCATGGCAGTCCCGCCAAACAGGGT
>Ga0194135_10001558_pt1 | contig 13710 bp, 11 predicted proteins | sample LitLau_LLRF_2013_FD_134024 | JGI IMG/M metagenome (GOLD analysis project Ga0194135, IMG submission 134024) | Freshwater sediment microbial communities in response to fracking from North America - Little Laurel Run_MetaG_LLRF_2013 (version 2) | ecosystem: Environmental > Aquatic > Freshwater >...
CGATGACCGGATAAAGGCTGAATTGGATAAAATCTGAACAGTTATTCCGTTATCGCTCTGGGATCAATCTGAGCGGCGCAGTCATAAATCTGTCTTCAATTCAGAGTTGTTCGCCAGCTCGTTCAGCCGATTCACTCGGGCGAGTGGAAACTGAGACTGTAGTTCACGGCTTTCGGCCCGGGGTCGAGAATATCCAGGGCGATGTGAATCGGCGTCTGCGGCGGCATTTCCGCCACATCCTGCATTTCACCGCCCAGGTACTCGCCGGGTTTGAAGCTGCGGCTGGCAATCAGGTGGCCGTTGAGGTCGGCGAAGCGCAGCTCCAGCAGCGGGAAGGGTTGGGAGAAGGGCGCGCGGTTGTAGATGATGGCGTCCACTACCAGGGCTCCGCTGAATTCCGGGTGGCTGCGCACCACCAGGTTGCTGCTCTTGATCCGGGCGATATCCACTCGGGACGGCACTGTACAGCCGAATTCCGGGCACAGTTGCTGGAACCAGGGGCGGTACTGGTCCTGGCGCGCCAGTTCGTCGAAATGGTAGGCGATGTACTGGCCCGCCAGGCCGCCGGCGGCCAGCAGGATCAGCAGCAGCCAGAGCAGGCGCCGACCCCAGGGGGAGCGGCGTTTCTGCCAGTCGAGGTGGAGCGGATCGTCCACCAGGTCCAGCAAGACGTCCTCCGGCACTGCGGGTTCGCTGCGTTCGCGGCGCTTCTTGCCGTGGGACGTGTCCGCTGCGTCGTCCTGCTCGGCGCTGTCTGCCGAGATCCGGGCGTCGAAAGGTTCCAGGTCGTCGTCCAGGCGCAGCTTGGGTGCTTTCGGTTCGTCTTCCAGGTCCGCCAGGTTGAAGGACAGCGACGGTTCGGTGCGGCTCTGCCGGGCCGGCTCGGGGCTGGGCTCGTCCGTCTGTGCCTGGGCCTTGAGGGTCGCGGGCGGCGGCTCGTCGTGTTCAGCGGCGCTGCCAAACAGGCCATCGGGCCAGTGGGCATCATCGGCGTCCTGTGGGTCGCGGCGGGCGCTGAGGCTGCCTTCCTTATGCTCCCGTTCCTGGCCAAAGGCCTTGGCTGGCTGGATTTCCCGCTGTTCGAGCTTGGCCAGCTCCTCGTCGAGGTCCAGGTGATCCAGGTCCATTTCGGCAGCCGACCATTGTTTCTGGCTGATGGCGCGCTGCACGGGCGCCGCCGCTGGCGCTGCAGCTGCAGCCGGCTCTGCTGGCGGCTCGACAGGAGCTGCTGGCGCGGGGGCGGGCGCCGGTTTCGCCACCGGCCTGGACGCTGCGCTTTCCTTGGCGGCGCGCTGCTCCAGCAACTGCCGCGCGGCGTTGAACACCTGCAGGCAGGAGCCACAGCGCACCACCCCGCGAGCCACGCTCAGTTGAGCGTGGCTGACACGGAACCTGGTTTGGCAATGTGGGCATTGGGTGACGAAACTGTCGGTCATGCGGCCATCCGGATTATGCAGGCGGCCATTCTAGCGCCGACGGCCGGTGATGCGCACCCAGCCATCGAGGGTGGCGATCGGATCCAGATCGAAGTCCTGGGCATAGGCCGCGGCCACTTCTTCACCTTGCTCGGCGAGGATGCCGGAGAGCGCCAGGCGCCCGCCGGACTTGACCAGGCCCGACAGTTGCGGCGCCAGTGCCACCAGCGGGCCGGCCAGGATGTTGGCCACCAGCACGTCGGCCTGGACCTGCGGCAATTGCTCGGGCAGGTACAGCGGGAACAGTTCGTCGGCAATCCCGTTGCGCCCGGCGTTGTCCCGGGAGGCTTCCAGGGCCTGCACGTCGATGTCGGTGCCGACCGCTTGCTTGGCGCCCAGCAACAGGGCAGCGATGGCGAGGATCCCCGAGCCGCAGCCGAAGTCCAGCACGTTGCAGTCCTTGAGGTCCTGGCTGTCCAGCCACTCCAGGCACAGGGCGGTGGTCGGGTGGGTGCCGGTGCCGAATGCCAGGCCCGGGTCGAGCAGCAGGTTGACCGCATCCGGCTCCGGCGCGGCGTGCCAGCTGGGGACGATCCACAGACGCTGACCGAAGCGCATCGGCTGGAAGTTGTCCATCCAGCTGCGCTCCCAGTCCTGGTCTTCGATGACTTCGCTGTGATGCTCGGGCAACGGGCTGCCGGTCAGCAGTTCCAGGTGAGCGAGCACGCTGGCGGCTTCGGTGCCGCCTTCGAACAGGGCCAGCAGGTGGGTGTGGGACCACAATGGGGTGGTGTTCAGTTCGGGTTCGAAGATCGGCTGATCCTCGGCGTCCATGAAGGTGACCGAAACGGCACCGACTTCAAGAAAAGCGTCTTCATAGGTTTCGGCTTGTTCTGGGCTGATGGCGAGACGGACTTGCAGCCAAGGCATGGCGGGCACCTTTGAAAATATGTGATGTGCAGCCTAGCGGGCCGCGAGAAGCGCGCAAGTTTACGCGAGACGCCCCGCAGGAGCGAGGGGGACGCCGGGTTCTTGCTCGCGATGGCGGTTGATCGGGCAATGGCCGCTGCGCGGTTCGCGAGCAAGCTCGCTCCTACAGGATGGGGGAGGGAATGGCAGATACGACAAGGCCGCTCGAAAGCGGCCTTGTCGGTGTGGCGGGTGCCGATCAGTGTTGCTCGGCCAGCTTGTGCTCGAGGTAGTGAATGTTCACGCCCCCTTTGCAGAAGCCTTCGTCACGGGTCAGGTCGCGGTGCAGCGGGATGTTGGTCTTGATCCCGTCGACGACGATTTCGTCCAGCGCATTGCGCATGCGCGCCATGGCTTCGTCACGGGTCGCCCCGTAAGTGATCAGCTTGCCGATCAACGAATCGTAGTTCGGTGGAACCGCGTAACCGCTGTACAGGTGCGAGTCGACGCGCACGCCGTTGCCGCCCGGGGCATGGAAATGCTTGACCGTGCCTGGGCTTGGCATGAAGGTTTTCGGGTCTTCGGCGTTGATCCGGCATTCCAGCGCGGGACCGCGGATGACCACGTCATCCTGGGTGAACGACAGCTTATTGCCGGCGGCGATGCTGAGCATCTCCTTGACGATGTCGATACCGGTGACCATTTCCGATACCGGGTGCTCTACCTGCACGCGAGTGTTCATCTCGATGAAGTAGAAGCGACCGTTCTCGTACAGGAACTCGAACGTACCGGCACCACGGTAGCCGATGTCGATACAGGCCTTGACGCAGCGGGCGAAGACTTCCTGGCGCGCGGTCTCGTCGATGCCCGGTGCCGGCGCTTCTTCGAGGACCTTCTGGTGCCGGCGCTGCAGCGAGCAGTCGCGGTCGCCCAGGTGGATGGCGTTGCCCTGGCCGTCGGACAGTACCTGGACTTCCACGTGACGTGGGTTGGTCAGGAACTTCTCCAGGTAGACCATCGGGTTGCCAAACGCCGCGCCGGCTTCGGAGCGGGTCAGCTTGGCCGAGGCGATCAGGTCTTCTTCCTTGTGCACCACGCGCATGCCGCGACCACCGCCGCCGCCAGCGGCCTTGATGATCACCGGGTAGCCGACTTCACGGCCAATGCGCAGGGCGGTTTCCTCGTCTTCCGGCAGTGGGCCGTCGGAACCTGGAACCGTCGGAACACCGGCCGCGATCATGGCGTGCTTGGCGGAAACCTTGTCGCCCATCAGGCGGATGGTTTCAGCTTTCGGGCCGATGAAGGCGAAGCCGGAGTTTTCCACCTGTTCGGCGAAGTCGGCGTTTTCCGCCAGGAAGCCGTAGCCAGGGTGGATCGCCGTAGCGCCAGTGACTTCAGCGGCCGCGATGATGGCCGGGATGTGCAGGTAGGACTGCGCGGCTTGCGCAGGCCCGATGCAAACGGATTCGTCCGCCAGGCCCAGGTGCATCAGCTCCTTGTCGGCCTTGGAGTAGACGGCGACGGTCTTGATCCCCATTTCCTTGCAGGCACGCAGGATCCGCAGGGCGATTTCGCCGCGGTTGGCGATCAGGACTTTTTCCAACTTCGCAGGCTTCAACATCAAAGACTCTCCGCGGTTCAAACGATGGTGAACAGCGGTTGGTCGTACTCAACCGGCTGGCCGTCTTCGACAAGAATGGATTCGATCACACCGCTGGTTTCAGCTTCGATGTGGTTCATCATCTTCATCGCTTCGACGATGCACAGGGTGTCGCCTTTCTTCACGCTCTGGCCGACTTCAACGAAGGCTGGCGAGGTAGGCGAAGATTTGCGGTAGAAAGTACCGACCATTGGCGAACGGGCCACGGTGCCGTTCAGCGCAGGTGCGGCGGGGGCGGCAGGAGCAGCGGCGGCGGCCGGTGCGGCAGCGGCAGGAGCCGCTACTGGAGCGGCAACCGGAGCCGGTGCGTAGTACTGCTGGGCTGGAGTCTTGCTGTGGCGGCTGATGCGCACGGACTCTTCGCCTTCCTTGATCTCCAGCTCATCGATGCCGGACTCTTCCAGCAGTTCGATCAGTTTCTTAACTTTACGGATATCCATGAATCATCAACTCCCAAGGGTCGGTCAGGGGCGTTTATCGCTTGTCGTTCAAGCTTTTGCCTGGCGTTCAAGCTGTTCTAGGGCGGCCTCCAGGGCCAGTCGGTAACCGCTGGCGCCAAGGCCGCAGATCACTCCCACCGCAACATCGGAGAAGTAGGAGTGATGGCGGAAAGGTTCGCGTTTGTACACGTTGGACAAATGCACTTCGATGAATGGGATGCTCACCGCCAGCAGCGCGTCACGTAATGCGACGCTTGTATGCGTAAAAGCTGCTGGATTGATCAAAATGAAGTCCACGCCTTCATCGCGGGCGGCATGGATGCGCTCGATCAATTCGTACTCGGCATTGCTCTGCAGGTACTGCAGATGGTGCCCGGCATCACGGGCCCGCTGCTCCAGATCCTGATTGATCTGGGCCAGGGTGGTTGCACCGTAGACCCCCGGTTCACGGGTGCCGAGCAGGTTCAGGTTGGGGCCGTGAAGCACCAGTAGGGTGGCCATCGGTCGTTCCTTGTTATCGGGGGGCTGTTGTCAGAACCCGGCGACTATGCCGGAAAGACTTTATGACTGTCCAGTTCTCGGCAATAGCCAGCACGATGACCGATGTTTGCGCAAAATATGTGACCGACTGATTAAATCCGGTCATTTGCCCGCAACCAGGGAGCACTGATGTGCCTGGCGTTGATTTCGCCGCTGTTGCGCTGAAAAGGGCTGCCGGTCGCTGCGATTTTGCGCCCTGCGGCGCGGCGATCCCCTGGGCAGGGCCGAGCGGACTTGCCCCGATGGGCTGCGACGCTGGGCGGCCAGGCGGCCTCAGACGCGGAAGGCCTGCACTGCGGTATGCAGTTGACCGCCCAGGTCCAGCAGGTTCTCGCCCTGTGCCCGGCCTTCGCCGATGCGCAGCAGGTTGTCGCCGCCCAGTTGGTGAATGCGTTCGCTGTGGTCGCGAATCTCGCTGACCGCGCCGCTTTGTTGAGCGGTGACATCGGCGATGCGCACTGCGGTGTCGGCGATGGTCTGGATCGCCCCGACGATTTCATCCAGCGCGCCGTCGGCGGCCTGGGCCTGACTGGCGGTGGCTTCGGCGTGTTCCACCTGGGCACGCATGCCTTGAACCGACTGCTGCGCGGCGCTTTGCAGGCCGGCGATCAGGGTCTGGATCTCCGCCGTGGCGCCGGCGGTGCGCAGGGCCAGGGAGCGCACCTCTTCGGCGACCACGGCAAAGCCGCGGCCCATTTCCCCGGCGCGGGCGGCTTCGATGGCGGCGTTGAGGGCCAGCAGGTTGGTCTGGTCGGCGATGGAGCGGATCACCGTCAGCACGCCGCCGATGGTGGCCGATTCCTGGGCCAGGTGTTCGATCATCTGCGCGTTGCCCTGGACTTCCCCTACAAGCGCATGCAGCCCGGTCAGGCTCAGGCCGATGACTTTCTGCCCTTGCTGCACCGCCAGCCCGGCACTGCTGCTGGCATCGGCGGCCTGGCTGGCATCGCCGGCGACCTGCTGGATGGTGGCTTCCAGTTCGCCCAAGGCATCGCGAATCTGCGCGGTGTCGCCGGCCTGGCGTTCGGCCCCGCTGTGCAGGCCGCTGCTGAGGTCGGCCAGGGCGCGGCTGCTGCCCACCACTTGCTCGGCGTTCTGGCGAATGGTGCCCACCAGGTCCACCAGATAGGCGCGCAGACGGTTCAGGGACTCTTCGATGGCGTGCAGTTCGTGGTTGGTCTTGCCCAGTTGGATCGGCTGGCTGAAATCGCCTTCGGCCCAGGTCGACAGCGCCGGGGCGAGGTTGGTCAGGACCCGGGCCAGCTTGCGCTGCAAGGTGTCGATGACCAGGGCGATCAGCAGGATCAAGCCGATCATCAGCCCCTGCATCAGGCGCACTTCGCCCTGGATCTGCCCGTGCTGGGCTCGTACCGCCGGTTCCAGCTCGGCAATGGCCTGGCGCACGGCGGTGATTTTCAGCAGGGTGGCGGCGGCGAGGTCGGCGCGTTGCTGGATCTGCTCGCGGGTGCGCTTGAGTTCCGCCGGGTAGCGGTTGAGCAGGCTGTTGAGTTCGCGCTTGAGGCTGATACCGGCGTCTTCGGCGGCGGCTTTCTGAGTGTTTTCCAGGCCCATCATGGCGGCGAAATCATCGGTGCCGGACTCACTGCTGGCAGCCACGCCCAATAAAGGCAGGGCTTCAAGCTGATCGGCCTGGGCGCGGATGTTGTTCACTTCGCGTTCGACATCAGCGGCCAGTTCACTGCGGCCGCTGCTCACCAGCTTGTCGCGGGCCAGGGACAGTTTGCCCAGGTGCTGCGAGGCGGTGAGCAATAGCGGCAGGTAATGGGCCGCGTCCGGGTTCCTGGTTCCGCTGGCGTACTGGCTGAGCTGCTCCAGGTTGGCGCCCAGTTCGCGCTCGGCCTGCAACAGCAGCGCCTGGGGATCGCCTGCCAGCTTGCCGGCTGCCAGCAGGTCGCTCTTGCTGAAGGCGTCGAGGCTGGCCAGGCTCGGGCGCAGGCTTTGTGCCAGCGCCGGCGGCAGTTCGCCGAGCTCGCCTTGCAGGGTTTCCAGGGCCTGGGTCGCGCTGCTCAGGCGCAGGGCATCGCCGCTGGCCAGATAGTCTTCGACATTGCGCGCCACTTGATTCTGAAACTGCTGGGACAGCCCCAAGTAACGCTCCATCAATAGATAGGGGCGTTCCAGGGCGCGTTGCGACCACCACAGCGTTGCCCCCAGGGCGAGGCAAACGGCAACCAGCAGCAAGGTATTGAGATTGGTCAGCAGCTTCAGGCGCATCGGGGCTCTACCAACGGCAAAAATGGTAAGCGCCTGAATTTATTGCGTTTGTATTACAAGGTTATGACCGAATCGGTGGATTCGGATGAAAAGGTGGCACTTTGACTTGATTGGCGCGCGGCCTGGACCCGGTTGCGGCCGCCGTGCTTGGCGCGGTACAGGGCTTCGTCGGCCTGGCTGGCCATCATCAGGCTGTCGGAGTCTTCCTGCATCTCCACCACCCCGGCGCTGAAGGTGCACCACAGGTCCTGGGGCTGGGCCGGGTAGTGGATCTCGGCGAAGCGCTGGCGGATTTCGTCCAGCACCTTGCACGCCGATTCCTGGTCGGTGTCGGGCATGACAATGGCAAATTCTTCGCCACCGTAGCGGCCGATGAAGTCGGTCTTGCGCAGGCGCTGCTTGAGAAACAGCGCCAGGCTCTTGATCACCCGGTCGCCCATGGGGTGGCCGTGGCTGTCGTTGACCCGCTTGAAGTGGTCGATGTCGAGCATGGCGAAACTCAGCGGCTTGCCCTCGCGGCGGGCGCGGAAGCTGCAGTCTTCCAGCAATTGCAGGATATGGGTGTGGTTGTACAGGCCGGTGAGGCTGTCGCGGACCATCCGCGCCTTGAGGTTGCGCGCCCGGGCCGCGCGGTTGCGCACGGTGGTGATCAGGTGCCGCGGCTTGATCGGCTTGGTCAGGAAGTCGTCGCCGCCTTCGCTCATGGCGTCCAGCTGCTTGTCCAGGTCGTCCTCGGCGGACAGGTAGATGATCGGCACGCTGACGTAGCGGTCGTTGTGGCGGATCACCTTGGCCAGCTCGGTGCCGGTGCAGGCCGGCATGTACATGTCGAGGATGATCAGGTCCGGCTGGAAGTCCGCCAGCTCGGCCATGGCCTGGATCGGCTCGATCAGGGTGCGGGTGACGATCCCGGCACTGTTGAGCAGGCGCTCGGTGTGCAGCGCCTGGGCCCGGGAGTCATCGATGATCAGCACTTTATAGGGTTCGTACTGGGCGACGCAGGTCAGCACCTCGATCTTTTCCAGCAGGCTGGAGGCTTCCAGGGTGCCGGTGAGGAACTCCTGGCCACCGGCGCGCACGGCGGCCAGGCGGGTCGGGGTATCGGTTTCATGCAGGCTGAAGAACAGCAGCGGCAGTTTCTGCTCCAGGCCGACCTGGGCCTCGGCGGCCAGGGTCAGGCCCATGCCGGGGCCGCAGAAGTCGACGTCTATGACGATGGCCGCCGGCAGGCGCTCGACCATGGACGAGCGAAAGGCCGCAATGCTGTCCAGGGACTGGGCGCTGAGGCCGAAGAATTCCAGCTGCTTGGCCAGGCGTTCGGCGCGGTCGTGGTCCTGCAGCATCACGTAGATCGGCTTGCGCAAGGGCGGCAGGAAGGTCTGTTCCAGTTGGTCGCCGTGGCGCAGGCCGGTGCGCGACAGGCGCTGCATCAGGCGGTTGAGATCGGTGATCAGGGTGCTGCTCAGGCGCCCGCGATTGGCATCCACCGCCTCAAGGGACTGGCTGATGCTGCGGGCCAGTTGAGTGTGTTCGGGTTGTTCGAAACGTTCGGCGAAGCGCAGCAGGCGCAGGTTGGCCTCGCACAATTCGGACATGTCGCTGGTGGACCATTCGCTGCGTTGCAGACGCTGCCATATCTCAAGAATCTGACGTGCCTGATGAATTACCCGCTGGGCAAAGTGGTGCTTGAGGCGCTCACGGCTGGGGTCTTCTGGCTCGGTCATATCCTGACTACTAGTTAGGGTGCATGCTGAGATCGACTGGTGGCTCTATGCTAGCACCACTTTTGCGTCCCATGAGTGTCGTGCGTCAATAATGTGCAAGGCGACGCAATTCAGTTCCTGACCGACTGGTCGCATAGGTTCTGGACGGTGCTTCATTTATAGTGATCGCCCGATCCGCAATCATTGCGCGACGCGCATTTGCCGGAAGATTTATCCCGTCAAGGCAAGGCACGATGGAGTAGGGTTGTGGTCGAACCGATGAACCCAAGTGATTGAAAGGACATAGCCATGCTGGATTGGAAGAATCGCGCAGGCAGCGCGCCGGATCGTGCTGCCCAACCCAAGTCGGCGACACGCAGCTATTTTGGTGGCCTGCTGTTCAGTCGCGCCCTGGCCACCTTGCTGGGCCTGTACTTGCTGGTGACCGGTGGCCTGGGTTGGTACTGGAGCCAGGAACCGGCGCTGTTTCCGGTCCAGCAGAACGCCCAGATCGCCGCCGAGAAAGAAGGCCGGCAGATGGTGGTGGGCTACACCACCGTGGAAACCCTGAAGACCGTGGCCAGCACCTTGCTCGACAAGCCGGGTGGCTATATCTCCAACGACCGTTTTCCACCGGGTCTGTGGATGGACAACATGCCGAGCTGGGAATACGGCGTGCTGGTCCAGGTCCGCGACCTGACCCGCGCACTGCGCAAGGACTTTGCCCGCTCCCAGTCCCAGTCCGCCGAGGATGCCGACCTGGCCAAGGCCGAGCCGCGCTTCAACTTCGACAACAAGAGCTGGGTGCTGCCGTCCAGCGAGTCGGAATATCAGGACGGCATCAACTCCCTGAGCCGCTACCAGGCGCGTCTGTCCGATCCGAACCAGAAGACCGCACAGTTCTATGCCCGTGCCGACAACTTGAACAACTGGCTGGGTGATGTCGGCACGCGCCTGGGTTCGCTGTCCCAGCGCCTGTCGGCCAGTGTTGGCCGGGTCAAACTCAACACCGCGTTGAAAACCGAAGTGCTCGCCCCCGGCCAGGTGCCGCAAGTGGACGAAGAGCTGGAGGAAACGCCGTGGATGCAGATCGACAACGTGTTCTACGAAGCCCGTGGCCAGGCCTGGGCCCTGTCCCACTTGCTGCGCGCCATCGAAGTGGACTTTGCCGACGTGCTGGCGAAGAAGAACGCCACCGTCAGCGTGCGCCAGATCATCCGTGAACTGGAGGCCTCCCAGGAGCCGGTCTGGAGCCCGATGATCCTCAACGGCAGCGGCTTTGGCATTCTGGCCAACCACTCGCTGGTGATGGCCAACTATATTTCCCGGGCCAACGCGGCGGTCATCGACTTGCGTCAACTGCTCAATCAAGGCTGATCCATGGTCGCAACCGACAAAGAGGCCGCGCACCGCGCAGCCTCCGATGCTGAAGAAATTGCCTGGGTCGATGGCGAGGACCAGCTGCTGGGTGCCATGGTCCGTTCCGAGCTGCGCGAGCGTGGCCTGATTGGCCGTGGCACCTACATCATGCTGTTCAACTCCGCCGGTGAGCTGTGCGTGCACCGGCGCACCCTGAGCAAGGCCATCTACCCGGGTTATTGGGATGTCGCCGCTGGCGGCATGGTCCTGGCGACGGAAAGCTACGCCGAGTCCGCTGCCCGAGAACTGGAAGAGGAACTGGGGGTAAGCGGGGTCGAGTTGACCGCCCACGATCACTTTTTCTTCGAAGACACCGGCAACCGTCTCTGGTGTTCGGCCTTCTCCGCAGTCTGGGACGGTCCGCTGCGCCTGCAACCGGAAGAAGTCCTCGAAGCGCGCTTCATTCCCCTGGACCAGGTGCTGCGGGAAATCCATGAAAAGCCCTATTGCCCGGACTCCCTGGCCGCCTTGCAACGCTATCTGGCGCGACGTCGTTAAAGTTGCATAAATTGACGCTGATTGGCTCTTAGCAACCGGGCTTTTTGCCGTTACACTGCGCGACTTTTCAAGCTGAACCGGCGGCGCTTGTTGCAAGCGCGCCGGCCCAGTAGCGCTGCCCCTGCCTGAGTGGGGCTTCGCGGTCGATGGCACCGCCATGTGCTTCGACCAGTCTTTGTCCTCCCAAGAGGATTGCCGGTGGCCAAAAAAGCCGCATCCTTCGCCGCCCTTGGTGGCCTGGTGTTTTCCACCGACGCAGGTCGACATTGCCCGGACTGTAGCCAGCCGGTGGCCGCCTGTATCTGCAAACAAACCGTGATTCCGGCCGGCGACGGCATTGCTCGCGTGCGTCGCGAAAGCAAGGGCCGTGGCGGCAAGACGGTGACCACCATCACCGGCGTGCCCCTGGCCGAAGACGCCCTCAAGGAACTTGCCACCACGTTGAAGAAGCGCTGTGGCACCGGTGGCGCGCTGAAAGACGGCGTCATTGAAATCCAGGGCGACCATGTCGAGCTACTCTTGGCCGAACTGGTCAAGCACGGTTTCAAGGCGAAGAAGTCCGGCGGCTAGCAGCCTCTGTGAAAACCACCTCTGACTCGACCCTGTCTTGATTGGCTCAGGACGCGGCGCCGTCTCCCATGGTTTTCACAGAGCCTGTTCATGAACGGTTTCTAAACTCAGCACGGCAGGCGCGGTCTATTGCGCTTGCAGGCTAATCGTCATTTTCATTCTTTAGACTGCGCCGACCCCGAATTGGGGCGGCGCTCTATGACTTCTTTATAGGGGACTTCGATGTCCGTACGACGCACACGTAAAGACGATGGCAGCCAATGGACCGTTGCGGACAGCCGCAGCGTCTACGGGATTCGCCATTGGGGGGCCGGGTATTTCGCGATCAATGACGCCGGTCGCGTCGAAGTTCGCCCGAACGGCCCGAGCAGTTTGCCCATCGATCTGTTCGAGCAGGTCGAGGAGCTGCGCAAGAGCGGTTTGTCTTTGCCGTTGCTGGTGCGTTTTCCGGACATTCTCCAGGACCGCGTGCGTCAGCTGACCGGCGCTTTCGACGCCAACATCGCGCGCCTGGAATACCAGAGCAAGTACACCGCGCTGTACCCGATCAAGGTCAACCAGCAGGAAGCGGTGATCGAGAACATCATCGCCACCCAGAACGTCTCCATCGGCCTGGAAGCCGGCTCCAAGCCGGAGCTGCTGGCAGTCCTGGCCCTGGCGCCCAAAGGCGGCACCATCGTCTGCAACGGCTACAAGGACCGTGAGTTCATCCGCCTGGCGCTGATGGGCCAGAAGCTCGGCCACAACGTGTTCATCGTCATCGAGAAAGAGTCCGAAGTGGGCCTGGTGATCGAGGAAGCGGCCTCCCTCAAGGTCAAGCCACAGGTCGGCCTGCGGGTGCGCCTGTCGTCCCTGGCGTCGAGCAAGTGGGCCGACACCGGTGGCGAGAAGTCCAAGTTCGGCCTGTCGGCGGCGCAGCTGCTGTCGGTGGTGGAGCGCTTCCGCGCTGCCGGCCTGGACCAGGGCATCCGCCTGCTGCACTTCCACATGGGCTCGCAGATCGCCAACCTAGCGGACTACCAGCACGGCTTCAAGGAAGCCATCCGCTACTACGGCGAACTGCGCAACCTCGGCCTGCCGGTGGATCACATCGACGTCGGCGGCGGCCTGGGCGTGGACTACGACGGCACCCACTCGCGCAACGCCAGCTCGATCAACTACGACATGGACGACTACGCCGGCGTGGTGGTGGGCATGCTCAAGGAATTCTGCGACGCGCAGAACCTGCCGCACCCGCACATCTTCTCCGAGAGCGGCCGTTCCCTGACCGCCCACCACGCCATGCTGGTGGTGCAGGTCACCGACGTCGAGAAGCACAACGACGACGTGCCGAAGATCGACAACAAGGAAGAGCTGCCGGAAACCGTGCAATGGCTGGTGGACCTGCTGGGTCCGACCGACATCGAGATGGTCACCGAAACCTACTGGCGCGCCACGCACTACATGAGTGACGTCGCCGCCCAGTACGCCGACGGCAAGCTGACCCTGGCCGAAAAAGCCCTGGCCGAGCAGTGCTACTTCGCCGTGTGCCGTCGCCTGCACAACTCGCTCAAGGCGCGCCAGCGTTCCCACCGCCAGGTGCTGGACGAACTCAACGACAAGTTGGCGGACAAGTACATCTGCAACTTCTCGGTGTTCCAGAGCCTGCCGGACACCTGGGCCATCGGCCAGGTGCTGCCGATCCTGCCGCTGCACCGTCTGGATGAAGAGCCGCTGCGTCGCGCGGTGCTGCAGGACCTGACCTGCGACTCCGACGGTAAGATCAAGCAGTACGTCGACGAGCAGAGCATCGAGACCAGCTTGCCGGTGCACGGCCTCAACGAGGGCGAGGACTACCTGCTGGGGATCTTCCTGGTGGGCGCCTACCAGGAAATCCTCGGCGACATGCACAACCTGTTCGGCGATACCGACTCGGTGAATATCTACCAGCGGCCTAACGGCAGCGTGTACCACGCCGGGATCGAGACTCACGACACCATCGAAGACATGCTGCGCTACGTGCACTTGTCGCCGGAGGAGTTGATGACTCACTACCGCGACAAGGTGGCCAGCGCCAAGATCAGCAGCGCCGAGCGCACCCAGTTCCTCGACGCCTTGCGCCTGGGCCTGACCCGTTCGTCCTACCTGTCGTCCTGACGCTCGGCGCAAGCCTTGAAAACCCACCGCATGCGGTGGGTTTTTTTTGTCCCCGCTACAGCCTTTGCAGCTAGCCTGAACACAGCTGTGCAAAGCGCAAGGCAGACGGGAGGAGCGATGAGCAATGCAATACGCGGCACTTGGCGGCTGTTGTTCGGCGGTTTGTTGATCGGCGTGCTGGCGGC
>Ga0194135_10001559_pt1 | contig 13709 bp, 13 predicted proteins | sample LitLau_LLRF_2013_FD_134024 | JGI IMG/M metagenome (GOLD analysis project Ga0194135, IMG submission 134024) | Freshwater sediment microbial communities in response to fracking from North America - Little Laurel Run_MetaG_LLRF_2013 (version 2) | ecosystem: Environmental > Aquatic > Freshwater >...
AAACATAAGAAAGTAGTTCCAAGATACTCCGACCTGAAAGTACTTTCACTTTGTAATATGTTGGCGGGAGAAGTTTACAATTAATTCACACCGCAACACATGTGCAAAAAAATTAATTTTCCACTTTAATATTTCACAAAAAATTATTCATTAAATTAATGATTGCATAACTGAATTGAATTCCAATTACATTATCAGCATCATCCACACATTGGTTTGGAGTTCATCTGATTAACTTATATTTTCGAATATGCTTCAGGTAATTATTAAATTATCTCATTTTGTTTGTTGCGCTTTCTTTCTCTCTAAGGCTTGTTTTGTATCCAACTGCGTAACTGGTTTTCCTGTTTCATTTCTTGTCATTCTCATTATTACAAAGTATTACATGGGGAGTGGCCTCTGACGATTCATTTATTTCTTTGCAGAGCTAAATTTGAGGATCCATAAATGTCGGTGACGAGGAATCTCCTTCATAAGCTTCCATCCCCACTCCCATCCTCCTCCAGTCCTTTCAAGAGCAGGAGCAGAATACATCCCATAAACATCTTCCAGTACCGTCAATGGATCCTCCCACTCAATGGACAAAATCCAGCTGTGGCATATTCTACTTACCGCAAAGTCACTGGCCACAGACAAGAAACTTTGGAGTTTACACCCAAGAATCGCCAAACCTCTCGTCTCACACGTCAAGTTCCTATTCCTATTCCTACCGGGAAAAGTACACATGACTTGGATTTGGATCAATTCATTGCTTCCTTGGAACGTCAGCCCAAACAGAGCTTAGGCAGAACATTTTTACATGCATGGGTGGACCACATGATCACCTACCCTGGGAACTTAGCAAATGTCTCGTGGCCAGAAATCATTCGTCGCTGCAAGGAAATGGACCGTTCCATTGATGATCTCAACTTTAGTGGAATCCTTTTTCAAGTTTGTGCCAAAGCTCGTGACATTACCGTTGGAGAGGAATATTTGAAGTGGGACAAGAAACCATCCCTGAGCGTCCTCACCCTCTTCATCCGTTCCCTGGCGGATGAAAGTCGAGACGTGAATGAGCTCCAAATACTGGAACTCTACGAGAAGATCAAATTGATGAATCGAGATGTGTGGGACTTCCAGTCGGGGGAACGTGTAATTTGGGCTCTGGTTCGAACATCAAAATGGAAAGAGTGTTTGGACATTGTCAAGAAAATGGAAGCTGGCGGTCCCGTGCCCCCTGGCTGCTACAGTCACATAGCCACTGCTGCATTTCAGAATAAGGAATTTGAGCTTGGCTGGTCAATTTTTCAATTGCTGAAGCACAATCGAATTTCTGATAAGGCCTTTGTATCCTACCTTGAAAATGTTGAGGAAACGGAGGAAAACGTTGTCAAGCTTCTGGATTTTATGGATTTACATGAACATTTCCCAACGGACACCATAGTCAAGGCCCTTCAAGCAGTCTTTGAAAACTCCCTCGGCTACTCTGCAAGCTCCTCAAATATCCTTCCCTCAAAAGGGTCCTGCATGAACTGCAAAACTCAATTGGAACGGACTGGGCTGAGCGGACAAGAGTACAATTTCCTCGTCGATGCTTTCATGAACAAAGTGATGAAGGATGAAGACATTTTCCTCAACACAACTCCGGTGGAGTTGAAATTCTACCGAGACTTTATCGCAGCCAAAGGACCTTTTGACTTTGTGCTGGATGGACTCAACGTGGCCTATGCCCGGGGAAATCAGGGCCCTCTCCTGTCTGTCCAAACACTGGAGACACTTGTTCGTCAACTGTCCACTCAAGGTAGCCGGATCCTGGTAATTGGAAGGAAGCACATGGCAAGGTGGCCGCAGAAGAGTTTGCAAGCAATTCAAAGAGTTGCCTACATGCATTTAATCAACAATGACTCCAATGATGACCCATTCATCATCTATGCCACTCTCCAAAGCGGCCCCAAGGCCAAATTCGTTTCCAAGGATGAAATGCGAAACCACACGTTTCGTCTCCTCGACCCAATCCTGGCCCGTCTCTTCAAACGGTGGAGACTTTCACATCAATTGACGATTGAGAATCGAGGACCACCACCACATCTTCGCCTTGTCCCGTTTACGGAAATTCTACCCGTGCCGCAAAAGAATCTCCAAAATGGGATTTGGCATATTCCGTACGAATTGGACCGATTATTGTCTCCTTATGATTTACCTTCCAAATGGCTTTGTTTACAACCGACGAAACGGAATAAATGAAGCAAGTCTAATAACTACTGTTAAATTTCAAGAATTGCCCAATTTTTAATTTCTTGTTCGATGAGTGAAACAAGCGACAGGGTGAGCGCGTGGGGTCACGGGATCCCGGTTACTTCTTGAGTTTAGAGTGGGTCCTCCCACCATAATCGACTGAAAAAACTACAAATTCGTTCCAGAATATACGTTGCAAGTTAGTTATGCAAATCCGTTCCATATTCACTAGCAACTGCTAGAATTGTGAGATTCGAGGAAGCCTTCCACCGAAGATTGTAAATGGACCATTTACAAATCTGAAAGAAATGAATCGATTGCCGATCCATTTTTCTTTTGACTTTTAACGAAAATGCCCTTTACAAAACTTAACTCGCGAAAGAGTCTCTCTGAATAATCAGATCATAGATTCCAGCTTCTGGTAGTCAAGTAAATTTAAAATATTTTTGCCTATTGCATTTACTTAGAATTTTGGAAACAAAGGATACTATAGTATGATATATAATCTGAACTGGTTAGAAACCTGCCGCCGACTGCCGAAGTGGGGATAATCTTAATTGGTTAGGTTAGCAATCTTAAAGGTAAACTGCCGCCGTTTCCCAAAGAGGAGATAATTATGGCTGCCCTACGCTTAATTTGGATTCAGATTAACGTTGTTTTAAATTTATCCAGGTCACTGTAACAGAAGGGCTTGACCAGTTCTTTTAGGGACGCATGATGATTGTTTTTGAAGGTAGTTGAGACGTAGCATCCGTCCGACTCTGCAGAGAACTATTGTTGTGAAACTCGTGATGGTAGACTGAGAGTTTTTCAGCACATTCCTGGGATATCTAAAAAAAATACAATCAACTTTATTGTTATTTTAGTTATTTTTGTGTATTATGAATAAGAATCGAGACGAATTGATGATGATGATGAAGATGAACAAGAAGTAATCTGAATTAGTGACAAAATAACGTAACGTAGGAAAGGGTGACCAAGTCCAAAGTCAATTTGGTTTGATGCGGAGGGATTTTCTCCAAAACGCTATCAAATCAAACCAAATGGTATCGGATCAACACTAAACGTTAAATCTAGCACATGAGAGGGTACTTGCTCTCGCATTTATCCCATCAGTTTTCACCTCTCTAACTCATAACCCCCTTCGTACTACTTAAACACCAAATTTTGGACAACACCTTAGCTTTCATATGTAAAAGACAGAAGTATTTATCAAAATCAGTGGTCGTACATCCACCCACTTTTCCTTTCCCCCAACCATTCTGTCGCTTTTGTTTATACTTACGTTGGCTCGTGTGATGATCAAATAATTCAGAGGTTGAATTTCAAGTAGAGAAAGCTTGGCACCAGAATCCGCAAGCTTTGTCGGGGATGAGTGAAACTCAAGTTCCAAATGCTTGAGTTCTATCAAAGGAACAAGGAATTAAAACATTTAATATCATATCAACAATTTTACGTACTAAACCGTACACCTTTTTTAAACACAGCTTACTTGTCATATTTAGTAAAGATGGATTTCCATGGGTATCCCTCAGTTCCTGAATCCGCTCCTTACTCTCCTTGCAGTATTTTCCTGGGTATGGAATTCCAGAAAGAACTGAATTGGCAGTTGTATGGCTGGCGTTGGTGTTGACCCGGACGGAAAGACAAAGTTTTTCTAATTTCGACATGTTTCTGAAAATGTAGATGAGGCTGGCCTCGTCGGCCCAAGTAGTCAATTCCTTCAACTGAGGGAAAATCCTTCCCCAGTCCGTTTGAATGAAATTGTAATTGTTGTGCTCCACCCAGAGTGATTTCACGGATTTGAAGGTGGAGCCGTTGAAGACTCCAAATGTAGAGGTATGAGGGCCAATATTCACTTTTTCGAGTACTGGGAAATGATTTGCAGTGAACGGAACAAATGTGGAAAATGGAAACCCCAACTTCGTCCGACCCGTGAGAAACTCCAGGGCCTCACAATCCCCAAATTGGAGATACTTCAGTTTCGGCAGTGGTGGGATTTTCAGGAAGCGCCTACGTTCATCCGGACCAGGGTGGAAATCCGGGGCATAAAGGATAGTCAATTTCTTCAAGTGACCAGAATTTAGCGAAAGGAACCGCTCGAGTGGGTGATAGTATTTGCGAGTAGTGCGTGTTGGTAGACAGCCGATGATAATCTTCAACTCTGTCGTCCGCTTGCAATTGGCATCCAAGAGGATATTCATAGGTTCCATGAAGACTGGGGAGTACGCAAATTCCAGATTGATGAAAGGAATGTTGGAAAGGAGCGGAGCCCACTGTTCCATATCGAGGAAGATAACACTGAAGCACAGGCTGACCGTTTTCAACCGAGGAGAGCTTCGGTGTATCAGTTTCATGAATTTGAGCGGAGTTGCATAGGATTTCAAAGGTGTCTTGAATTGGAACTCTTTTAGTTTGAGCAGCTGAATTTCCTTTGTCTCTTCCTTATATGGTGGTACTGCTTTCTTTTTCTCATCATCACAACAAATTGTCAATTTTTGGACGTTGGGGATCAACTGGACGGTGTCAATCACAGCCTCAAAATCGTCAGCTTTCAGCGCCAGCTCCTGAATTCCACTTCCAAAAGCATACAGGAAGGTCAAGTAATCATGAACTGTGGATTTATCCTTATCAACTCCAAACGTCTTCTCTCGTCTTCTTCTCTCTCTTAAGTTGACTTTACAGGCAGACCAAGGCAGCTGCTGAACGTTCAAAAATGTGTCCAAGATTCGCTTTGAGTTGCTAGACTTGTCAAGTTTCTTAAAATTCAATTTCACACGACGTTGATAGCAAAATGTGGTTGCGAAGGCTTTCCAAGTTCTGTTAACTAGGCGACATGTCCTCAGTAAATCCGCTGTGGGTACCCAAGACAGGAGTTCCTCTAGTATCTGTAACGTTGATTTATGCAATTACTACAACTTACTTTGTTAAAATGAAACAGTAACAGTTCAACTTTGTTAGTTAGTTAAAGAGGGTAATGTTTGACTTACTTCATTTGGAAGATGATCAAGTGGTACATCCGGTACTACCGGTACACCCATACCTTCAACCACCTTTATCTCAGTTAGGAGGGTATTACCTCAAATTAATCAAATCGCTACCGCTCTATAACACTAATTCTAATAAATAACTCTCACGGATGCGCGGAGCGGATGTTTAGAAAACCTGAGGAGACCGAGAACCGAACAGCAACAGCAACAGCACAAGCTCTGCGCTAAAGCTCATTCAATCACACAAAAAGATATTTCTTGCCGCGTTGAAAATAACTAAGACTGAGATGTGTAATGAAAGTGAGATTCTCTGAATGAGTCGAATTTTTGGTCAATAGTTTCCATTCACCAGTGTACACCAGATTACTGTACTGCGGAGTCAAAAACAATTTTGCAATTTCCTTTCCAGTGCATGGTGGAAGATTGGGATTTATGGTCTAGTCTACTTTTGATTTATATAAAATTTTGTCTTTTTATTACAAGCTTTGCAAGCACTATGCCCTGAGTGCGTAATTAAATTACTATCAGCAAGCAAAGTATTCATTGTTGCATGGCATTATCACGAGCTAAAATTTTAAAGATTAATTTAGCATCAAACTCCAGTTTCTACAGTGGTAGTAAAACGTACGAAAATTCACATGCCATCCAAAAAATGATTCTATCAAAGTTCTTAAATTCAAGGGAGGTAAGGATGGCGATGGGATTGGGAAATGGAGATTATTGTGTCAAAAAATGAAACCGTGAATTAATCGAATGAATCTTTCAGATTTTTCTCTCAAATGGACAGACGTCAGCGTCATTAAATATAAACATTAAAGCTGATCATTAGTCAGTCCAATTATTCGCGCCAAGATGCATAAAACCGTAATTGATGAATCAAACTGGTAGGCAGTTGTAAGTGTTATCTCGTTTGACACGGACGATAAAAACAAAATAGCCTTAATTCGTTGCCTCAAGTGTATTCGGAGATGTGGTTTTTTTCAGACTATGAAAGAAAGGCTTCATTTTCCGGACGCGTCGTGGGAAGCATTTTTGAACCCATAGACAATACAGGGATCACTGGGATCGTGGGTACGGATGATAATATTCGGACTACTAAATATGTCATTGCTATTTGTTTACTTCATGTACAGTATTTACGACCAACCGTAATCAATAAATGATTCTCGGCTCGGATTAACTTTTGGATCCCACGCTCCGGATCCAGTGTGACGCTTTGGCTTCAACTCACTTCAATTCAATTCCCATTTTGCTATGGTACTGGAAGCACTCTTCAAAGATTCCCCAAAACTTTGTGGAAATTCTCCATTTTCTGTTGCAGCATGTCCATAATCACAATGAAGGATGGAGGAATCCCCGTAGTCGACCTGAAGGGTCTACCAAGTGACGACGCCCAAACCATGGCGGAAATAACAAAAGATATTGACAAGGGTCTCAAGTCTCATAGTTGCCTCCAATTGGTTGGGCATGGCGTACCGAAGCACGTTGTAAGTTTTCACGTTCATCTATGTATCCCCCTGAAATCCTTCCAGAAAAAGCACTGGAGATACCGAAAATTCGCTAAATCTAATCCAGAAATTAAAAAAAACTTTTTGTAATATAATTTTCGCAGATTTCAGGGTTGTGTGGGATGCACGGAACTTTATCCAAATGATTAAGGGGAACTGTAGTTTCTAATACTTATGTAAATATTCGGCAATACAGTAATACACATGAGTAGTCATCAAAACTGTATAAGTGGATTATTTAATTGTATTTTAACAGACTGCAAGATTATTCAGAAAATCAAAAGCATTTTTTGAGTTGCCAGAGGAAAGGAAGTTTATCTATGAAAAGGGTAACCGAAAAGGGCATGACATTGTGGGATACTCTCGTTCGGCCAAAGAATCCTTCAGGGAACGCTTCGATTTCAAGCTTAGATGGAGGGACGAAGGAGTCTTCCCGGAAGAGGACATGCCGGGTATCACGGCGGCTCTAGTCGAGTATCAAGAGGCTTTGAGCTCAGTGGCAAGGTTTCTCCTGGCCCGCTTTGCGAATGCACTGGGTCTGGACAATGAAGAACACTTTATTCAATGTCACCGTGCAGCTGTCTTTGGAGATCCAACGGTTTCCTCAAAATCCCACATCAGCTCAATCTTTTATGAGGAAATTCCGGAGGCCAAGTCGCACGGTGTGGATTTCCTTATGGAGAAGCACACAGACTTGTCGTCAATCACATTTCTCTCGTCTTCGGCTCCAGGACTTCAAGTCCAGGTGAAATTCCAAACAAATTCCCCTAAACGGTTTCTGTACTTCCCATAAGAAATCAATGGTTTGAATTTACAACACCTGATCGACTCTAGCTCCTTGGAGGTAATTGGATGGATGTAGTTCAAGTCCCTGGATCCATTTTCCTCCACATTGGAGATCAACTGGAATTTTTAACAGGTGGAAAATATGCTGCAACAGTGAGACCACCAAGACACTTACAAATTTTAATCGTATTTTCTTTTTTTTTAACTCACTCTTTGTATCCATAAAATGTGATCACTCAGATCCACCGTGTTAAACACCTCGAGGGAGATTCCACGGGCCGTCAATCATTGGCTTATTTCGTCCATCCGGATACTAAAGTGTTAATCACACCTGGGAAAACCATGACTGGACAGGATCCGAATGCGACCATGACCGCTGGAGCCTATTTTGAAAGGATGATGATTTTGAAAAATGCATACACGATTGAAACACAGTGAACCTCTTGGGTCTCCATTAGCAAGCCGCCAATGACTTAACACAACTTGATTGATTTTATTCTGCATTTGAACAAGACAGAAACCAACACTTAATTTCACTTTCTGGTTAATTTCTCTGTAATTCCGAAGGCTAAAGTGTTCTATTTCATAAAATTCGTTGTAGTGCGGATTAAATAAATTGAAGGAGTTTAAGAGTGATGCACTGGAACGTTTAGGATCAACTTCCATGGAGGCTAATTTAATTTGTGCATCAAAAGACCAATCCTGAGGCAGAGAATTATGGCACCTGCAATGCAAGCGTCAACTTTTACAAAAGTGCATCACAGTTTCACAGATTACATTTTTATTCAAAAGTAAACTTATGACTTCTTTTGTTGAAAGCAGGGTTGTAGAAATTACAGCGTTGACCCTGGCACCACACACCTATCAGCGTCAAGTCCATCACCCCAATCTTACACACCAGCTCCACCGTATTCAGGAATCTGACGGCTCTTTAGAAAATTTTAGCACTACGCTTTAAATTAATTAACAATGTTCTGTATTTTGCATATGAAAGGAAATGTGTAAAAGTAACAGAATTTTGACATGTCTCAGGAGAGCAGAGACAAAGCATTTATACTTGCGGAGGGTGACTGCTTGAGGATGTGCCTGGAAGTGACGTTACCATTCTTCTGTTTTCCCGCTTCGTAGACTCTTTTGCGAGAAAGTCACCCATAGTTTCCCCGTCGTCCCCATCTTAAATTATTATTCAGAAAATTAATTGACGAATTTTCATATTTTTAATTACATAACGACTTGGGAAAGCATACCCGTGTTATCTTCCTCGGAATCGTCACTTGTGGCTTCTTCATCAGAGTCATGTGGAAGGAGATCAATTCCTTGGGAGAGCGTAGACGTGGCTTGCATGGAAAATACTTCGTTACGAGTTCCACTCTGGAAATCCTTTCGAAATCGAGCCAAATCACTTTCCTTCTGTTTCTCCATTTTCTTATGATAATCCTTCTTCATGCCTTGGTACATTTGGACGTAGTCCGTCTTAAACGCCTCCACGCCTTTGGCAACCAATTTCTCAAAGTCATTGAAACCATACCCATCCAATGCAGAGACAATGCAGTGATCCACCACGTTGTAAAACTCATCAAGGGCAAGAGTAAGGGAGGATGCCAAATTGCAAGAGTAACCATCCTCAGACCTCAAAGCCTTCTCTAACACTTCGAAATCAGTTATCCAAGATGAAACTGTCTTTCCCAAGCCAGGTTCCAAATCCGCCTAAAATTAGGAAACATAATGCACAAAAGCGAACCCCATGAAGTCCATATTTCTTATGAACTATAATTACCTTATTGAGAGCAATAATCATTGGGAGTTTGCTCTTGTAGAGAATAGTGACACCGTACATCATGTTGGAGGCAAAGGAAATGGGACTCTTGCACACTGCCAAGTCAGTAACATAGGTTACAATGGTAGGAAAGACGGCTGCGAAGCTGTGGAGGATGATTTGCCCTGATGCACTCCAGAGGAAGCATTCCAGTTGACCAGGCGTGTCAACCAAAATAAACTCATGAGACGTTGCTCGGCTTTTCACGATGTCCAACACCTATAGAATCAATTTTCATTATTATAAAATTCGAAATGGATAATTTTTAAACAGAAAACTAAACGCATAGTTACCTGATCAAAGATTGTTGCAAAGAGATTTAGGGCTGTGACGATTCCGCCATTAGGACCCAAATTATACTGCTGCATAACTTTCTTATAGTCCACTGTTTCACGAAGATCTACACAAAGACACAATACAATTTTACAATCGGTGCCGGTTCCAATAATCGGTGCCGGTTTACATTCATGTCTCACCAATATTGACTGGGAATGGTGGATTTTCACAGGCAGGATCAAAGTTCAGGATGTAGGGTTTCTTTCCCTGAGCCAAGAAGTGAGCAGCCAATCGTTGGGTAAACGACGTCTTCCCTGTTGAGGAAACAATTATACAACTACTGTCATCAGGAGATACGGGAAACGATTTTCTGATAAAATTTCGAGTATGAGTACCTGAACCCGCCATTCCCAACATAAAAATTACTGTTGTATTGGATTTTGAAGGGGTGGTAGCGGTAGTGGCGGGTTCTGCAGATGACGATGCATCTTCCATTTCCATAACTTCGGAAGGAAAGGAAATTCTGACCTTTATTTGGTTGTTGGTTAAATTGATAAGTAAATTAATTAAACTTTACGGGATGATCAGCGAATCTCTGCACTGCTGTCTTTGGAAAACAAGTGATTTTCTTTTGTCATTCCTAACTTGCTACTACATCAGTTTAGGTTCATGTTTGGTTGGTTGGTTCAACCAAAACACATGACTGGGCAGAGAAATGTCAATTGCCACCTCCGCTGAGCTCATGAGTTTCGATAACAGAAATAACTAGCAACTAAAAAAAACGTTGTTATTAATTTCATTATTCTTTTGGTTTTATTATTATTCATTTTATTAATTAACTTTGACTTCGATGGAGTTTGGACGCCCAAATTCGTATTACCTTACGCGCTCGTTGGACTTTCTATACTTCCTGCCGACACTAATTCGAATTTTGGGACCAAACCCCGGGTAAAAGAAAGACGTTTTGTAATTGTAATGACAATAATAGCGCCGTATGATTTGGCATGATAGAAAATTTAGTTTTTATACAGCAATCGGACGTTGGCACTTAATTATCTTACTAAATTCTTACAGCAATTTTATTAGGCTTATTATTAGTAAAAAGTCAGCTAGAAGAAAAGTAAGTCGAAACTACTGAAAAAGTAAAATAAAAGGAAATAAACAAACATCAGTACTGAAATTTGTTCAACCTTTTTGTTGGACAACGCTAACTTTGAACTTGACTAAATTTACTAAACCGCATGTTTGTCTATCCCGGAGAATTTAGAGCTACTTCCCAAATGCAATGACAATGTTAATCGTATTATGTATGATTGCATTTACAATTAGAATTACTATTCTATAATTTAAAAAGTAACTTTCACCAGCCAGGATTTTACAGGGACGAAGTGATTCCAATATCCGAGTGAGATACCGGCGGTCGAATTGATAATTTACTGACGAAGAACTCACAAATAGTTTTCGGTAATTATCCAAAAACTTGACGGATGACTCGTAAACGGCAGCACCCTTGACATAGTTGACCAGAAGGATGTTTACCAACATGGAGGAGAACGTTGCGATGATGACGGTCACAAGTGAGAGCCCATGTAATATGCACATGGCGAAACCAATACAGACGAGAGAAATGAGACCAAATTTCGTACAAATGACAATAGTTTGGAATACATGGTTGAATAGTAGAATTATTATATGAATTGACCGAAATACAACGATACGGTTCAAGAACTCTCCGAGATTTACAGGCTCCATTGAATTACCTATTGGGATTACAAGTCTTCGTGTCATCACTGGAAAATAATAGCCCATTATGAGTCCCTGTACCACATACGTACACCATTTGATTCCAGTGAGAATGGATTCAATTACAAAAATACACATGCAAGTGACGACTTGGAGATGGACTACGACGACTGGAAGCTGGAAAATATAATTGTTGACACCAGCGTAGACTAAAAACATGTCATTGTACAATAAAATGGGAAATGTACAGGTGACACAGGATAAAGAAATAATGTACCCGTGGCCAACAACTAGTATGACCTTATCGCAACCAAATGTGTCCGCCACCTGAATAATTTTTTCTTCTGTAAAATAAAATTTAAAAAATAAGCATTTTACCTCAAGGACATTATCATTGGAAATTATTCTGAATCTTACTATTCAAGGCGTTCAAGAATTGCAGAAATCCATTCAATAATTGCAGACACTCTATCCTATTAGACAAAGTACAGAAATCCACTATTGAATTCATGAATGTCACAGTCCAGACGAAAGACACAATTAGGAGAAAGAGGAAACTTCCGTTGAATACGCGAGTGAGAATAGCTACCACAAGAACCGCTGAGCAAAGGATAATATCCGATAGTATTAATAATTTTGCGTTTTGTTCAAAAGTTTTAGATGCCTCTAAGAAAAAACATTTTGTTTTTTGGTCCCAAATTAATGGGTAAACAAAAGTTTTATGTGCATAGTACAAGGCGGAAAGTAGATATTTCGAAGTAGTTGGTGATAGAGCAGACATTTTTGTGATCTTGGACGTAGACGAAGGTCTTTGAGGATTATTTATTTGAAGTCACTCCAAATCTAGGTTGGGTTAAAAAAAATATTTGTCAGCAGGATTTTATGGAAGGTTTACCTAACTCGAAGGTTCTCCCTTTACAAAATGCTGTTTATTCAAAACTAATCGTACTTTCAAACCTTTCTCATGTAATGGTATATCCTGTTTTTCTGCACTTAATTATGAATGGACGACGTCAGACCACTTCAGACTAATATGCTTCAATTTCATTTATAGTTTAATGGATTAATCTATCAACTATACTCGGAATTTAGGGCAACTCTACCCGAGTTTTAAACTGACTATATATTTGTTAATGCAAATTCTTATATTTTATGCCACCCCTTGATTTGACATTCATATCAGGATCGGAAGGATACACCATCCGATTCTAGAATCGCTCGCATCGTCCTTCCCCGTATTTAATTTTAGGGATTGCATGGCGATGAGAAGAGCAAAAAATTAAGGTCGATTGGATTTTATATAAGTTAATTACTTCATGGAATAAATTCTTCATATTTCCTACGAGTCTGGAACTTATATTTCGAACTGCAATGGGAGTTAATTGTGTTTATTATAAAATGATGAAACTTGAGACTTGACTTGAAAATGCTAAGTTTGTATTTTATTTAAGAAATGTGGACGGAAAGATTAATATTGTGCTCAAGTCATAAAGTTATAGCCCGCCATTGGGCCCTATTGTATGTTGGATTTACATTCATGGTTCATTTGGTGTGAATAAAAGTACACCACGAGGTAGGGTAGTCAACTAGCCAAACGAACCACTAAAATTAAAACTTGATAACCCAACAATTCTAACCATAGTTCACTTTTATCAACACAAACTTAACTGTACGTTTAAAGATCATTGAAATGCAGGTCGTAATACAGATAACCATATAAAAGTATGCAATTCACAATTGCGGATTGCATACAAGGGAAAGGGAAATGAGAATTTATATTGGAAGAGATGAAATAGGGAATTTACCGTCTGGGCTTGGGCGTGTTCCATGCCTGGATATTTCTGATCTGAAAGCGATTGTGAATTGTGATGTGGACTCCATAAACCCGCTGTTTAGGAAACTGGGAGCTGATTAATTGGTGTGACAAATACAAAGTCTTCCGGAAAAAGATCCTCGGCTCTCGGGTACAATAGCTTGTAGGATTGTCGAATTGTGACGTCGGCTACGCCCGCAACCTCTCCAATCTCCTTCTGTGAACGCTTCACCTCAGAAGCCTGAAAAGTTAGAACATAATGGAAAGCGCTTGAGTTAGAAGAGAGAGAGAGACTAACGGGAGATGTTTGATGTGAGAGGTTTTCGAGAAGTTAGAACTGGAAGTAAAGTCAGGATGAAAGAATACCTGTGAAGTCATGTAGATTGCGGCAGCAGCCACTGAAATCGGGGAACGACCAGGGACGATATCCAATTCCACAGCCTTGCGAGCAATAGTAGTGGCAGCCCGCTGCACGGTGGGTGGAAGGCCCAGCGTTGAGCAGAAGCGAGACATAAAGTCCCCAGTCGTGATCAGATCCACAGAAGTATCGAGGGCCTTCAAGA
>Ga0194135_10001560_pt1 | contig 13704 bp, 14 predicted proteins | sample LitLau_LLRF_2013_FD_134024 | JGI IMG/M metagenome (GOLD analysis project Ga0194135, IMG submission 134024) | Freshwater sediment microbial communities in response to fracking from North America - Little Laurel Run_MetaG_LLRF_2013 (version 2) | ecosystem: Environmental > Aquatic > Freshwater >...
CCATTGGCCCCTCCAGGATACAAAAGACTAGCCAAAACAACCTTCAGACATTCCATCCCCACCACATACAAAATATTAGGCAGAGGAATCTCATTCTGCTCAACGATATGATCTGCCAGATGTCCATAGGCCACCATCTTCTTGGAATTCACACTACGGAACACTAACGGCAAAGGAAAGGTAATCAACGTTAACGTAGCATAACAAAAGTCTCGTTTCCACCAATCGCTAGCAATAAATCCATTTGAATTAGAATTATTGTTCACTCCACCACCACCGACAGAACAACTTCCTCCAGGACTGCCTGACGAAATCCCTCCCCCTAGTCCACCACCACTAGGACTACTACTACTGCCACCACCACCACCACCACCACCACCCCCCTCTAATCCATTCGACGAGCGTTTCATCTCGTCGAAAAAAAATTTCGACCAACACTACAGCTCGAAATTCGAAGTTTAAAACTTCCCAGAAAATCGAAATGCAGGGATCAACCCAAAATCCTATTATTGATATGGGTAATTTCAATGACAAGAAGTTTCGCGCGCTGAGGGCGGGAATTTCTCAGCCTGCCCCGGTGCAGATGTTTTTTTGTTTTTGTTATTGCGGACACGACGAGACATCATAACAAGGAAGACATCACAAGACAACAAGACAGGACAATTAAAGTTAAGAACAAGACAAGAAGAACATTATTATTAAGACGACCGCCACTGGAGGAGGAATCTCTCCTTCATTATTTGGCCGTATTTGGACATCATCTTCACGTATTGCAGTTCTTTGTTCACTTGTTCTTCTTGTGCTGCTGGTCTTATTTTTAACCATTTTGTTAATCACAAGAACTATTGGAGGGATTCCTTGCTCGTTGCTGTAACCACGCTCTATCATATCGAAGCCATTTTAAGGATTTGTGGTCTGGCGAGAGGACAAAGAAATCATAATACTTGTAAGTTTAAAAAATTTTATGAAGGGATATAATTGGATGTAAATAAATATTGTAAAGACTGGGGAAGATGGTCCTCCTGGGGGAGTTGTTATGCAATGATAATTATTATGGATGGTTAATGTGGCCAGAGATGAGTTCGACAAGTTGCGAACCACGAGCGAATAACAATGGAACCGTTCCGTCGCCCAGCGAGGTCGACCACGTAGCAAACCTGTCGGATGACTTGAAGAACACCCTCTTCCTTAGTCCCGAGTATGCGGATGTGCATCTCGTGGTGGAAGGGGTCAAGTTCCCTGCGCACAAGATTATTCTTGCAGCGCGGTCAGATTACTTCAGAGCGCTCCTCTTCGGGGGAATGAGGGAGAGTTCTCAGGCGGAGATTGTCTTGAATGGAGCGACAACTGCGGCATTCAAGGTTTTACTCAAGTATGTATACACGGGACGGCTGGTCTTGGCGGAGTTGAAGGAAGACGTGATTCTTGATGTCTTGGGATTGTGTCATCAATGGGGGTTTGAAGATTTGGAAGGAAGTATTTGTCAGTATCTTCATTCAGCTTTGCATGTGGGGAATGTCTGTGCAATTTTGGATACTGCGTTGACTTTTGGACTTACTTCCTTAGTCAATACTTGCTGTGTATTTGGAGATGCTAATACTGGGACACTCCTGGAACATCCGTCGTTTCTTAACTTGTCTCCGGTAAGATTTCGTTCGTGAGAGTGAAAGGATAGAGAAGTGTGAGTTGAAGTAAGTCTTGTGTTTGTTTTTTAGGCTGGCGTTATGGAACTGATCTCTAGAGACTCTTTTTGTTCTGCTGAAGAAACAATTTTTGCCTGTGTAGCAAATTGGGTTCGACATAATAAAGATGTTCATCCTGACGCTGCAGCTGTGCTGAAGAGTGTGCGACTCCCACTGATGAATATCAATACTTTGTTGGAAATTGTAAGACCGACGAATCTAGTTAGTCCTGATTGTATTTTGGATGCTATTGAAGCTCAGAAAAAGGCTAGAGATACGGAACTCCATTATCGTGGGTATCTGGGTGAGTCATACTTTTTGTATTGCTTAATCACTTAAGTAGAACATTTCTAAAAGGATTTTATTGTGTCGTACAGTCCCTGATGAGAATGTTGCTCATGTCAAACACGGTGCTACTGTATTAAAAGGAGAAATGCGTCAAGCGCTTTTGGATGGAGATGTTTCTAATTACGACGTTGAACGAGGATTTACTCGACATATAATTGACGAAGGAAACGAAGGAGCTAATTGCATCGTAGTCAAACTGAGGCAACAGTGTATACTAAACCATATTCGATTGCTCTTGTGGGACAGAGATTTACGGTACTAATTAAACACAATCGCATGCAAATATGTGGACTCCTCAATTAGATTTTCGATTTTTAATTTACAAATAGATCGTACTCGTATTATATTGAAGTTTCGATGGATCAAGAGGACTGGGTCAGAGTATGTGACCACAACAGATATCACTGCCGTTCTTGGCAAAACATATATTTCCCGAAGCGGGTTGTCAGATACATTAAAATTGTGGGGACCCATAATACAGTGAACCGTATGTTTCACGTCGTGCAGTTGCAGGCCTTCTTCACAAACAAAGAATTCTCAATTCACCCGAAACTGGGACTTTTGTGTGAGTGTATAATTTTGTCACTCTTGACTCTATTGCAATAACTGTCTCAAGCCTTATGGCTATGATATTTTGTCTTCAGGTCCAAAAATGAATGTGGCCACCATCGATATGAGTGCTTGCGTCATCGAAGGAGTGTCTCGCAGTAGAAACGCTTTGATCAATGGTATCAGCTATCCAACTGATGGTAAACTTCCAGTTGTCTTGAATTCCGAACTGTCCTGTGGTTTCTTTCTCGTTTTACAAAGAGACGTGGTTTATTTTAATATCCTGTTTTTAATATTGTTTTTTATTGCAATTGCATGTTTTATTAACCTTGTTCGGAATTCAGGGCTCTAGAAAGTAGTGATTAGAGTCTAAGATGATTTTGTATTCTTTCAGGTGAGACGAGAGGTTATGATTGGGACTCAGGATATACTTGTCATCAGTTGGGAAGTGGAGCAATTGTTGTTCAATTAGCTCAGCCGTACGTCATATCCTCAATGAGGCTTCTGTTATGGGACTGTGATGACCGAAGCTACAGTTATTACATAGAAGTATCTACAAATCAGCGGAATTGGGAAATGGTTTGCAATCGATCTCGAGAAAAGTGCAAGTCTTGGCAGGTAATTCGTTTTCATCCGGTTCCTGTAGTGTACATTCGAATTGTTGGGACTGACAACACAGCAAACGAGGTAGGTCACGATTGAAAGCTCACTTGATGACATAGTTGCTTTGTTTGGAGTGTCAATGTCTTATTAAATGTGTTTTCAGGTGTTTCATTGCGTCCATTTCGAATGTCCATCCCAAGTAGATGAGGATTTAGTCAATGACGATGGATCTATCCCTTCGGAAGAAACTCAAGATACACAAGTTGCTAACCTCGTACCTGCTAAGTTGCGACCTCACTCTACTACACCTTCAAGTAGATCAACAACTCCCCAACGAGCTCAGCTTCCTTTAATGGGTATCGACGCCAGTAACAACGACAATGTCGAGGACGAGGAAAAAGTCGCCAGCGATCCAGCCATTCTACCACCCCCAGTTCCTGAAGGAGACCTTATGCAGGAAGAAGTTGATGCAGAGACCGACCACCCAGTTGATTAAATATCCTAAAACTGCTGCAATTGGCTTTCTGTGCCATTTTTGACTAAGCAAATTCTCGACTACTACCAATTTGTAATGCTAGTACTAAAATGATATTAACAACTGGCTGCTTATGGACTAAATATTATTTATTGCAACGCTCTAATACAAATCTAGTTAGATGATGAGAATATGAGGACTAGTGAAAAAGTATCGATTAACTTGATTTAAACGGATTACGCGATATGAAATTATTAAGTGACAACTCGATATGTACTGACATGATAAATTCAAATAAATTCAATGATGCGCAACGAGTATGTGATTCTACATGATTGTATACAAAAGTTCTTCTTAAACAGCATAGATAAGTGCGGGTGCTCCACTGAAAAGTACAAAACTGATTAAGTAACACGCAAATCTCTTGTAAACTTAGTGTACACTTACTTAGGATGAGTCTCTCCATACTGCGGAGGAATCGGAGTGCTCATTAATTCTCGGTTCACACTAGGTTCCGGATGATGATGAGGTCCAAGATTGTTCCCGTTGTCTCTTGTCATAATCACCACTCCCGAGTCAACTTGAGGTGTAGGGTGGTAAATATAATGATCTTCCTTTCCATTCCCTTGTTTAATTCTATAGAGTGTGAAATAACTTATATTACCAAACCATTCCATGAATTTTCCATGAGAAGACTAGGAGAGAAACAGAACACACGAAAGCAGAACACAAGATAAATTAACGAAACCTCAGTATTGACAACAACATGCGAAAGGCCGCTTCAAAAAATAGAGTATCTGCGTCCCTATAATGAGGATCAAAAGATAACAGGATAATGACTAATTTAAAACGAGGGCATTTGAGAGGGATCAAATTAATATAGAGTATAATATTTAGTGAATTTCATAATCGCGTACAGTGGCGCATCTTCATCTCGATCAGTCCAGAGCAGAGCTATCAGGAGAAAGCCAACTAAACCCCCGATGGACCCTATGGACAATCGGAATCATAGGTTACGTATAGACAGCAGATTAAGACCTAAGTAGTAAGGCAGTTATACCTGGAATGACAGTAGCAATGAGAGTCTCTAATCCATATCCACGTTCGGGAATCTCGGAACGAAATTGGAATATTTCTGGCTCAGATGGAAGTTTGAGTTTAAAACCGTCCATGTCATCCTTGCTGTTGCTATCATTGGACTTTGCATGTCCAGAATGGTCTTTAGTTGCTTTTTTGCCTTGTTCTTGCTCAATGGAGCCTCGAGTTAATAAGCGGAAGTAACACCAGTCCACGAGGAAAGTGTACTTCCGGAAATGTCTCTCCATTGAAGTTCGTTTCAATTCTCTAGGACACGGGCGCAATTTCCACAAGGGAAGAACCTCAACTTGAAGTTTCTTGAGTTCTGGACTAAAATCTTGGTCCGATGCGAAATGAACTACAATCCTAGTAAAGTCATAGCATTATTACTACAAGAACAGTCAATTACTATTGAATTTGTTAAAGCTTTACCCTTCAGCATCAGTTGGTTTAACGGGAACTCGATTTTGTCCAACTGCAACTGCAGAGGCCATGAAAACAGGAACAACTTTTGTTCCATCCTTTTTCGTCCATCCCAATTGATCGGAGAGGACACTCAAAATGTCATTCATCCGTCGAGGAATGCACAGATCTTTGACATTCATATTGTCGATCTTCATTTCCAGAATATAATCCAGAGGATTTGTGCGCAGGATTTCTAATTGGATAACGAGTTTCCGGACATCATATCCTTCATTCTTATTCCTCCCAATGACATCGAGGTTAATGGAAATCAAGTGAGGTGGTGGTACACCAAACAAGTACCCAACAGAGTTGTATCCTTCATACGAGTATTTTAACCAACTTGGGAGATCAGGAGAGTTGGAAATGTGAGCAGTGTATTCGATTTGATTCATGTATCCTGCAAAGCAGTCAGAAAAATTATTGCATGAAATATGTTTCAGATTTCTAAATGTCGAAATATGTACCAGGAACTTTATCCCATTTAAAAAGGTGTGGGGAGATGGGAATGACAGCCAATTCTGAAGCATTGACGACCACTCTTTGTTGAAATACTTCCAGATCTGCTCCCAAGACTTGTGCACTCTTATGCCAAGTAATTAATAGTAAAGAGAACCACAAGAACTTCATTGTGGTGAAGAACTGTTTGAAATTTTCCAACAGTTATGAATCCGGAAGTCTCCTGCTAATCCATCACTCAACGTAAATATAGACAGAGTGGTTCAAATTGCCCCGCAGAACCCGAATCCGGATATTACTCCCGATTCGGGATTCGGACTAAAAGAAACCACTGCATCGATCTATTAGTAGGAAGAAATCTGCTACTCGTAGTGAGAGAAGTTTCCTCGTTTACTACATTCATTCATGAAATCGCTTTATTAACGGTATTATTAACGTGGGAATGATTTGGTCAGCAGATACAAAGAATATTTTCATAATGTACCTATGCATTTATTACGCAGCCTGAAGATGATATTGTAATTCTTTAAGGCTTATAAGATGAATGATATTAGGTAATATATATTGCAGGCTTTTACATTCTTCAGTTATGATACCTCTCCACAAGATACTTCTCCAGTGCTACATTTCTACGAATAAATGAGATTATTAGCAATTAACGCCATAGAACATTCATAAATTAGAAAGTAACCTTGCATGAACAAGTTACCTTTGATGGCTTTGAATGGCTTGAGACTTCACTCGTGGACAGACTTCTTGCCGGACTTTTATTCTCTTCGGATAAGCATTGGGACAGACTGACTTCACCTGGACTCCGGTATTTGACTGAGTCTCGAAATTTATCACCCAAGACTTCTTCAGCAATCCATTCTGAGAAGAAAATCTCACGAGAAATATCAAAAGAGACTTTGACCGGCTTGTCCGAATTGGCCTGTTTTGATACGTTTGATTTAGCCGAAGTTGTTTTAGTTGGAGGACTTGTATTCGTCAGACTTTTTGGAGTTACTGGAGAATCTTTTACGCTTTCTGGGCTTTCCTGCTTGCTTTTTTCTTCAGACCCATTCACTGATGATGAGAGCTTAGTACTTTCACTTACAGATGTGACGTATGATTTTTCCGGGGTGACCACTTCAAATTTGCTCGTACTTTTCTTACTATCTTCACGACTTTTCGATGCTTTAGATGTGTAGGAGTTATTTTTTGGCGTGCTTGTAAGATTAGGAGTGGCGAAACTTTGCACAGATTCATCATCACCATGATCCTCTTCCTCCTCCATCTCTACAATACTAGGTTGCTTCAATTCTACTTCACTAGCTAGGAAGTCTGAGATTTCGCTGCAATCTGTTACATCGTTGTTTTCATGTGGAGATTTCTTCGGGGTTTTCTTAGCTGAAGATGCTCCAGCAAGAGTGAACGTAGTGCTTAGGATTGGAGTAACCGGAGTTGGTGGAGATAGCTTCTCAGGAATGTCTTGTGGGTGTTCATCAATAGTTATCGTACGGTTGAGGTCACAGTTTGAACTTAATTGAGGAGTAGGAATCTCAACAGCATTGTCTCCATCAAGACTTGAAATAATGGTTGCCTGAATAGACTTGTTACTTTGGCTTTTTGAGGTGGAAGATATTTCTGAGCTTTCATCGTGCTCTATACGGACGGTCTGAAGATGCTTGAGGACTTCAGAGTAGACAAGTTCTCGAGCCAAATCTTCTAAAAAGGCTTTACGGTTTGACGACTGTCTTGGTTTGATTTTCTTACGGGGAGAAGTTGAAGTAAACTTTTCGGGAGCTTGTAATGGAATATCTTCTTCATACGAATCATTTTCAATGCTGATAGTATGCTTCTTTAGAAGACCGACTTTTTCATACCGGTCTGCTAAACTTGTAGCAAGTTTCAGCTTCAAAATTTCACTGGAAATTACAATTCATATTGCAATCAGTAAGATTTAACAATCAATACAGTAAATACATGAATTAGAGGTAGTCTTCGTGAATTACTTTTACCTTCCTTCACTGTCGCTGGACACGTGTACATCCTCTCTTGCGTTCAGAATCCTTCCTTGTCCCTTAACAAAAATTTGTTCTATCTTCTTTGAATCACTGTCAGAGGAAAAGCCGTCAAGCCCATTTCCTATGCACTGACCAGAGACTTCTTTTGCAAGATCAGAATTTGGGACACTTTCCAGAGTTGCTTCAACTTTATCTCCTTGTAGTTCATAAAGGGTCTCAGGTTTATTTGCAAATGTTACCATTTTTTTATTCTTTCGAAATAAAGCAGACTTGGTGCGGTACAACGGTGGACCAAGAGGTTTCTTTAAGTAACCTGGAGCAGAGAATGATGCGGACCTAATTATTTTCTCGCTCCTGTTGTGATATGGTTCTTGTGGTGCCATTTTTGCAGGTTCTTGTGATATTGGAAAACGCTTCTGTGCTAGTTTCTTCTCCTTGAGAGCAAATCGGTTGGCTAAATGCTGAGGCCCTTTATAATCAAACTTCTGGTTGGAATTCGATGCGGAATTTTTCAAACCTTGTGAGCTTCCGTGGGATTGTTTGCGTTGAAGGTTACGTTTTGTTCCCTGGCTAGGATTAGTGTAATTGCCGAGTTTATTATTACGCAGGACGTCTTCCAGCATGAATTTAAGCTCATCCCTTGAAAAGCAGAACACATTCGGAGGTAACTGGCTTTGGTTGCAGCTACTAAGCTCTGTCGAGCTCACAGTGGTCCTCCTTACCATGTTCTTTGGAAAGCAGTCTATAGTAACTTTTGGTTTAATCTTGTTTGCAGCTACAGTCACATTGGATTTACTGCCGACTCGTATTGCTTTGTTATCTCCTCCTTGCTTAAGAAGGGCATGGGATGAATCAAATAAATAGGGAAACTGAGATTCAATCCGGAGTACGTCTTCAGGCCCAACATCTCCAAGAGAGTATGGATCGCTTACAATTGCTGATCTCAGAAAGGTGGATTCGTAGGGAAAGTCCATTCTGAAAAAAACGAAGAAGCGATGTTTAATAAATAAAACTCAACTATTTCATGCCATTATTTCCCATTTCAAGCGATTGAGCCGTTGCCAAATAAATGAAGACAATTCCAGTATCAAAAGGAAATCTTATTTTTATTGTATTAACATAACTTCTAATGTCATAATATAATACATCTTTAACCAAAGATAACCTTTTCCGGTAAAAATACTTCATGAAAAATAGGACCATATAAGAGTACGCAGTTATGTTTGTCTTATAAAGATCAATCTCAACATTAGTTGTGAATTTTCAAATCAGGCAGTCCTTAAAACTTTAAATTAAGTCATTCAAGTGGTAAATTATGGGGACCAAGCAATTCAGTTCCCGAAAGGTAGGACAAATCATCGCAAAAATAACATATTACAAATTCATATTAACCGAGGGCAGTAAATAAATCATGTCTGCCTAGACAATTATCTGAGCTTCATCTCAAATCTAGTTTTTAAAGAAGTACTAAGGTGTCAAAGTTATAAAACTTCCCACACCACACAAGGTAGGTATCCTAAGTAAATTACTTTCCACTTGCTACTGGTTCCAACATATTTAAAGCATACTGACTAGAGGTCTAAACACTTATTTTACGCTTCCAACTTATTTGCATTTTACAAGTTAAAGACTACATGGCACTTAACACTTGGAGTCCTTTACAAAATGGAGGTAGACAGAAGACAACAATTTGAGTTCACTTCAATTTATCATTCCCATAAATTTGAATTCCCTGAAATCTTGTAGATGTGCAAGTTACTCGCATTAAACTAATTAATTGTGAACATTCATTTAGTTCACCTGGGGAGATAACCAGTCTCTCAGTTCAGTTAGTTATTCAGGGACTTTAGCGTTAGTTAGTTATTCAGTTGGATAGCAGAAGCATATTTCCAGACGACTACACGACGGATGGTCCGACGGCAGACAATCCAGCAACCGATGATCCGACGTCACATTATCCAACGATGAACGACCCTCGACATATTGTCCGAGTCTAATTATCCAGCGACTGATGATCCTCACTAAAACATTTTGCAAGACTGAAAGAGACAAACGCGAAACGGAGAAATATTTGTATCGGTCAATCGTGATTTTTTGTGTTCACAATAGCAAAATTATAAAAATCTATTTCTTCGACACCCATCAAAGAAATGTAGTTGCAAAACGTTACCTCCTAGGTTTTGTCCAAGTTATATTATAATTTCAAATTTTCTTTCAAAATCTCCGCAAACGTCTAACCACTTCACCTATTTTCGACAGTTTTGAATTTAAAAAATCTGAATTCTGAATTTAATGTTTGAAATCGAATGCATAAAAAACGACTTCTAAATGATTTTCAGATTTTGTAAAATTGAAGAACTTGAACCATCCGATAGTATTGGCAAATATGCTAATCAGGAGTGGAATAGTGGTCACAGGTCAGAGCCCACATCTCCCTTTCACATTATATCTACGCAAACCGAGCATACTTCCAACTTTTTGCTTGTTAAGTACCAGAGCTACAGATTAAGGATTATGTGAGAGCTCCCCACCTTAGAAGAATCTTGAAGAACGAAATTATTGCTAAAGACAATATTAATACTTTGCTCGTACTTTCGCCATCCTTGGCTTACAAAATTGAAAAAAAATGCTAAAAAGGTTGTGAAATCCCGAAGGGTTTTTTATGTGAACGAAGGGAAATTCTTGACTCGTCTTCCACGGTTATCAAATTATCAAGTTATCAAGTCCTTTCTTGGATCTGAAGTTAAAGTGAAATGAAAACGCTTAAAACAAGGATATAAATTCATTCCATATTGAAGTGATTGGGTTCCTGCAGGGTCGGGAAGAAGGGCTGCGGCATTACCATTACTATAGTAGGAGGGAAATCCCCTCTAGGAGTTTCTCCTCACCCACACACAATTTGTGAGGCCTGGGGAGAAGGTTTTCTCTCTCCGAGCCCCGAGTAATGCTGATGGCGCAGTCCATCTTCCCGACCCTGCAGGACTTCGTGTCACTTCGAATGAAATGACTTCATATCCTTGTTTTAAGCATTTTCCAGAAGATTTCTATATTCAACTGAGCCCCTAACTCGTCTGGAAAATAATGGAAGTGACAAATTTGAAATTCTTTGAAATAGGACTTTTTAAAGCAATGAGTTGACGCAGCGGTGGTGATAACTTCTTTGAAACTTAAATTATTGTTCTTTCTTGTAAGTTAAAAATTTAAATTTTGTTCTTTTGTAACTTAAACGTACTTGTTTTACTGTGAACACTAACAATCACGACTGATCCATACCATTGTTTCCCCTTGCTTCATGCCTCTTACGGTCCACCAAAAATTGTTAGCGAGGATCATCAGTCGCTGGATAATTGGGCGCGGATAACATGCAGGGGATCATCCGTCGTCGGATGTGTCGTAGCAGATAAACGGTCACTAGATAATCGGTCGCAGATCTCCAATCGCTGGATCAACCGTCATGCGCCCTAGACTTTCAGTAACAATGGTCAAATGAAATGAACAAGAGCCACTAATTACACAACTATACATTCAATACAGTAAACGAAATACGCTAGGTTAGAGTTCCTCTTTTCGCGACTTTTCAGAATCCTTTCACAACACGAGATACTCCAAGAGTAAAACTCTTATTGCCAAAAGCAATCTTTCAGTAGTGTGGAAACAAGAGATGGTTCCCACTTCGTAACTTTTGTACATTATGATTATTCATGCAAAATCAAGAGGAACTTCTTATTTCCATTCATTTAGGTCTCTCGCTCTTTTTTCACTTTAGTATTCTCTTCGCCAAGAATGGTTGCAATTTCATTCTGCATGAATGCCCATGGGACTGTAGATCCAGCAAGCGGACATTTCTCGCCACTCGGGCAGTAAACCTTTTAAGAAATATTATCAATAAGTGACACTTGTTTTCTAATCATAACGGTGTAAATTCTCAGAAATACCTCTGACCCTGCTCCTTGCCGTTTGATGGATTGTCTCGAGCAAGGAAAGCAGAACTTGTGGTTGGGTACAGATGGACACTGCACAAAGTGTGTGTCTTCTAGCCTTTCTTGGCATAATGTACACTTGAGAGCATTTGCTGCAGATTCTGATCCTTCTGCAGAAGATGGTGGAGTGCTTCCATGTCGTGAGGAGGAGCCAGATGGCCGTCGACTGACTGCTGCGATTAATAACTTAATTTAGTTACGACAACCAATTGATTATATATTTAATATCAGCATGGGTAAGAAAGATTACCATTGGTAGTAGTAATGCTCCCTTGCTTCTGGTACAAAGTTGCTGTATCAAACGAAGTCGTTCTAATCGGTTTGTCTTTGGAGATATTCACTCCATCCGAACCGACAGGTAAACTTTCTCCGCGAGATAACATCGGCCTACTTGAGTTTCCTTGATCATCCACATTGATTCTAAAAAAGCGAAAAAATCATATTAATAATGCACAACTTAATGCACAGTATTCAGTACACACCTCTTGGCCTCAGTTCCATTCTGCTCAGAAGTATCTTCGTCTGAGAGACGTTTAAGACCTATGGTTATAGGTGTTGATGGTAATGAACTAGGGCGTCCGTGAGAACTCTGCTGCATTTGAGATTGAGGTTGTCCCTGCGATTGGCTTTGTCCCTGGTGAACTTGCTGCTGTTGGGGAATGACAGCCATAAGCCCAGGGCCTGCTCGCATAGGTGGGAACAGGAGCTGAGGGTTTCCATCTTCTGGAACAAAGATCAAGGTTTTACACATACGAGCCATAAAATTATTATTCTGTAATTTGATTCTACTGGACTATGGACTATTAGCAAATCTTTAAGCATTGGTATTGGTGTACGCAAGCATTCCTGCTCTTCTTGCATTCATCCTTCATTTTTTTCCATTTCCTGACTCCTAAAGGCATTAATGTAGGTAACTAGACACCTACGTTGAGTCAACATACCATACTGCTAACTGCCCGCTCTCAGGCTCTCTCTCACTAAAACATGTATGGTCTTTAACTACTTATTATTACTTTCCTCAATATTTGCCTTCACTTTATAGCTGTATCACCTTATCAGCTTTCCAGCAGATAAGATAACTCTCTGCGTACCTTCACGACACACACGCTACACTTAATAATTCTTCTATCATTCATGGTCAATGGCTCATAATTCATAATTCTATATAAATTGGCCATGGGTCAGTAACAACGTAAACTCTAAAATCAATAAAAGGTATGAAATCAAATTCAAAAGCTCAACGGAATTCAAATTAATTGCATACAACATTGAATAGTAATATTAATTATCCGCACTAATTCCACGAGCCTTATCAAATCATGAAACGATTGGGTCTCAGATATCACACAATATCATCACAAAATATATCTCACGCAGATAAGATAACAATTCTTAACTCTACCCACACGATGCTATTCCCTGATTATTGTTCATTGAGTGTAGGGCAGATAAGCCCTCTCCTGAATAAGCTTCCCCCTCTCTTCGCTACTTCTTATCAATATTATCTCACATTTCAATGAATCGAATGCTGACAAACTGACAAAACTGTCTCACATAAATATCTCAAAATACAAAGTACAACTAAATTACTAAACATGTACAACGAAGCGTTTCATCTCTCTGATGCATCCGTGAAGTCATGACACAGACACATGATATATTAAACCCTTATCACAAATGGGAAGTTGTTAAAACAAGATAATAAGCTCTTAGCTTTGCATATTATCTTTAATTTAAACTCTGTCAACGAACTATTTCAAACTATACCCTCCTACTCCCTAGCTATGAAAAAATGTCATACAAGATCGATACTGCACAATCACTGCAAATGATTGGACCTCATATATATGATTCTGCCTCACACACACACACACACACAATACAGCAATGCGACAAATCTAAAATTCATATGAAAATATTCAAAAGAAAGGGACTTACTGCCTGAAACTGTGGAGGAGTGTTGAGAAGTGGGGACGGAGGTCACAGGGGGCGGAATGACGAGGGGATTGGTAGCTAGACTGTTACCCGAGATCCTATGTCCATGATGGGAATGACTGAGGGGG
>Ga0194135_10001561_pt1 | contig 13701 bp, 4 predicted proteins | sample LitLau_LLRF_2013_FD_134024 | JGI IMG/M metagenome (GOLD analysis project Ga0194135, IMG submission 134024) | Freshwater sediment microbial communities in response to fracking from North America - Little Laurel Run_MetaG_LLRF_2013 (version 2) | ecosystem: Environmental > Aquatic > Freshwater >...
AGAAATCTTGGTTGGAAAAGATATGCTCTAAATGCCATCAATGTTTGGAAATACTGAAAAAAGGGTGACCGATGATATAATGAGAAATATGCATAATTTTGAGCGTATTTTTGAGTGTGCCCATCCGGATCTTCTGCCAGCTCCCAACCGCGGAACGATTGATCATTATTAATGAAATTTGGTATACTGGATCTCAAAACAATATTTTTTCAATAAGTTTTAAATAAATTAACATAAGTTGAGTACTTTCAGTTTTATGAATAAGCTAAGTAGTAACAGAACTTATGACCCGACTAGGTATATACGTACCTCATAAAAAATATAAGCACACGATACTATTTGAGCTATGTTGTACAATGAAATTACTAGCTTGAGATCGTATGGTTTTCTATGCTTCATGTAGTCTGGACCAATTTTTATGACGAAGAAAAGATACGTGACAATAATAGTGATAAGAGGAAGCGGGCTACCGATGAGTGGCCATTCTGCAGTTCTTTTGTCTGCAAAAATAACATACCTAGGTAAACAGAAAAGATAGAAAAGGTACCTCTTTATTTTGATAGCGGCATATTTTGGTGTTTATATGGATCCCGGGTTCGATGGACCAGGAGGCCGCTGTTAGTGATGCCCGTCTCGTTCCGCAAACTCGTCCCGTTTCCGTTGGTTTTGGATGATTTGTGTTTCAATATCGTATTTTGTAATTACGCATTGATCCTGGTGTCCCGTGCGCTGCCCCGCGGGACATGCTACAGGCTCATTTTACTGCGGGGCGATACGAGACAAGGCCCCTCCCTCGATTAAATACATATCCTTTGAAAAAATGACCTCATTATAAAATGTAGCTTTAGGTAGGTGCTTACCTGCACTATGATTTAGAAAAAGCTGAAGGTCAGTGTAGTATGACGTCATGATTGATCACCGTAGAGCAATAACTCCCCCCTATAACACATTAAACTTTAATGGTTTATTCGATCCCACAACGCCCAAAAAATAATTTAACTAAATCCATCTAGCCAAGATTTTCATTCGGGGACCTCTGTTATCATGGCACTCATTGTCTTCGATAATTTATTTTATTGTTTTATTCTAAAGGTAAACATTGCCCTTATTATAAAGGTACACAAGGTTTTCTGTGCTTTTCGAGGTCTGCACAGTGGGCCATGTGTAGCTCACAAACTAGAAAAAAATGTTGGAATTATTTCCCGGTTGGAATTTTGTTTAGTTAGCTACTCAAGCTACCCGCCACTGTTGCCGACTTCGAAAAGCATAACACACCATGTGGACCCCGATTAAATAAAACTGGAAATCCTCCTTTTTAACCTAAGTGGCTTGTTAAGTTACAAATGTTAGGATGAAAAATTACTTTGGGATCATGACATAAAGCATAACAAAATTATTGGTTTTATAAGCATGTTGGAGGGTGATAAAATGAAAGGCAAATCCATTGATCAAGTCACTCATACTGAAAAAATAAAACTTCACAAAAACTAAAATCTCACCGGTTAAAAATGAACTGTCAAAATTGTACTTTGGACATGCCAACGGGCGATCTTACGAGCTAGTGCAGTGCATAGGGTCTTTACTCCTTATTGAATGTAAATAAATGTAAAGTTGGGACCCTGGCCTCCAGGGGTCACTTGCCCTTGCTCCTTAATCCAACAACTACTAATAAGCAACGAAGGGCTAAGTACAAGTTTGAATCTATTTTTAAAAAGGCGCAAATGGAATGAAAACTGAGATCAGTCATGTATGTTCACCGAATTGCGGACATATTAAAAATTGACTGACTTACTTATAAACAAAATGTACATTCGTTTGATGCAACAAAAGCAGAAGAACCAAATTATCTGAGAAAAAAGGTCAACAGGAGTTCTCACGGTTCAAGTGGATTTCCTTGGTTTTCGAAATTTGTTAGGGTGTCTTATTGGAAAAAATGTTCTAAGAAATAATGATGATATTTTTTTAGACTCGGGAGAAGATGACACGTGGAGTTCGTAGGGGTTGTGTTCGGCTAAAGGGTGCCGTTTTGGGGATCGACGACGAAGAAGACGGAAACTTTACGGTGACCACAGAGACGAAAACATTCCATTTCCAGGCAAGAGATGCATGCGAACGGGAAGTTTGGGTTCGAACTTTGGAAGATACTATTCTCCGACATGCACCGTTCCCACACAGTCACCAAGTTCAGCCCTTCATCGTCCTCAGAAAGCACATGCCCCATCACCTACTCAAGGTCAGCCAAATTTTGAATAGAAGTAGACACGAACATTGTTATAATTTTTTTTGGTACGTAAGTTGAGGTTTTGGGTTGCAATTCTCACTATTTTGTGATTGGCATTTAAAAATTTATCTCAAATTATTTATTTCATAGGTACCTACTGCTCAACTAAAATTCATTTTTGTATCAGGTTCATTTTGAAGCTGACGATGCTAGTCATGAAAATAATATGAAAAAGTTTGACACTCGGATAGCACAAGCTGACTTACTTCTACAGATTTTAATAGAACAGACAACAACGCTTGAAGAACGATCGGCTTCGCTGGAAGAGCCTGAAATGGTACTGCGCGTCGAAAGAATGCTAAAAAATTACAAGGTCAGTAGTGCATCACGGGGCGTTCTAATGATTAAAGCATTATAAATTATTTTACCAAAAAAATACAAAATTAGATACCGGGCAGTCTCCCTAAGTTGATCCTTCTTTTTTTTTAGCAAATGCTAGATGCCGTGAAATTAGCAATCGTTCTTCTGCAAATCCTCAAGGTAAATAACAACTATACATATATACTCTAAGATGTAGAATTCATACTGCGCATAAAAAACTAGGAACTCATTTTATGGAAAAATTAGGGAACTTACGCCCCTGCTGACCACCCCTTCATAGGTGCATTGTGGGTACTTTTTACTATGTTAATAGAATGCGAAAAAATACATGATAGCGCTTACAGACAGGTCTTTTTCATTACATAATATTTGGTTCTGGGCACATAAGTATATAGGTAATAATAAAAAGCATGGGGTGCGTTGTAAAAATCCCAAAACACACTAAACAGCCCGCCACTGTATACTATATTCTAGGCATATCGTTGTCGGTTGAACCGGGGGTGGTGCGAATTCACGTGCTTTTGAAGTGTGCCCATTGTGGTATACCGAAGAAAAATTCGAACATGAAAAGTGTTGAAACACAACTCAATATGTGGCTATTGTGCTAAATTTGAAAACCTTGTGAATTCCCGCCGCCGTGATAACCCATATTGTTTGGAAATACCCCGGGTACAGGGATACAATTTATAGATACTTACTATCTATCCAAAAACAATGCTATAAAAATAATTCACAACGGATAGTAAATGGGACTGCGTATCAGACTAACTGGAGTTCCAGCGTCCTCTCTTTGCATCAGATCTTATTTCAATGGTGGGGGAACTGGAGCCTTATATTATCTGCCCATCAGTTTTATTGTTTTATTTGAAATTTGAACTTCCTGCCTCAAGAAGGCGTGTTTTGGAAATTCTGGCATTGTTGGTACACATGTAGACATTTTCTTTTCGTACCATCTTATTATTATGTATCTATATTTGATAGATGTATAGGTAGATGGATATATGCTGTTGTTGTATAAGAAATATGATAATATTGTGGCACATCTAGCCGGCCGTAATTGGAAAAGCCAGTTGTGCTTATGGTACCCTACTCAAAATAGAAGAAGAAGGAGAAAATTTACTTAATTTTTTTTCCGACGTTAGCGGTCTACTTTACGAACCAACTCTTAATAGAGCCCCTACGTAGTTTAAAAATTAACGACTGGTGAGAACAAAAACAATCTGAAAATGCCCTTGGCATTGGGGTAGTTAATGCGTGAAGTGGGAATGGTGTTGGATTCTTTCCAGAATCAATAAGTGGTGGAAAGGGCCGTCCATTCTTGGTGCTCTCCATTTTCTCTCTTTTTTATTTTAAAAATCACCCTCTAAATTATTTGTTGAGTTAACTGCCTGCCTGCATTTTGGACTTTTGACTCCAATAACGGTCACACTACTTCTGAGGGCGAACGTACAATACACTTTAATCTAGGTGGAACAATTGTTTCAAGCGATAGAAAATTGTTTACCCTAGAGTTCATTGTATTTATGAGAAAAGCTATAATTTTTAATAGAGTGAAATAATATTGTTTCGGTTATGCATGGTGATTTGTATGGAATGTCCACACGTGAACGTCATTTCTTGCGGTATTTTGCAGTTTTATATTGTGGTTAGCATGCATTAGTTACTCATTGGCGTTGTCCACTACCTACCTCATGTCACTTTATATAATTTTTCCGGTCTACTATTATAATTGGGATAACCAGCCTGCATGAATTTTCGGTTTTTACGCGGTCAATATTAGAATTTGCTCAAATAAATTATGTTGAGACTTCTTTCTTGTTGTGGTAGGTACACTTGAGGAACTGGAAGGTCTTGGGGACCACGGCATCGCACTAGGACCTAACTTTGAGGTAAAGCCCTAAGACCGGCTTCGGTTAAAAATCATCATCACACTACAGAATCTGGTATCAGGTCTTTACCTCAAAGTTTGGCCCTAGTGCCATGTCGTCGTCTTCAAGATCTTCCACATAAGTAATTGTGACTTCGTTTGCGTCTTTTGAAGTCACTTTTTGTTTCGATGATACGCAGTTAAAGCAAATTTAATACAAGGTATGTTCAAATGGAACGTTTATTCTGTGGCTAGTTCAACTTGGCCTCTATCACGATTCCGATTAAAGGGAAAGAATAGATTTGTTGGATCCTGTTATAGGCCTTTTGTTGGGATGGATCTTGAGTTGATTAAGGAGTCGAGGTTGAGGGTGCTAGACGCCAGAAGTCGTGTCTCCATTTGCGTTGCTCTTGGGTTTTGGATCCCAACCATTGAATACACCATCCATGAGATCATGACTTTTCTATTTATCAGCTTTATTATTTTCTCTATTTACTCCTTTTTCTCGTTCCTTCTTATTTTTCAGAATCGGTAACAAAGTTTTCTTGCTTGAGAATGGCTAGCTATTTTTTTTTTTAAATATTAGCCAACTATTACATATGCCATATCAAATCCTTATAGTTTAGGTCATTTAGATGTCATCAAGGCGATTCACTTTAAATTTAAGAATATAAGAATGCGTAAATGAAACTTGCATCCTTATTTGCTGAGCGCTGCCACGCGACCTGGTTGCTATAGTAACTTCGAACATTCTTACGTATTCTTACATTCTTAAACTTAGAGTGTACCCTTAGTAATGTTATTTATCCTATAATTTTAAGAATGTAAGAATATCGGAATCTACCACAGCAACCAGACAGCGCTTCGCTAGTAAGGATGCAAGAAGTTTCATTCGAACTTCGGATACTCTTAAATTCTTAAACTTAAAGTGAATAAAATTACTTAGGGGATTCACTCTACGTTTAAGAATCTAAGAATGCGTAAGATTGTCGGGGTTACCAATTACCATAGCAACCAGGTCGCGTGACGGTGCTCAGTCAATGAGGATGCAAGTTTCATTTACGCATTCTTACATGCTTCTATTTAAAGTGAATCCCCTCTATGTCATCTAAATGACTTAATTAAACTATAAGGATTTGGGGGAAATCAGCAGCAGCTATGTGTTTATAATTGACGGCATATGTAATAGGATAATGTGTGGATAGAGGAAAAGTTAATGTGTGTGGGACTGCAGCAGCAGGACCGTGAGGCGCTGGGCGGGGAGAGAGAGGGAGTCGGGTCGTCTGCTGTAGTGCTGTTTCAGTGCAGTGCTGCCGTTCGTCTTGTCGGGGTCAAAGCCGTTCGTTGGGATTGATCTGTGCGCGTCTGCGGCGTCTGCCAGAGTTCGCGTTGCATCACTTCCCTCTTCTTTATATTATTAGATCCCTCTAGGTAAACGTTATTCATTTCAACATTTCTAAATATCCATGCCATATCATTCTCTTCTATGAATCCATGCGGGGTTGAGTCAACTTTTGATGGCAATTCCCAAAAAGAATTCAATTGAATCCATCGATAAGAAAATGCCAAGAATATGGCCTTTTCGACTATGAGGTTTACATTACGTTCGTACTACCTACCTTTATCAAGGAGAGGTTAATTAAAGCCCTATTCGTTTTGATCAACTAAAAGCGGGTCCGTGACTATTCCCATAAGAAATAAACTCTCGACCTCCCTTGGATCCAACGATAAGAGTATGACGTATTTCGTAGGCCACTGAGCAACCTTTTTGCGAAGTAAAAGTTCCTGACTGTATAGTTTACATAGCGTACGTATTTAAGGGATCGGTTAATTGAGAAGGAATCTATCCCAACATAAACATCATAAACGTATGTTTACTTATGGTCGACCCATACCTACTCTGTGTTCTCTATCTCAACCTCCCTTGGACCTATCGAAAAGAATAGGGCACGTACTTTGGCCGTTGAGTAACTTTTCGCAAAGTTAAATTCAAGCCTTTGATATAAACATTTTTATAAACTGTTGTTTACTTGGTAGACCCTAACCTACTCTGCTGTCTATAGTCTCGTAGTCCGTTTAGTTCAGTCCAACAAAATAACAGTCATTTTCATTGTTTCTTCATTAGCTACGTATTGTGAATCACGTCTGGTTGTTACCACTATTGTACATTTTATAAAATGCTCAATTTCGTAGGTTAACTCTTTCTTTTCTATTCTAGAATACTATTGATCCTGTACACGGGATCGGTCTTGTGGCCAGACAACCAACTACGTCCCGTAACCCATACAAAACTGACGCAGGTGAGTCTTCTATTATTGTAAAAGATAGCTCTCTTAACTACCATGACATACTCCTCTGGCTAGCAGAGGGTTCTTCTTCCGCAGTAGGCTATATGTAAATGGTTTGAGGTACACTAACTTCTTCTGAAGCTCCAAGTTACCAAGGTAAAGGTTCTTATCGAGATGGCGGCACTAGCGTATCGCAGCGACTCACCTCCACAAGAACCGACCGTTCGGCGATATCTTACTTCTCTTATCTCCCTCTCTCTCTCTCTCATCCTTATACCGGTGTAAGCAAAGTACATGAAAACTCATTTTATTTTTGAGAGCCATATGGAGTTTTCGTAAGTGTGAGAGAAGATACAGATTGTGCGAGTTGGAGTACGGTCGTTCTTATAACAGCCTGACTGTAGTGTAGCCGCCGCCTAAGTGCCGAAGTACTTTTGAGTTTCATTTAATTTATGTATGGATGGGGCCTTGAAGAGGTTGTGTCGCCTCCTTTTACAGCTGCAAATCGACCGCCGAGTTGTAAAGTTGTCGTGTACTTTCCTATTCTCAAGGACATATGCACCAAACCATCTTATTATTCATATTTACTTTTGCCGTACTATTAGCGTCATTTATTCATTTTTTGTTTCTAAGAAATTTCCTAGGTTGTAGTGATTTAGTTTAGTGGATATAATGGGTTATATATACACATACCCTCCAAGTCCTTCCAAGGAAACAAAATAATTTTTTAAGCCCTCCAACCAAAACATTCTATCTCCTCCATTTCGAAAACTATGGTGGCCAAAGCAAAATTACCCCTATAAGCTGCAACTACTAAGCTGGTAATTTCTATGGTAACTCCTATGCTGTCTTAGGGTAAGGATGGTATACATGATTTGGTGAGTTGTTAGAGCGGTTAAGTACGTAGCTTATAGGGCGTAATTTTGAAATTGAATAGGTGGAACGTTTTGGGTGGAGGGGAGGGCTTGGAAAATTATTTGGTTTCCTTGCGAAGCCTATACGTATTAACTTTATTGGGTTATATTATATTGTAACGTGCTAGAAATAATGTATCTACTTATGTACTTCAGTAACTATACTGAAAAACCTCCAATTCGAAAATTGATTTGATTTTTTAGCCTCGAATTTCTACCTACGTCGAGCAGAGCCTGAGAGGTTAATAGGCGATCCAACTTCGTCTCCTACAATTTCTGATGGCTTTTCTGTGGAGCTGGGTAATGAGTGCACGGAAGGAAGATCTCGACCAGGACCTATAGGTGAGTTTTTTTTATTTTATCTAAACATATAATGGGAAGCAACAGGTAGACATGCATATTTCACTCTGAAATACTACCACTGGAGGCTTTAACTGTACTTGGAGGCTAATTACTTATGTTTATGCATGCAAATTAAGTATCGGCCCATACTTAATGTATGCAACATGACTTATACGATATAGCTGTTAGCTTGTATTTTTTGCTTCATATAATGTTCATAGCATGTTTCTTCAATATGAATGCAATTAATAAACAGTAGTAAAAATTGTCCGCGAACCCCCCGCCAATGCCCTACTTTTTGCCTGACTCAGTTTTCTTTTCTTCAAAAATTATATTTTGAGACAAGCCTTTAAACCCTCTTATCTTTAACAACATATTGCAAGGAATTTCTGCGGAAAAGCCGTCATCAAAAGAGTCTTAGTTGGTACCTATTATTTTCCCGGGAAAGGGCCCCTCCGATCCCCAAACAAAGCCTTCTAGTGCCCAGTCATCAATTATTATATGCAAATGTATTATTATTATTATTATTATTATTATTTATATTTTTCAACTTTCACATGCTTCCCGTAAACCGGTTTATTTTTATCAGCGTGGCCGTTCACTTGAAAGAATGGCTTCTAAAAATGCTAGATATGAGCTTTCCCCATCATTTAAAAAACTATCTATCTATCTTTAAAAAAATGTATTGATCTCTTCTTCGCCCCCTGAGAATTCTTTTTAAATTCACCCGTGCCCTAACGTAAGCTTCTTCTACATCTCCGTTCCATACTTTCCTTAATATTAACGAATTATGGTATGTGCTGTAGATGTGGTTGGCAGGGAGGGCATGACGCTGATTGTGTCTCCCGAGATTGTTCCCGAGACTTCGTACAGCTCTTCCGACGAAGATGATTTCTTTGACGCCGAAGAACTCCACAGCCCCTCTGGACCAAGACCAGAAACTCCAGTATATCTGAGGTAGGTCCCCTTAAGGCCAAATCTCAGTGGTTATTCCATCTGAACGCTTTGATAGTGATAATCTCGTGAATATATCTCAAATACACCTAATAAATCATAAAAAAAGTTGTAGTTTTGATAAGTTTATTTGGAAGGGGAGATGACGAAAATAAGGTTACCGCTGAAAAAAAAAAATGTTTTAAAATAAAAAAAAAATAAAAAATGATAGCTTTTTTGCATCCTAGTTTATTATACAAACAATAAACACCACGGGGCGTAATGCTTGTAAACAAAAACTGGGATTCAAACTCGAACAAAACTACCAATTTTCTTTATGGTATACCTATGATAAATTTATTTTATTTTTTAGCGGTAAGCTTATTTTCATAATCTCTTTCAAAGTACAACTTTTTTTTCATGATTCTACCCTTATGTGAAAGAAGGATGGCGCCACGTCGCTCGAACGATAGCGGCATATTCTAGGTTAGGAAGCTTTCCTGAGAATAAGGATTTGGTGTTCCCACTCGTCCGATTAGGCCACTGCGGGGAGACTTAGAGAACTTATCAGTCGTTTTAACGGAGTTAATTATTCACACTTAGGAACCTGCCGACGACCTTCCATAACTGAATTTGAGAGATCCGCGGCAATTTATTCCTATGGCAATACCATTGGCGGAAGCGCCGCATTGATTTGAAAGGAGTTCGTCGACAGGTGCCTTAGGTATTTTTTAACGATATTTAAAGGATTGGCGGGGATTTGAACTTTGAAATTTAATATGTTTTGGCCGAATGGTATTACCCACTTCCTCGAGTTAATTTGTTCTAAGATAATTTGATAAGTAGTGGTAGTAAGTGTACTGTGTTATGCATGGTAATAAGGAAGGAGCAATCAGAAATCTGTAATTAGGGTCGGATCGATTCAGAATCGGAGGGAATAGGTATAGTGAGAAAGTGATAGTGCTTCCACCTTCTCTTCGAAATCGATACCCATCACTTCCCAACTTGTTTAAGGACACACACCCTAACCCCTTACTCTACTGGCCTACCCCAATAGCCTTTTTGGCTTGGCCCAGGGCTTAGGGTGAAGAGTATCTATTAGAATATGTAGATGGCTTTGGCCTAGATAACACGTATACCGCGTAATTTACATAACAATACAAAATTCAATAAACACTATCTTGAGAAAAAAAGAGATTAACAAAAAATACCCACAAACTTGAAAATTTCTGGAAACTTTTATCCCGCCTTCTAATATTTTGGAAAATTATCCATTTTCCTGTACCTGCTCCCATACCTGAACTCCAAAATTGTTTTTATAAAAATAAAAAATATCTATTTAAGGTATAAATTTTTTTGGAAGTAGCTAAAATTGGGGCTTGTGGTTGTTTGAGAAATTAACGAAAGCAAGCTGTAGTAGAGGGGGATATACAATATAAAATCGATCTTGCGAGGGGGTGAACCAGCCTTACGCTCCGCGGTACACTGGGCTCTGCTGCGTCCCTGTTGCGTAGCAACTGTCCTCACCTTAACCACGCGGCAACTCCTCCTCGTCTCTTTCTTTCACATTTTCATTGCGATGTGGTGGTAAATAATGCATTTGATTCCGCACCATTTTACCCCTTTTACTTTTCAATCTATTTCGCTTTCGATTTGCGTTTTTTCAAAGAGCTTTTCATAGTCGCATGCCTTTGCTTCTATAGCTATTGATGCATTCGTCTAAAAAATGTATGTACATACATCATAAATTTAAATATTTGTAATTTTCGTATTTCACAAAGATAACTAAATTTTGTCTTGTACTAAGTATATCTGGGATATACCTATCTATAAGTGTTATATACTGGACCCCGGATCATATACAGTATAAAGGTATCTCATGGATACAATGGATTTGAGTTCATGACGATAATTTTGGAGTAGATACCTAGAACTGTCATTTTTAAACTTGAGAAAAACTCAGTTTGACGATGACATTGTCACAACAAAGATCATTCACAACAATGTTTAAAAAATAGGGCCACTAAATTCTATCTATTTCTATTTTTAAAAAGGTTTTGGAAATATCGATCACTACAAAACTATGCAAAATTTATATAAATGCACGAACAGGAAACATCTGCAAGTTGAAAATAAAATATCGCGTGATATGAGGTTCAGCACAAGTCACATCACAATGTTCTGGGAATGAATTGAACGGGCGCACCTTAGGCCAAAAATACAATTTTATTAACTTCTATTTTCTGCTTTAGACAGATACACAAATTGTAAACATTTTATATCGAGACTCTTGGTGCAGTTGGACAAAATAATTTCTATTATTGAAACGAAAAATTTAAAAATCTAGCGAACTCTTCCACTGGTATGGGTTATTTACAGAATCAGATTCAGCATAAAAACTAGGTTATGATACTTATTATAGTGAAAACCGGTTTTGCTTAGTAAAATTGTCAATTGATTTTAATTTTGTTGTTTTAGTGGAGGTGGGGGTGGATCTAAGTCGGGTCTGTCTGCGAAGACCAGTGATGTCGGAGAAATGGCTCCTGCTCGCAAGCCATCAAAGGACGTCATCGCGCCCAAAAACAATGATGGATCTCTTGATTATGACGGTAGGCATCATTTTACAAGTTCAGAATTATTGTCAATAGAGTACGGAATAATAATATGTTAGAAATAGCTAAGACATCCAAGAAAATACGTCAGAAATATGTATTAAAACAATAACGGGACTAAGTCTAAACATAAAATAGTGTCAGAAGTTAAAACTCGCATGCTCGTTGGCTGAGCCATTGCCACGCGACCCGGTTCAGTCAATGAGCATGCATACTTGACATTCTTAAGCATTTTTTCATTGTAGATTATTGTAAGAGCTTGAAACGAGCATATGTTTCTTGCAAATTTTTAATTATAGTGGTCGTTTTGGAGGGAAATAAGTACAAAAAGAGCAAAACTATTAAACTTTTTATCAAGATTGGCAAATGTTTTAGGCGACACTTGTTTTATACCTGTTTAATAAAAAATATATTATTGTTTCAGCCCTTTATGAAGAAGATAGTTCACAAGATGGTGAGTTATTTTCATTGAGATGAATCTGTTAGAAATACAATATAATATTGCATTCATTTCTCCATCATACATCCTGAAAATTCGAATCCTTTGCTTTGATTTAGTGTATGATATCCGCTCTTTCCCAACTGTACACGATAGAGGTTGGCTTACTTGATAGGCCCACTACGATCTTCGGCAATTACTTTTTTTATTACTCATTTTATTATCCAGAAAATTCCAATTTAGATGTGTAATACAAAATTTATTAATTATTGATCGTTTGTTTTTCCAGACATATCAATAGAGAATAATGGCTCTTTAATTACGCATCTCCTCTCCCAGGTGAAGATCGGAATGGACTTGACTAAAGTAGTTTTACCTACCTTCATCTTGGAAACTCGATCTCTTTTAGAAATGTATGCTGACTATTTTGCACACCCTGATGTTTTCACCAGGTAAGCTACCACTTATTTTAATATGTATACTCAACCCACCTATCAAAGTTGACAAAGGTGAGGTCACGCGCCATAAGTCACCTTTCTTATCTTCAAACATAAACTCAGAAGATTTGAGACTAAAAACCGGGTTTCATTATCATAACCTAGTTTTTATGCTGAATCTGATTCTGTATATGACTCATCTCAACTCTCAAAAGTAAGGGGCTACATTTTGAATAATTATGTTATTCCCGCGCTTTTATTTTTTTTTGGAAAAGTTAAGTTTTTGAGAAAATAATTACAATAGTTTTATATCCATTGAGTTTAATTCAAATAAAACCGCCTGCATTTTAAAAAGGGTTCTAGATTTTTTGGCGCAATTTTCAAAAAAGTAAAATTTTAAGTATTGAAAAAAGAGAAATTTCTATTAGACAGATTTGTTTTTTTGAACCTACCAATTCTTTCCATTTGCTGCAATTACATAGTTGAATTTGATCGTCGTCATTACCTACATTGGATTGAAAGAGAGTCCATGCTATACAGAGTATGAGTTTAAGGTATACCTATAGAATAGCTGTATGAACGCCCAAAATCACATGAGACCACTTAGAACATTGCAAAACTTCACAGTCAAACTAATATAAAACCATAGATTAAAATTAGTAATGAATTTAAATATTGTAAGAAATTGTAAATTATAACTAGAAATTAACATCTTGATCAGCCCACGCTCCTTTAAGGTGTTTGGGGGTCTATATTGTAAATATTAGTTTAAAACATTTTGAAAAAATACACGCGAGTTTAGTAATAATATTAATGATTTCAGTATTGCTGATGGTCAAACGGAGCGTGATAGAATGGTTAGGGTGGTCCGATGGTATGTATCAGCTTACCACGCGGGGAGAAAAAGCGGTGTCGCAAAGAAACCGTATAATCCAATCCTGGGAGAAGTTTTCCAATGCCACTGGGATGTGCCGGGGTTGCCCCCGTCTGCAGCCCCTGTCCCCGACGGCCCGGTCCCTTGGTGCTCAACTAATCAACTGACCTTCGTAGCCGAACAAGTTTCCCATCATCCTCCGAGTAAGTATTAAAATATTAAGTTGTAGTTGAGCTGAACTAAGATAGGACCAGTCTTAGTGAGTGGGGTACCCTGAAGGAGGCTCATGTAGAGGGAATGAACGCATTGCGTAAGATGGCGGCGACATGTTTCCTTATGTTAAAACAATGATAAAAACATTCGCGGGCCTCTAAAATATAGTAAGCACTAAGA
>Ga0194135_10001562_pt1 | contig 13701 bp, 9 predicted proteins | sample LitLau_LLRF_2013_FD_134024 | JGI IMG/M metagenome (GOLD analysis project Ga0194135, IMG submission 134024) | Freshwater sediment microbial communities in response to fracking from North America - Little Laurel Run_MetaG_LLRF_2013 (version 2) | ecosystem: Environmental > Aquatic > Freshwater >...
GGGATGGCGTAGGAGATGGAATGTTGGAGATTATTGAGAAGAGCGAAATGGCGGAGTTAAAAACGGTGGCCGAAGCAACTTGTGTGGAGAAACCCAAATTCCTTTTCGTGGTCGTGCAAAAGCGTATCAATGAGCGTCTGTTTGCTATTAAGGTAATTAAATCGTAACATGAGTTTGACGTTAGGCATTGTCAATGTTTGTTGTGAAAGTACAGTTGAGTATTTGCATTCAGCCGGGACGACAACTTGACAATCCGGCTCCTGGAAGTATCATGGATCACACTATCACGCGCCGTGGACGTAAAGATTTTTTCCTTATTTCACAGCTGGTGCGCCAGGTAAGGTCAATGATTTGCACGCTAACTTCATTAGTAGCGAAGGGGATTAATCGAACAGGGTATTACATTAACCTGTTTGCAGGGTACGGTTGGGCCATCCCACTATATTGTCTTGGATGAATCTGGTGAGGACAAACCAGACTTGGTTCAGCGCCTTGCCTACGTGACTTCATTTATGTACTACAATTGGCCAGGCACTGTCCGTGTTCCTGCTATGTGCCAAGTAAATTGCTTACAATTTGTAAACTACTTGTAAGTACCTGAGTGAGACTGACTAGAGTTTTTTTTTTTGACAGTACGCACACAAGCTGGCTATGCTTGTCGGACAACATTTGGATAAGGAGCCATTGGATGCTATGGAGCGCATGCTCTACTACTTGTAGATGTCCGAATTCCATACAACTTACAGTAATGAGTGCCCATTTTCAGAGTAACACTACGATAAATTCTTAAGATGACGATAAAGGACTAATTATAATTTTTTTAAACATGGGTTTTTAGAAACACTAAGCTAAACCTAATTTTTGTTAATTATGGTATTTTCTTGATTTAACCTGATAGAATTGACAGCCGCCACGGATGCCTAACTCCGACCCCTCACCAGTACAAGTTGCTTTTTGTTTAACAGATCTATCTGCTGCTTCTTTTTGTTGTCGAACGTGGTCAACACTTTCCTTATCCCCGTTTTTTTTCTTCTAAAATTATCTTATTCCTTTATGTAGTTGAGGAAGGGTTAGGCTGAAGTGGAGTTGGCTGTTTTGAGAACCATTTTGTTAATTAGAATGGTTGTAAAACAAACTCAACATTCTTTATTGTTTTGGGGGAAGTTATAGTTTCTCATTAATTTACTAAGTTTCGGTATAAGGTTCTTGTAGGGGAGGATGGGTAAGCAGTTGAAGCCAAAGGCTTGGGGATTTTATACATTAAGTTAAATTTGTACTTGCACCCTGCCTTCTTTACTTGGGTTTGTTTACACAATGATTTGAGATTTCCCTGAATACTCGACTTTGGAAGTTTTTTGAGGAGAGATAATTTAGACAAGTGTTCTGAGAGGACACACTTAGGTATTGAATAGACTAGCTTGGCAATAGTTTCGCCATGAATTTAACCCTGTTACTTATTTTTTGGAATAAAATGTATCCTTATCGTCAAATTCTATAAATTGAAATAAAAGCTAAGCAGCATCTCGCTCGGGTTTGCAGCTTGATTCACTCGCATATTGTTTCCTTTCTCGTTTTATGAGGGACAAGTTCTGCACATCACAAAAGTAGGACTGGGCTGAAGAGGAGTTGGGGAAATGGTAGTGTAGGATTTATAAAAGGGATTATCTCACTGCTCATTTTACTCCTAATTATTCCTTGGTCTTTTTGAAGTTAGGCATGATGATTACCCGCTTGCCCTACTTTTAGGATTTATTAGATAGGGCCGAGTTGAAAGGCTCCTTGTTCCTCAACTTTCACCACTTTCATTAATTCTTGTCTGTAGGAGAGGAAGACCAGTGGGCTTCAAAGGATTCCAAAACAGGAAAGACAAAAGTAATATGCAAATCGAGATCAAAGTTGAGGAGACCCACGCATTTCCAGATTCTCATGACCCATCATCCTAAACGTTCCACTCTGGACGATTAGGACTTTCCTCCAGCTGAACTACCATTTGGGGGAAATGGGAGCAACTGGGCTGTGCCTAACACGATCAAGGCAGGGCCATGGGTAGGATTGTTTGCAGGCTGGAAAGGGATCCCTTTGTCCAAATCTGTCGTGTCCAAATCCACCGTCACTTGATTGGTTTGGGGATGAAGTGAGTCTGGACTTCCGCGTTGATGATACGGCGTAGCGCTTCGATGATACGGGCATCGCTTTGGGTGATAGGAAAGAAAAGTGGATTGGATGGAAGACACTCGACGCTGCCAAAATCATAATGGGATGATTACCAATGTTGCCTGCTGCTGGCCTTGCTTTCTATTGAAAGACTTTGAAGGCCCTTCTTGAAAAGTCCCAATCCGAATCGGGTACGAAGTAAGCCCAAATCCTTGCCAGTTTGAGAATTAATTGTTTCCTGTCTGCTCCTATATTCTAACAACTGAAAACTTTCTCTTTGATTCTTGAAGGCTTGGAGGAGAAAACTTTTATTTTGGTTAGACTTTTCTCCTCCAAGCTTGAAGGTATTGTATGGGGTCAAGATTTCTCCGAATGGTGATGCAGCATGGGTCAATGCCAGCATCAGCACTCTTGATTCAGTTAATCCTTTCCTGCTGAAGATTCAATACGACTTCATCCGGGTGTTCATATTCTTTTATTGTCAATTTAGTCTTTTATTGGTGATCTCATGCCTTTGACAAAAAGATTTTTATTATTATTACTCCTATTACTATTAAGTAATCCGATTTTGAAATATACTGAAATGTGTGAGGAAAGTTGACTAAGGAGTCCTCACAGGAGTAATAAAATCCCGCTTGATGCTTTTTGTGGGCACGCATGGAGTGCTTTCTCTTGCTCACGTTTGAATTGTTTCTCCAACTCCATCATTGTCATCGTCACTTCTAATAACTTCGTTATGTAATGTCGTGAGAACGCATCTCTCTGCCGGTTCCGTTGTCGAGTGTCGTCCCTCAGCAGGCCCCACCACATCCAAGCCCAACTCCTAGCTCGATGAGTGACAACTAAAATTAACTCAAACTTTCCTATAACACAAACTTCCTTCCCATGACGCTCGAAGATGGACGAGGGCTTTTGGTATTACTTAAATTTCCTAAAGACTTTTTAAGATGACTGGAGAAAAAAAGCTTCTTCTCAACTTACGCCCTCCGACTCTCCCCTCAACTGTCCTTTTATTTTTTTACTTTCCACTCGTCCATTTTTTTACTCAAACTTTGAACTGTGAGAATTGAGTTATAGGCAACAAAAGTTTCAGTTTTAATTGAGTTGTCTGAGAATTAAACTATGGATGCCTAATTTTGGGGGTAGGGGGAAGGGAAGAGGAGAGAAAATAATTGAGTTTTGCAGTGAAATCCCAACTTCTCCTTTCCAATAATAATAAGAAAGTTTGTTTTCCATGAAAAAGAGAAAGTCTCGTGGACTCGTATCGGCCAATGCGTGTTGTATATTTTCTTTTCTCCTCTTTCCTTCGAAGAAAGAAATTGGAAGGAAGAAAGTTTTCGGTGGGAGGAGGGATCTACTAGTAGATCCCTATCCCTAAAGCTATTTCATGATCTTATGACCCCGTCCGACATGGTTTGATGATAACTTGGTAATGGAAATGTAAAGGATTTATTATAACAGCAACTACTTTTAGTTCTTCCACGTAAAAGTTCAAAGTATCCCAAGTCCAAGACCAATAGACCAATCTGCTTATGTCTTTTGCGGAAGACCTTTCCTAATAACTTGCTCCTTTTACAAGTAACTTTTAAATTTATGACTGTAGAACGGATACTCGAAGGGTCCAAAAACAATGGGAAACCTCAATTTAGAATTTTTCATGTTTCCCCAAGTTTTACCGTTTTCCTCTCATCAAGGTAACACTCTTTCTTAAACTCCTCTCTCTGTCTTTGCTTTCTCCGAAATTGTGTTTTTTTTGTGGAATCGATTTTAACAAGACTGTTGTTCCCACTTGAGGAAAAGCCGGGTGATGATGAGTGAGAGACGGGTAAGGAAGAAAGGATGTGACAAACAATAGGTAAAACGACTTTTTACTTTCCCCATGGTCCTTGTTTTCCTTTTAAATTAATAACAAACTCTTTTTGGCCGTAATAAAAAAAAAAAAAAGTGTAAAATGCTCAGGGGGAGGTGCTCCTTCTAACTTTTCCATTTCTTGTCTTCTCCAAGTTGGAAAGATCCCAGTTATAGGTGGAGAATTATTTTACAATTCTTTTCAAGGTTTACGAGATGGATGACTGGCTAGTGGACGTGGAGGCCCTTTGTTCGAATTTGTTAAATGGAAACATTCAACAGAGAATGGGAGATAATTTTACCAACCCGTTACAGTGTAAATGGGAATGAACTGAAGCTTATTTCTCAATGAGAAGCATTTTGTGGCACACTATGCACTGGTTTGAAGGATTTTCTAAAATGTATTACAATTATTGTTCAATTATAGGGTCTAGTGGAGTGGAACCCGAGTTAAGTGGCTCCCGTGTGGAACCTGGATCAGGCTGTTCAGGTCCAGTTGGAGGTAAATGTAAATAATATTATTAACAGGAATTCCAAAGTGCTATTCTACTCCAATAAACCCAACGGATGTCGAAATCCATCAATCCATGTTACCTTTTTATAACTCTCATCTATTGTCTTCTGGAATAGTTTCGCAACTACAGAAATGCCTCTCTAAATGTTTACATTACTTGTCGTTTCCCGTATCGCAAGAGGCCAATTTGGCATGAATTTCTACGTAAACAAGTCCCATTAATTGGCTTTCCTCCAGTCCTGTTTCTCCACGTTGTTTTCCGCTAACTAACATTCATCGTCGTTGTTGCTTTTAAAGGACTCAAACATACATACCTTAATGACGTAGAAACTAGGTTGCTAGAAATTGGCTTGTTCTGTAATGTGGTTCTAGGATTTTCCAAGATCATGAATCATGATCATGATCAAGAGAAGGAACGTTGAGGAAAATTTTGAACTTGAATATTCTTGTAGGGAAATGGAGCCCAGACTTTTCATATTCCCTTTGCCACTTTCTATTCCTTCGCAACTTCAATCAAAATGATGAAAAGTAAAATAATTTACTTGAAAGCAAAGTTTAAAATCAAGTTATTATAATCAAGAAGAACCCCGCAATGGGAGACTCCTTTACTACAAGAGAATGAAAGCATGGAGAGAGCATGGCAACGGATAAAGGGCATGCAGGATTAAATTACAAAAGGTTTGCATCCTTAGTCCTTTTACCCAAATTAATATTTCCAGTCTAGCAGGAGGAACCGTTTCCAATTTCTAAGGTACGGCCACTTGCGGAAACGCGGTGGAAAATTAAACAGAATGAATGCTGTTGCGGCATTTTTCTTCTACTCTTCATCCATGCTGATGAAAGCCTCATTCCGTTTCTTTTCATGGGAATAAATAAACGGCGCCAGTAGAGTAAAATAGACATTTCCTGGTAGTGTGGTACAACAAGGTAGGTAGAAATCACATAGAAATTCGTAAGGAACTTGACAAGGCACCTGGAAGAGACTAACTCGGGTTTTTAAGGAAGAAGAATTAAGAATTTTCCCCTGGACCTGACTGACATTAGGCCATGTTAGAGGAAGATCATGGACATTTCCAATTTCTCTTTGCCGCACCCCTTCTAGACAAAGTTAACGAATCTGGAAAATTGTTTTTGCAATGAAAACTCAAGGATTTTCTCATGGATTCCTCACTGCCACTGCCGGACGCCTCTCGCGGGCGGGACTTGAATCTAGTGTAACATGACCTAAAAGTGTTGTATGCAAATGCAACAGATCCGGAGTAATAAATTTCTTCAATGCTTTAATACATGTTACGGGCAGGACGAGGCTGCTGAGAGTTAGTAGAAAAAGCTTCTGAAAGTATTGGAGTTTTATTCTTAGCAAAATAAATGTATTTTCACTCAAGCGAAAATTTTCTTTTCCTCCATTTATTGCTTACTCTTATACATATAGTAAATCAGTATTGCACTCGTCGTCATTTTATAACCCGCAGGACTGTGTGCGGTACCCTCCTTATCCTCCATGTACTAGAACTCCATTCCACGCGACTTATTTGATCTAAAAGGAAGTTGGTTAGGCAATCCCTTTCCTTCTTTCTTATACTCGTCTACCACGGGATGTTTTCTCGGGTGAATTGATTTTAGGCAAGGAAGGAAGGAAGGAAGGAAGGAAGAAAGTAGAACGGAAGCATGAAGTGGGCAAGGTGAACAAAAGCAGGAAAGGGATGACCTCCCATCCGAGAAATTGAAAATGCTGTATAGGTGACTGGACGCAAGGATTTCCTTTCGGCTTTTCCCCGCGTGAAGTCCAGCAGGAGCGTAGGAAACCACGAAGGTGGGAAAACTCAATTACCCTATCCTGTAACTCATCCTGGAGAAAATCTTTTCGCTCTGGGTAAAATGCTGATTCCATTACCCTCCTTGTCAACAACTAATTTAGGAAAGTAGTTTGGATCATGGAAGAGCGGCTCCAGGCTTAATCCAGTTGTTTGCTAATCCGTTCCTTACACGGGAACAATATAACAAGAACATGGAGACGCGCCATAAAGATTTCTAAAGGAAAGGAAAGTGATCCCTGCCTTATTTCTCCATTGTACTCTAGATCGAGCGTCTGAAGGAGGAAGGAGAGGGCAAGCGTCTCATCCTCGGATGGTGGACAAGTTTATCATCATTACAGTTTGACATGGCTCGGAGTTATCACAGTTCACATAACCCAGGACCATAGGAATAAGAGGATAGTCGAAATATCAAGTCAAGCTGCTGCCAGTCTCCGGAATGAAGACAAATGAATTATCTACGTGATTTACGTATACCTTAATCTATAGGACTGCGTCCTACCCGAACTTTCAGTCCAGGAGCACATGGCGGCGTAGTGCCATTATGTTCAAATTTCGTTACCAGTATCAATCTCCCAGATTATTGTCTCCCCTAGTCATCCATGGCATCCCCTACTCATATGAATCCTTTGGAAAAGGAAAATTTACAATTAAGTATAGGGACATTGTATTTGGCCGATGGTTTGAGGTGCAATGGGTTTTTGAATTGAACTATGCCATGATTTACGCCCGTCGATTATTTTCCAACGAGTAATAAAACCCGGTGAAAGCATGGGAGAAGGTTTTAGAGATGAATAAACGAGAGGACCTTGAAACTTTTTAGAAGGCAAGCTTCCAGTCCCATTTATTTCACCCAATCCACAAAGTGAGCAAGTTGCTCGTCTGAATGCATGTGCGGCTGACTCGAAAGACGCCAAATAATTCTTCCTGCTGCTGATTCCAGTGAAAACTTTTGGTGAAGGTGTACCAGAGGGATTAATCCCAAACCCCAGACACTTTCGCACCTTGCAATCACACTCACCGCACCCTCACTCGACTCTTCCCGAAATGAGTAGAAAGGAATTAAAGTTATAGTTATTTATTCCTCCCGTTTTGGTTTACTAAAGGTTAGGGACTCCACTTTTTCCTTTTTCGGATATTAAAGTTGGAAACCATAATTTGGAAACTGACTGGGGACGGAGATGGAAAAGTTATACGGAGTAGCGGAATAAAATAATTGCATTCCCCTTGAATCAGTTTCCAATTAAAGAAAAGGAAGTTCTTCGAACATAATTAAAGTAATCAAGTTGCGAAAAGTAGAACGTTTGTTTTCCACGTGACGAAATTTTATTTTGACTGATGAGTTGTGTGTTGTTGCTCAATAATTATTGGACTGATGCCAAATGATCTAAACGACCAGCTTCTCACGGGAATGTGACCGGGTGCATGAAGAGTAGTTTAAACGGAACGGAGTCCCTTATAACCATGGTCATAAATCGAATAAAGCAGATCAAATTGGTAGACTGGACGACTCGTTAATGGCAATTGCTCAATTAATTTCCTTCCCTATCGACGTCCCATTGGAGCAGATGCAATGAGAATGAGAGTCAAAGGATGGGACTGGAAAACCTAATATTCTCCGTCTCATAGATTTGCCTTTGATAAAAAAAAACATTTCTGTCATTTATTTGAAGGGATCATGGAACTGCAGAGTCCAAGATTAGAATATGTTTGATTATCGTAATTTAGCTTTTGGGATGCGTACGCAGAGGGAGACTTGAGGATTGTTTGGAAGGAACTGATGTTGTTGGATTTTGAAGAATTGTCCCTTTCAGGAAGTTGTGGTTCCCAAGAGAAAGGCTTCCTTACATTCATGCATTCACCCAGTGAGAGGCTCCCACCGCTTTTCGCGTTTTGAGAAAGTTGTGTCCCCAGGAGCACAAAAGAACTTTCACCTAATGGCAGCCTTCTCTTTGTCTTTTCTGAAATCAGAATTTGGGCAGAACATTACTCTCTCACCCAACGAAAAAAAGAGGAAGAGACGAGGAAGACGTGGATTGAATTTTTTAAAGATTCGACTTCCAAAAATTCATTCCGTCCTCCGCGAGCATCTCTTCCCGGGAGCTATTCTTAATTTTATTCTGACCTGTGGCGGCGAAATGGTGATCTCATTATGGGAACCCCTATACACGAGTTTTACATTAGACGTAGGCACGTGAGCTGCGTCTGGAATCCATACATTACTTTCTTTCTGTCTTTGCCTGTCCTTCTCTGATCCGATTAATCATGAGGCATGGGCGTGCAGAATACCGCCCCCTCCATCCGGAATCAATTGTTGCGGGGAAATTCCATAGGAACTGGAAGAAACTGGCTATCCTCCGTTTTACCACCTGTCAACCACTTAGGACCTAAGAACGCCTCCTTTGGACGGTTCACAGCATGGTCATTCAAGGAAGTTCCAGGAATTAGTTCATTCCCCCCACCCCCCGTCCCACCCGACGCTCCACCGGGAACAATGATGGCAATAAAATTCTATAATTAACAAACGAGTGAGGAATGGACATGGGTCCTTTGCCAAGTTAGGTTGATGGTTATGGGTAGGATGGTGAATCTCCGCACCAGTAGCGGAGAGACATTAAATGAACCATTCGATTGGTAATAAATCATTGCGCTTCTTCATTCGGGCTTTCAGAGGACACCCGCAACTGATCAAGTCAACACTTCCATTAATCATTAGCCCTCAGGAATTAATTCATTTTTTTTGAAAAGGTTTCTACCTCCCCACATAACGTCCAAGAATGGGCTACGTTGGATTTACAATGCTACTCATTTTCCTGGCTTCCGTCGGACTCATCTCCGGATATAGCACGGGAATGGAGATGGAGGTCGCGGCCACTGAGGAAGAGGGCGCGAACTTGATGTAAGTGGAATAATGTTTAATTAACTAACCATTCAATTCCCTTCATCTTTTTGACGTATTTTAATTCGTTTTTCTCTTCCTTTCTCCCCAAGTCACTTTGAAGTGAATTATCTGGAAAATGAAGAGGCGGATGAAAAATTCGAGGAGTTGGGTGCTGCCGCTGCTAAGACTGGCCCGGGCATTCACAAGGAACCGATAATGACGCAAAACGCTCCAGCTCCGTTCTTGGAGTCCGTGATCTCCCAGATTTTGACCGTATTCCTCATGTGCTCAATCCCATTGTTGGCACTCGTCCTTTGTCTCGTCGCCTTTTGCAGGGAGAGAAAGTCTCAAATGCGTAAAAGGGCAGCTCAAAGTAAGATTTTGTAAACTTAGAGTATTTCTAGGAATTCACATTTTATTTGATCTTTTGTCTGACGTTGTCTAAAGCGGAATTTCTAATTCTCTCTCTTTCAGAATTGGCTGAGAAGTATGAAATGTTTTGAAGTTTCATTATTCCATTCCTTCCCAGTTGATGAGTTCGTAATCGAATTAAACTCTTCTGTAATATCTTTTGCTTGATTATTTTGAACTTTTAATGGGTTTTTGTATGGATTTCCAGAATCCTTCCCAAGTTAACCCATATTCAAAAGCTGTCATCACTCCCACTCCACTCCATTCATCAAGCTCTCCGCTGGGAACCCAGCATATCACGTTATCTTTATATTTATCTTTAATTTGAACGTAATTTAAATTTGTTTAAAATTAAACCAACTTAGGAAACATCTTGTTACTCTATTAAATCTTTCTCCCTCAAGTCTGGTGGATGGATCAGAGTTTTTTTTTCCGTAAACTTGAAATTAGTCAAAGTTGGACTATAGTAGAGCGGACGGGCGGAAGGTCAACAAATTTTTCATAATTAAAACTAAATTTTTTTTTGATTTCCGCCACCGGTGGAGTGAAATCCTAATATCCGGTTTGCAGTAGATGAGTAGATGAATTATGACAGGAATAGAAATTGATTCTGATGTTGGCAAACCCATAATTAGATTTCCCTTGGTTTATACTAAAAGAACGATGGGGGACGTTGTTGAAGAGTCTTTCAAGCTGCACCAGACAAGAGGCCCTCAAAATTATGCTTTTATTATCACAAGAGAAATATGCGTGAAGTTATTCTGTAAAGAAAAGTAATTTGAACAATGACAAGAATCACAAAAAAAAAGAATCAGAGAAAGTTTCTGCGTTTGATCTCCGCTTTCTGCCCTAAGCATGTGGCTGCTCTTTCGATCCTTATTTCCAAATTTGGAGAAAGTAAAGAATGAAGAAGGAGCTAATAAGATACTGGGAACCAGACAAAAGGAATTCAACAGAAACTTTGGAAAACTGGGATGTGGAGGAACGGAACTGGCATTTCATCATTATAGACGATGTTAAAGCGTCAAAGCAAAATAATCTTCAGGGGATAATCAATTAGGCCCTTCTTGCCTCCTCGCCTCTGAATGGCTTGCGAATTGCGATTGATTGGTCTCGGACTCTAAAATTCTTCCTCATATTTTTCTTAACGACACATATAGCAGATGGGGAATTAATTTCTACGCGGGGTTCGGATCAAAGTTTTAGTCGGCTGAAAGGAAATGTCCTTCCATCGTTTTCTTTGTCAAAGTTTGCGTCCTGTTATCCGAGATTCAATGGGGACCAGGAGAAACTTCACTATTTTTCGATTGAGCGCCTTAAGAAAGTTAAGGAAAGGAAGTATGAGCTTACGAGAGCATGACAAAGTGGTAAGTAGGATTTGCCCGAGTTGATATTCTTTATTGATTAGGAAAGATGTCCTAAGCCACTTATCTTCCACAATTTTGGTCTTATAAGTTGGAGGGTTAACGGTCAACGACGACGAGGAGCCGCATTTGTCCTCTATGCGCTCTGTTTGCTTTCTCCCATTGTGATCCCGGAATTCTTTCTCACTTCCTTTCCCTGCCTGCTCTTCTCCTCCACAAACATAACCTGATCCCTCCCCATTCTTCCCAGATAAAGTTGGGGTTAGGACAATGGCCTGGAAGCAGTGCGGAAAAAGTTTCTTCATTTGTATTCCCGCCTCTCAATTCTAATTAAAACCAAATGAAATTAAGCACTTTCCGAGAGAGTTTTACTTCAAAATGTCCTCTTCTGTACAGCTGGTTAATTGGAAAAAGTAATGATAATGGGGAGTTTAATATTTCTTGTAAGCCCGTAGGAGACATGGGAATCCTATCTTTAGTTTCCCCATAATTCCGTGAGTGATTTTTGGAATTGGAAATTGGAAAGAACCCGAAACATACCAATACCATCCCCGTGGACTATGGCTCCGGATTTATGTGCAACCAGTGTCATTCCCATTCCGGAAAGAGGCTTCACTTCGATCTTCCCAGTAAGCAGCAGCGTCCTCATTTTGGAACGAGGAGCAGGATCATGAGATGACAGAGTCATTAACCGACAATTCCCCATTAACTTCTCGGAATCTTCATGTAATCTTTCTAATCTACGCCATGTAACCTCTCTTCCTCTCTCGCTCTCGCTCTCTCCTGCCTGTTCCTGTTGGCGACTGATGGGATTCATTTCAAACTCGTCTTCCGAGAAGGCGAGGCCAGGAGAACCGGAACCATGGCAAGAAAAATGAACCCGTAGAGGAGCTCCTCTTATTTGAGAAAGGAAGGAAACCACGACTACTAATTAAACCTTTCCACTGCCTGATCGAATGAAAAGTGGAATTCAAGAGTGTCTCTGGATTACTAACATTTGGAAATAACGAGAAGAAGACTCACTCTCTGCGACTGATCAAATCCTCATCTTTTTTTTGTTTGGCCAAACCCTGCAGAGTTCCTGGGAGATTTCCTGGCTGGTAATTGCAAGTGCTAAAAGAAGTTGGGTCTCCGAGAAATCTGGAACTTCCTTCCGTTTCTTTCCAGGGCTGTAAAGATGAGTGATATGACTCGGAATGAAGGGAAGCCTGCTAAGACTTTAGAGATAAGAGAACCTGAAAGGGTAATAATGAAAAATATACGTGGTCAGACTTTCATTTGAGCTCGGCCCAGAAAGAAAGCAATTTCTCCTTGGCTCCCCGCACTCTGCTCCTCTCTCCAGGAAGCGGGATGGGGAGAGAAAGTGTGAAGGATGGGAGAGTGAAAGCGAGCGGCACAATGGGGCTCTTTATACCTTCCCTCCTCTCCCTCTCCCGACTCCTTTCTCCGAAAGGAGGGAAGAAGTAATAGGGAATTTCCTGAATCCTTTCCCCTCTCTGTCACAAACTAACTTTTGACTCGGATTCATTTGAACGCAGGGTCTCATGTCTACTTCAAGCTGATTCCAGACCTTTATAACACTCCTCTAACTCAAGGGGGATGACGTGGACAGGAATCACAAATTTCTTTTGAGTTTATATATTCACTAGCCTACTTTCAGGGCCCGAGTCCTCTTCCCCTCCTATTCTTTCTAATCAAAAGAGTCAGGTCCCGCCATCATTCACGTTAGAGTTTTGACACGCTTCAGGAAATATTATTATCCTTATAACAGTTTATTTGAGAGGGAAGGCAGAAGCAACTAAAAAGAGGAGGCGGAAAAGGTCAAGATGTGTCAAAGTCAAGATGGTTTAGTCTCAAAAGACCAAAAGTAAAGAGACTCTGGCGTTCAGGTAAATAGGATTCCGAGTGTTGCCTTAAAATTTACACTCCCGGAAGATTAATTCGTGGAGCCCATTCACTTAATCCACTCTGTCCGTCGTCTTGTTGTGGGTTTTCCTTTTTGAAACCTAATCCTCCTTCATCTTTTCTGGAATCTTATCCTGCTGCTGTCTTTTTTTTTGTATATTCTTGGAAAACTTTATTAAATTTTTGCCAACCATAACTTTTTTTCTGACAGGTTCTTAAGCTTAGAACTTCAAACTTTCTTTTTTTTTGCGATGGTTATTCGTCTGCTGCCGCATTCCAAACGGAGGAGAAGTCAAGCAAAAAATCCCAAAGGAAACAAAGCAGACGGTGTAAAGGTCTGGAAAGGGTTCTCATCGTCCCTCTTTTATTCCAATTATGCAAAGTTTATAGTAATAATTTCTGGGTGCAAATTGTGTAAAGGGCTGATGTGTGATGATAATGAGGAGATTATCACACTGCGATCGCATTCTAAATTGTAGACGCATGTCGAGGCTCCGTGGTGTATAATTAGAAACCAACTAGAATCTTTTAGCTGATTGCTTGCCGACCTTTCTTCCTAGCTGTCCCTTCCTTTCTCGAAATGAGATTTATGAGAAATATAATTCTAAACTTTCCAGCATACCCGCACTCCACTGCCTTGTCCTTCAAGTCTTTGAGGCAGGGAAATTGAGTACTTTTAATTACTATGATTAAAAGAATAGAGAACATGTAAACAAAGTTGTGTCGAGCCAAAAAATTTTGTTTCTTTTTCTTATAGTTTTATGCCAGGTACCAACAGGATGAAGGGGAGCTTTGTCCTATGTCCTTAAC
>Ga0194135_10001563_pt1 | contig 13699 bp, 19 predicted proteins | sample LitLau_LLRF_2013_FD_134024 | JGI IMG/M metagenome (GOLD analysis project Ga0194135, IMG submission 134024) | Freshwater sediment microbial communities in response to fracking from North America - Little Laurel Run_MetaG_LLRF_2013 (version 2) | ecosystem: Environmental > Aquatic > Freshwater >...
ACGGAACCAAACACTGAATAATCCTTAGGTAAGTGTAAGCAAAGTTTAGCAAAAACTCCGTCCGCATTTTCTGGTATAACTGCTTTAAGACTTGGGCGGCGACGGCGACGGCTTCAATTAAAAAAAAAACAATCCAGTAATCCTAATTAATTACATTTTATTGCTCCAGACCACTTCCTTCCGACTTAAACCAAGCGCGTTGCCGACATGGCTGCATCGTCATCACCAGCAGCGTCATCTGAAATAGACATGGATATGGAAAACTTTTATAAAGAAACCCTGGACCTACTCAACGATTATGGCGTAGAATCCGTTGTGGAGGAATTGGAACGGGACCCATCTGTAAATTTCAAAGAAATCCTCGAGAGTTACGGCAAGGATCTGCTCGGGGAGAATCCATTCCGTACGGATGATGAAACCGAGGAACTGGAGAAAGAAAACGTCAATGGCGCACCTAAATCTCCGCTGCAGAGCCCAGTACGCTTGACAGCCAAACGACCCGAAAGAAAGAATCCCATCACCCCAGTTGTGCATTCTCCTGGACCCAGCAGACCCACGACTGCCACTAAAGAGGACCGGCGTAAAGCCAAGCCAGGTGAGTCATTCAAGTAATTTTACTCGGGCGCTGGAAGAGCAGAAGCGGAAGTCTTTTAAATAAGGTATTTTGCTGATTTGTAGGCCGCCCTAAACCAACATATAGATGTCACATCCGCGGTTGTAAGGAAAATTTTTCCACGATGAAAGACCAAAAGAAGCACTCTAGGCTGCATGATTTTCGGGTAGGAGACAACAACGAGATTGGATTCTGCTATTCGACAGTTCAACTTAACATTTATACCGTTCCTTTATTTTTACACAGGTTAACCCGGGGTTATTCATCCTATACTGACTCGGCGTCCACGCTCAGGCTTCTGCCGCTGATCGTTCTGCATAATATTGGTAATGACTTTTGTTTAACCAACTGACGACATGAAGCATTGTAATTTTAGCTAAAGTGAGTCTGGATATTTGTCTAATAAGTTATTATATTAGATTGACTCTCTGTAAGTGTAATGAATTAAGGACTCTAGGGATATTCCACGTTAAGTGAAAGAGTGGATTGTAGGAATTTAAAACTGTAGACTAGTTAAAAGTTAAGCATAAATTAATTAAATTAATTGATGTAAATTACCACTTCAGCGAGTCCTCCTCGCTATAATAAAGTTCTCTTGAGGTTTTAGTGTAAAATCGGTGTGCCGCGTCGTACAACAGGAGGATCGGTTTGTTTGTTAATTCGCACAGAAGCAGAATGGAAATGAACAGAATTAAACGGAGGATAATGTTCAAGTTTAAAAGACGTTAAGCAAAGGTCAAAGGTCAGGACGCTTTTACTTTAATTGATGATGGGGTAACGTGAGGACGGCGCGGAATTGAAATATATTTGACATTTGTTCATTCCATATGTTCACTCACATTCCAACCTCTCCGACACACACAGATCCAACCCGTTGCCGTTGTGGAGTGTTTTCATTTGATTTTGATTAATTTTTTAATTAAATTTTTATCGAAGATCCATAGAAATGAAGACGGTGGAGGAATTAGAACAGCGTGTACGAGAATTGGAGTCAGAGTTATCCAGCTTAAAAGGCGGCGTTGGGAGGGAGCGAATAGGTCAAATGTCTTCGGAAGTGGTTGACTCTAATCCATATAGGTAAACTCATAGGCTTTGATTTGAAACTTTTGTTATTAATTACCAATTAGCCACAGCCGAGTAATTCCGGGTTTATTTTTTGATTATTCTGTTTTAGTCGTCTGATGGCCCTAAAACGAATGGGCATAGTTAACAACTATGAAGATATCCGAAACTTTACTGTGGCCATTGTTGGGGTGGGTGGGGTAGGCTCCGTTACGGCTGAAATGCTTACTCGATGTGGGATTGGAAAGGTAACAAAGTAACAACTAATTTCGGAAAATATAGGCTCGAGATTGAGATAAAAACAAGTATATAAAATCGCAAACTCATTTGATATTTCCAGTTGATCCTTTTCGACTATGATAAAGTGGAGTTGGCCAATATGAACCGACTCTTCTTTCAGCCACATCAAGCCGGGATGTCTAAAGTTGATGCTGCAGCAGCTACCCTTGCTTTCATAAATCCGGACGTAGCATTTGAAACCCACAACTACAACATTACCACAGTTGATAGTTATGACCAGTTTGTGAGTCGACTGGAGAACGGTTCACTCACAGGTTTGCCTAGTGAATCCTTAGGTTGGGTGGGGTGGAAGTATCCTTCATTCTGCTTTATTTTTGTATTTTTGCCACAGGTACTCGTGTCAACGTTGTGCTCTGCTGTGTTGATAACTTCGAGGCGAGAATGACAATCAATACGGCCTGCAATGAAATGGGACTCATCTGGTTTGAAAGCGGTGTAGCTGAAAACGCAGTTTCCGGACATATCCAATTTATCAAACCGGGAGAGACCGCCTGCTTCGCTTGTGCCCCTCCGCTTGTCGTGGCTACAAACATGGACGAGAAGACGCTGAAGAAAGAAGGCGTGTGTGCAGCGAGTTTGCCAACAACAATGGGAATTGTTGCTGGATTCCTCGTCCAGAATTGTCTCAAGTAATTAAACTACGGCTTACAGAAAATGCCTGCACGTTAAGCCCTTGCTAAAAATTCCAATCGGCATTTTACTCTTTCGTTGTAGATTTCTCTTGGGATTCGGGACTACTACGCACTATCTGGGCTACAATGCATTGGAAGACTTTTTCCCCACCATGAGTTTAAAACCCAATCCGGAATGTGATGATCATCGCTGCATCAAGAAGCAGAGGGAGTACCAGGAGTATTTGGAGGCAAATCCGGTCAAGGTGGAGCCAAAGAAGGAGAAGGTCCCAGTTTCCGATGTAGCAAATGAGTGGGGAATCTCCATCCTGGATGAGACGGATCCTGAGCTCCTAACCAAGGATGATCTTACTGTAGCCAAAGGAATCAAGATTGCCTACACCATCCCGGAAAAGGCAATGGCACTGCGGGAAGATGATGCTCAAGTTACTGTGGACGATTCCGTTTCCTTGGATGATCTAATGGGGCAGATGAAAAATCTTTGAATACTCCTTTCAGGGGCTCTGTATTAATTACGCATAATGGGTATTTTGGTATCAGGTCTATTTAGCTTCCAAATTTTTATTCATCAATCATTTTTCTAATTAAAATGTTCTCTCCTTCAGCGGATTCCTCCGATTTTAATGTTATTGATTTTTTTTTTATAAAATGTTTTTGGCTATACGACCACGGGATTTGATTGAAATTGAAAAGTTAGATAAGAAAGAAAGCAATCAGTCACTTGGATCGCGGTGGGAAAGACAGAGGGACGGTAAAGATCAATTTTTAATTTTCTCTTCTACCATGTTGGCCAAAATAACCTAATCCCGACCTTCAGCTTTCTAAGTTGTTTATGGGGAATCAATTGGACTGAGGAGGCACTATCCTATGGAGCGAAGACAGGTAGGAAGGGAGGGTCAACTCCGCTCGTGCTCCTCTTAAGCTGTCGTGGCCAAATCCCATTGGCTCAATTCGGTCTCCTAACCTAATGGATGTCGATTGTTCTATGGGCTGTGCATAATAGGAATCGATACTTCATAAATCTCTAACTGGATTGAAATTGGGAGAAGTTTTTGAAAAAAAAACACGATTTGAAAATTCATATCTGTTCGAATATTAATGAAGGACTCCTAGGCTGGGGCTATCGGTTGGCTAGGGTGGGTCCATCTTCAGCGTCGTGCCGGGTCTACAAGGTCTTTCCAAAAGGGAAGGACTCCATAAACATTTCAAAAGCAATCTAATTTATTATGCATTCATACTCCTCATTTGATAGGTTTTAGTTTTCATGTAAATTGATCTCGAATGACGGAGTAGGAAGAAGGTAGGAGGCATTTCTCGCCCCCTTTCTCTCTCACTAACTTGACTGGTGAAAGTCGCCTTTCTCCTCCCCGAGACGACACTTCAGTCCCTTTCTTTTGCCATACAATACAACATCTCCGTCTAGCATTTGTGGACAAGGATAACCCAGTGGAAAACTACCGTCGTAAAAAGGTCATCTTCGTTCACGGCGCCTCAAATCATGGATAGATTTCCCAAAAATATTGTTTTTGGTGGGGCTTGTATTCTTGGATTGACGCTGGCAATGGGGTGGGGAGGAGTAACGATGATCATCAAAGGGCAAGTCAAAAAGGTAATAGTGTTTTAATTGCCTCCAATTATATTTACTCGGGCCGCCTACTTTTCTCTTGAGTCACGCCTATCTTCCTTAGCCTCCACATTGGGCAATAGTTTACTCAAAAAGAGGTTTTATGATTTCATTAATGAAAAGATTTGAATTTCTTGTCCATTGAAATTTGTTTGGAAAGATAATTATTCGGCACATTCCCATTTTGTAATTTATTTAGCCGTAAGACTTTTTGGGTGTCGGAAAAATTTCATGATACAATTTGATTGACCTACATCGGTGAAAGAACTCGTTTTCTTTCCCATAAATCGCTGTTCATTTCATTTGAAATTGTACGATGTCTAAGCGTCATCAAGCGTAATGACAAAATGAGGCATAATTTTGTTAACTTGGATTGAAATACCTGTTATTGATTTGAAGAATGTTGAATACAGGTAAGGTAGAAAAGGAATTGCATTCATTTTTCAGTAGGTCTTCCGTATTTATGAATGACGACACATCGCATCGCCTTCATTACAGAATCGCAAAGTAACCTCCCTCCCTCAGTTGTTTTTCTGTTGAAATTCTCATTACACCACCACCACTTTCCACTTTCTTCTCTCAGGAAATCCGGATAATCAACAATACGGACACTTACAAAGCTTGGAAGGACTTCCCCTTGCCGCTCTACCTGAGCATATACTTGTTCAACATCACCAACCCTGAGGAAGTTAGCACGGGAGGGAAGCCGAAGCTTCAGGAAGTGGGTCCCTACGTCTACATGTAAGAGAAGTAAAAGGGACAGTCAGTCGTGTAACTAGTAATCGTAGTCCAAATCTGTAGGGGCCTGAGTAATTTACGCCAATAATAATGAATTTAGGGAAAGGTTACACAAGACCGACTTGGGGCAGAACATCAGTACGGAAATCGTCACATTCCGTCAACTTCGCTTCTACTATTTTCAGCCGGACATGTCCACCGGGAATGAGGATGACATTGTGACCATCCCAAACGTTCCCCTTCTGGTAAAATTATTAAAGCAATGAAATTAAATGGATCTATGAAAGTCTCCAAATTTGCCTCTGAAAATTCACTACACGTCTCTGAATTTTCTTTTCACAGGGTATTGCGAAAATTGCACAAGACTTGAAAGAGGGCAGAGCGGACGTTCTGAAAGGGCTGGATGAAATTGTGTCCAAGAAGGAAGAGACCCTGACAAAGACGTACTCTGTCAAGGAAATCCTCTTTGATGGATACCCGGTGAATTCATTTTCAACTTTGGTCAAAGAAACAGTCGGTGACCCCGAACTGGACGACGCTAATCCGTTCAGGCTCCCGGATTCCTTTTCAGAGGAAAAGTTTGGATTCTTCAGAAATGTAATTTACTTCCCAATTCACCTTAGCCCGAATTAAAATAGAATATAATATAGGATATATTAGAGGAAATTTGTGTAAATTTTGTTTGAATACAGAAAAACGGGACAGGTAATGAAGGTCTATTCGAAATTCACAACGGACGGAATTTTAGCCACAGGTTTGGGGAAGTGCTTTCCTACAATGAGGAGGCGGAGTTACCATATTGGAAGGAGCCCTGCAACAGGATCAAAGGGTCGGATGGACTCTCGTTCCATCCCTTTATCAACACCTCATCCCCCCTCTACGCATTCGAGCCGCGGTACTGCCGCAGGATGGCATACAAATACGTCTTGACCTCAACAGTCCAGGGCGTGGAGAGCCTCCGCTTTGTCCTTTCCCCGGAAACATTCCAAGGTTGATATTATTTAGTCAATCCTATCAAGGATTTCCAAGCACATTAGGGATAACTTTCTTTGTCAAGGGCCTCACGTCAACCCGGAGAACTGGTGCTTCTGCCCAGTTGAGAACTCAACTGAATGTGACAGGAATGGCGTCTACGACCTTGGACCCTGCTACGAAGGCCTCCCACTCATCCTCTCCAAACCACATTTCATGGATGCCGACGCAGAAATTATAAATGGGGTCGAAGGGATGAGTCCGAATCCAGAACTTCATGAAAGCTTTCTGGCTATGCATTCGGTAGGACTTTTAGAAATCTGTAGGCGCCCCCCTTGAATTTATTTTTTAAATCTGTCTTGGCCTTTTAGATGTCCGGAATCCCGTTGAAAACTGCAAAGCGATTTCAATTCAATATTGAGTTGATGTCCTATCCGGGGGTGCCATCCCTAGGGAAAATACCAAAGACAATCGTTCCCATCTACTGGTACCAAGAGGTACGTGACCGGAAACTGTCCTTTGAGTCTTCACTGACCAAAATGCTGATCTTGTTTCTTGCAGTCGGTGGAAGCTGGATCTATTCACTTTCTCGTGTTTAAAATAATCGCTTGGATCCAGCAAGGGTGGGACCTGGTCAAGTATGGACTGGCAGGTGGGGGGCTTCTCATCCTACTCGCCGGTCTCCTTGTGGGACTCATGCGGAAGAGCACAGATCCTGACAGAATGGTGCTTGTCAAGTAAACTCGACGGTGCTCGGCCCATCCCTGAACTAATTAGAGAACTTGCACGTCAGTCAATTTCGTAGCACTAGCACGAGTGCTAGCTGTATATATTTCCGCCTAGGTGCTTGAACATTCTTCTTTCAAATTGTTGTACATTGTGTAAATGTGCTGATAGTTATTTATGAGTTTAGTAGAACTAGGAGGATACCTGAAGTAACATATTTTAATGAATAAATTAGTTCCTGTAGTCATATCAGTTGAGAATCCATTTTGTATCCGTCATCTCAAGTTGTATTTAATCCAGTGTATATAACTAGCCAACCGGGTGTAAATCCCAGACGACGGCATTCCTGCAACGCTGGAAATTAAAACAGGTATTGTAATTTAAATATTTCAACCGAAATATAGCGGCATTAGTTACCATCCACAGCCAGCGCTGTGGATTCCAACCACGCTCAACGATTCGTTGGATTTCTCCCAGAGCATCAAAGGAGAACCGCTGTCACCCTGTGCAGAAAACAGTGAAGAATCCAATGAATTTTTTCTACTCATTTTCAATCAAGGACAATACGGACTCGTTTACCTTGCAACCCCCGCGCCCTTCATAACCTACTCCAGCGCAAAACTCGGAATCCGTCGGAGTCCACTCGTAGTCCTCTAGGCAATCGGCTATCCCAATCACCGGAATGTCCACCGTCATGAGCGACTTGGAAATTTCCGGATCATCTGCACCAAACCAGTTGGAAATGACTGTTAAAGACGTGAATTTAGTGAAACCCATTTACCGGTCGTTGTGAATCCCCATCCCGCTAAGGACGCTTTCTCTCCTACTGGAACGAGCTCACCGGGACTTGGGAGACAAGCAGGCTGGACGAACGCGTTCCATTCGATCGTATCCTGAAGACGAATTATGGCAATGTCATTTCGGGTTTTAGCTCCTGCATTGTATTCCGGATGTTGAATTATACTTTCCACTCCAACCCCAAATGCATTCAGTGGCACTTCTTCCACGCCTAGGGGGACCAAGAAAAATATCCCACGGTTAGAATCACAATTTGAAATGTCCAGTTTACAGAATGGGACGCATCTTACCTATGACATGCTCACCAACGATTACTTGGACTATATCCTTTCTGCAAGGGGTGTTTCTATCAATTATTTCATTACCACTCCAATCCTTAATTATTACTAAAATGCAACCAAACATACTGAAGGCAATGGGCGGCTGTAATGGCATAGCGGTTGCTTATTAGGAATCCACCACAAAAATGCTTTCCAGTGTTATCCAGTAAGGAGACGATCCATGGGAATTCCCCTGCAAATTAGTTGAGCAAAATTCATAATCATCCATACTCATTTAAAATCATCCTAAATCCATACCAATTGAATGTCGCGACTCGACGCTAATGGCATAAATTCAATTCTCACCCCGTACTGCTTCTGCCCCACCAACAATTCTTGAAATTCTAGAAACCTTTGGAATGATACTGACGGAACGCTGACCACATTTTGTATCTGCAACTGAGAATTAGTTTTAATTAAATGTTTCTTGATTCAGTATAAAAAAAAAAACTGAGCCGAAAAGTTACAATTTGTGAGCCCAAGTCCGCGTTGAACCTCTAAAGACAGAATAGAGAAACAAATGAAAATGGAGTTCATCCTGAGATGTCTAAATTGTCATCTATAAATCCGCGGAGGAACTGACATGAAAAGTATTCGATACTGGAAGTATTTATATTTCTAAGTTAGGCTATCCGAAGGCCGAATTGTTAGAGGAATGAAATCATCATCATCATTAATTCCAAAGGTCTAGTTCACAGGAGCTAGGAATGAACATCCGGAATAAAATGCAAATTCTCCAGCCTTGCTTCCCTTGTTTTCCAAATAGTCTCACAATCTGACGCGACGCTTCTGCCATAACGTATTCAACTGGTTTACTTCCGGAAAAATTTATAGGACAATAATAATATGTAATCTAACTACCAAAGTGACAACAAATCATGAATCTCTCACACCTGGTGAGAGTGTGAATTCTCTTCCGTTCTCGTACAAACGACCTTGCCATTGACAAAAACTATTCCATTGACCTACATACGTCACTCTTATATAATTTGGATTACGGAATTTCGTCACTGAGGCTCCATAGGTTCAGGATTAACTCCGCCGCTGGAGGATGAGGATGGAGTATGGTAGGCTGAAGAGGCGGGACCTGGAATCGGTGCTTCCGTGTCCGTGCCCATGAAGGGCTCAAGTAGTGAACGAACCATCCCCAAATACGCTGCTACATCTATTTCGTTTAGACGAAGCTTAAGAAAGTCCTCCGCAACTGCGATCATCGTCGACTCCTTCTCCTCTTGAAAGTTCAGAGCTTCAATGCTGCTTTCAGGCTCATCATGACGAAGGACGTTTTCGATCTGAAAATAGCGAAATGGACTTTAGAGTCAATTCCTATCGGGTAATGGGTTTCTATTAGATGGAAGGAGAGTATGAGGTAGAGACTAGAGAGCTCCTAATTATCACCAACCTTTGCACTTCTAGCTAATGTTTCTTGAGGGGTTCCAGTGTCCTTTGCCACCAAATACGCAAATCCAGTCGTACACTTCCCGTCTTTCAGCTTGAACAAGTAAACCAACTCATCATTTTCCATGAGGAAGTCCATCGTCTGCAACATTAACCAACATTAGTAAAAGCAAAAGTGGAAGTGAGACGAAGAGATGGGATGCAGCTCACCTGAGACTTAAAAATTGGCCACACTGGTAAACGGTTCAAGAGAGAATAGTAGTGAGTGGAGACAAACATGGTTGGCGAGTCTTTACCTTTGAAACAAAATCAAGGGACGCCAAAAGTATTTTTAAAAGTGCTAAATGTGCTGTGAGCCTTGGTTCTAGAAAAAAAAAATTAAAATTAACCTCGTTGGCCAAAATCTTCCAAGGTGGCCATAAGGAGGCTGAGACCATCGGCTTCAGACGTCCCCTTTCCAAACTCGTCAAGAATAACCAAAGAGCCGCCTGTTGCATTCCTCTGTGCCAATGACATCTTTCAAAGGAAATCAATGAAAAATCTTAAGTTTTTTGCTCCATTCAGAGCGCTCATAAATTCTGTTCCCGCGGCAGGCGCTAAAATGTCATAAAATACCTGGTTGATGTCTAACATGAACGTGGAGAGACCGACGGTTACTGACTCATGCGCATGGATTCTTGTGCAGATACGATCAAAAGCGGGTATTACGGCCGATGTAGCCGGGACAAATGATCCACAGAGGGCCATGATGACGATGATCCCCACCTCAAAGAAAATTACAGCAGAAATTGAGGGAATGCCAATCGGCAACTTGGAATTAACTGAAATTGTATCTGCGGATCAGATTTCTGGTATTACCTGTTTCAAGTAAATACTTTTTCCAGAAGCATTTGGCCCAGTGAGGATAACAATGCGCTCCTCTTCTCCAAAGATTGTAGAATTCGGAACAAAATTCGAGTTGAGCTCAATCAAAGGATGCCTTCCATCAAGGATCCTTAGCTTTCCGGTGCTGCTAACAATTTCCGGTCGTACAAACTTTTGTTCTCTGGCCAAAGCTGCCAAGGTCATCAAACTACAAACCACAAACTGATAATGATTGGCTTATTGTGTTTAGGGAATTCCTTGGTTGTTATCCAACTTGCCTGTCCAATTCCGAAATGAGGGAATTTATTTTCAGTAGAACTATTGAAGTCCTCATGACGTTTTCTGTGAGCGATATCATAACGTATGACTCCAGCTCAAGTATAGCCACTTGTGAATCTCCCAGCACGTTGTTCAGCTCTATAAATTAAATGAAGTTGAGAATAAAATCCTGTATCGTAATTTGTATTGTGTAGGATATGAAATAATAGGATAATAAAATACCTTCTGTCCGCTTGCTCTTGTAATACCCTAAATCGGAACTGCGAAACTGAAAATCAAAGCATGAATAACTCTTTCCTTACTTATAGTCATATCCTTCAAGAGCTTGTTAATTTTACTTACTTTGTATTCAAGTCCTTCCAAGATCATGTCTTCATCCGTAAGGTTGCTACCCCAGAGTTTAATGGCCAACAAGTATCCCACTTCAGGAATGTACACAATGCAGCACTGTTCCGCAAATGGTGGGAGGCTGTCCATCTCTTCCGCAGCAATCATGGACATCACCTCTTTCAAACTCCCATATTGCTGACGCTCTAAACCGAAATAAATTCAATTATGCGCACAAAATAGAAACGATATATATCTCTTGAATTATAAATGAGCATACTTCTATCCAATTCTTCATTGATTCCCGGTTGTGGGTAAAATCTGCGATGGACATTTGATTGCTCAAAATCAATCACTCTGCAAATTTCGCGAGCCACAGAACCCAGCACGATGTCATTTTTGCACACATCAGAAATCTAGATAATGCAAAAAAAAAGTGCCGAAAACGTCGTTGCCCGAGTATTTACTAATTATTGCTGAATAATATCGCTCTGAACTTACTTCTTTGAACAAGTCAATGGAAGACGGTTGCGAAGAACAAATTTCTCCGAGAAGGATACAATTGTGAAGGGTTTGATAGAGCTGCTTCCATTCCTTGACTGTTGCGTGTAAAAGGGATAATCTCAACAGGAGTTTCTTCAATACACAAAATTGACCAGAATTTTTATTAAGCATTCATTTGCATAATATCCTGATGGTCAGGAGAAATACGTACCGGTAGATGCTTAATCCCCTTCAAGAAGCTAGTCACAGATTCCACAAAGCCGGCTTGAGCGGCGCTGACGCAGTGTTCGATCACATCATGGCGGCGTTTAAGCAGACCAAGATTCCGCGTTGGACGAAGTAGTTGGAGCCGCAAGTGATTAGAGCCTTGGCTTGTTAAGCATCGGTTGAACAGACAGAAGAGACTAAAACCACAAACCAGAATGCTTTATTGAAAGGGTTAAAGTCTGTGTATGTCTGTAGTACCTGAGTCCCTCCTTGGTTCCGGATGACCCTTGCTTGGCGACAGACGGATGAACATCTTGGTTGAAGATTTGTAAACTGTCCCAAGCTGTGTGGTCAACGAGGACTAAATCCGCCCTAAATTATTTAGCTAGTGTAAAGCTTTATCAGAATTTTAAGGAGAACTAACTAAAACGAGTGAAATGTACAAAGCTTACATAGTACATGTTTTGACGTTCAGAACAGGCACTTTTCCATTGACTGTGCTCACTTGAAGAAGTTCGAGGCCACGTTTGTCCAGAAATTTGAGCAAGGCACCTGCAGCGCGGACCATTGCAATATTGGCAAACGGAATCAAAGATTGTAGGAAGAAGCGATGTTCTTCGTCACTGCTGGATTTTGGCTCATCGGGAAGCCGTAGCTCTCGAAGTCTGTGTTTGCAGGGATCGGGTGCAAACTCTCTTCCGGGTTGAATGAATAAGTTTGGTCTCTGATTTTCGAATCCAACCGTTGTTGAGCCACTCCTTGGTGTCGGCTCTTGAGAACGATCCTCAGGGAATAAATCTCCACTCAGCTCCTTCAAAATGGCTAAGAATCTGGCGTCTTGTCTCGAGCATCCAATAACGATTTTAGGAGACACTTGCTTGAATAAAGCTCTCACTACTTCAAAGTCAGATAAAGAGTCTACGGTATCCGGAAGCAGGAACAACTGTGAATGAGACACACTTATCAACATATAATCACATCAACAGAACTGATAGTTGCGGTTACAAGTAGAGCAGTCCAAAGGAAAAGTGAAAAGTGAAAAAGCGAAAGGAAAAGCGCGATGTCCTTACCTCTGAAGTTTGAAGATTGTAGTAAGCAGCGCCCAATTTTCCAGCACCCCATACAACCGATAGAACAGTCTGGAATTGTAACAAGAGAACGAATAATGATGTTTGGAATGGGATGATTCTGGTATGTCCGGTTCTGTTTGGATTTCCATCCATTTTTGCTTGTATTCAGGGGAGTGTAATTAGAGTATACAGTTTGATTACCTCAATACGACCAACGTCGACTTCCGGTTCTCCGCCGTCCTCTTCCTCCAAATGAGCTTGACCTTCCTCGTCGACGTCCATTTTTCAGCAGCAGAATCAAAACAACACACAACAACCGAACCGAGGAACCGACGACGACAGATGAATGATGGATAATAAAATAAAGACAATGCAAAAAAAATGCTGCACAAACAAAGGGATTTCGAATGAGCAGGAGGCGGGAGCGCGCGCGGCTCGTCGGCGAGCGGCGACAGCGAGAGAGTGAGATCGAATCGAGCAAAGAAGACTACGGTTTTGCGTAAATGGCAGAGACGCCAAAATGCATATTTTGAAACCTGAGTTTTAATTTTTAATTCCGATGACAAATTTAGTAATCTTGAAATTAATCAGCAAGAAAATCAAACAAAATCCGTCTGCATCGCAGATTTAGAAAGTTGTTGTCATAAATGGACCCGTAAAGGTCCACAACTTGCAGAAAAATTATTTGCGTCGAAATTCAGAGGCGAGAATCGAGCAGTGCCGATGTCCAAGGGGGTATTGGATCCTGGTCACTGCCTATCCTAAGCTCAGCAACTCGCTTCAAGGGCCATGTCATCCCCCGTACCCTTCTTGATGTGGAGCGTGGTGAACCGTTCCGCGCAGGTGGGATGAATTCCAATGACGCCATCATAGTCGGCCTTTGTCGCCTTGAACTTAAACCCAAGAGAAAATCCTTGGACAACTTCCCCTGCGTTTGAGATTACAAGATATATGGAGTCCATAATTGAACAAAGTGTTTTGAATTAATATGGAGATTAAAAATCAGTAGCAACTGAGTAGCAAACCACGGCCCCAAGGGGAAGGAGTTGAGATACGGAGGCATTAAGAATAAGAGACGGGCAGAGGTCACTGAACTACCAGTCGACAGAGATGAAAAGAAAGGAGAATGACTGTGAGAGGCAAGGACCAAAAGCGAAAGGAAAAGTCGATGAACCTCAATGCAGTAGTTGCCATAGTAACTACTTTAATTAATGGCGGTCTTGGCTTCGTTATAATTTGTGTCATATTTTGCCGATGAACAATAC
>Ga0194135_10001565_pt1 | contig 13690 bp, 17 predicted proteins | sample LitLau_LLRF_2013_FD_134024 | JGI IMG/M metagenome (GOLD analysis project Ga0194135, IMG submission 134024) | Freshwater sediment microbial communities in response to fracking from North America - Little Laurel Run_MetaG_LLRF_2013 (version 2) | ecosystem: Environmental > Aquatic > Freshwater >...
GAATTTTAGCAGATTAAGGAGGTTTAGGATCATAATTCCGAATTATTGAGGTTATATGGAAAACTACTGCTGAAGATTACTTAGGTCACTAGGATTGGATGAATTGACCTGGATTTCACTTCCGTGAGTAACAGTTTATCTGGGATCGCTTGCCTGAGCGTATACACTCGTGCTCATATTCTTAGTAAACATTTCTTATACGATAGGAGTGCGAGTGTAAGCTGGCAAGTAAAGTGGTGATGTGAATTTCCTATTTCATGTTCTGTTTTATCAGCTTCCAATGTTACAACGCTATCTTCTCCAATCTTCAATTGGAGGCGTGAGGTTTAGTGCTGTCGGTGCGTATTGTGTAGTGGGAGGGAGGTTGAGGTAGGAATTGGTGGTATACAAAAGAAATTACCATTACCCGAGAGTGAAAGACCCGCAAACGGACGGACGCTGTGCTGTTTTACACGACGTTCTTCTCGTTGGAGTTCGGCCCAGACGGGTGGTAGTCTAAACGATCCGATTCTTATTCTCAACTCCAAGCGTCACGCAGACAGAATTCGGGACCGGAAGAACCTTGTGGAGGATTTCGGTTTCAGTTTTTAGTATAACACGGGCGGTACTGGGCTTGAGAACACCTGCCTCTTTTTCACCGCGAGGGCCTCTCTCGACCTCCCGAAGATCCTCCAAGGTCAAGGCTGACAAAGTACAACGAGTGAGACTAAGACTGACGCGGTGTAGAACGGAACAACTTTTTAGTTTTTCGTCCTCGTCCACACTCCGAAGTCCGAAGCTAAATATTCCATTCGTATTTTCTCGCATCATTTACAATCCGGAGGTAAACTTTGCAAATTTATTATGGGGTATTATTTGGAATTTGGGCTACATCGTAGGTTCAAAATGGTTAAAAAAAGAACGCTTTGAAAAGATTAACGAAAAAATTAAATTCAAGCTTAATTTTCTTTCCGTTTTGGAGTGGGTGACAATTTCCAGTTTTCCAAACAATTAGAATGAAATGTCAAGTGTTAAATTACATTAGCTCACTACTGCAATGTGAGGATGCGTCAGAATAGGTAAGAAGTCACACGATGAGCACGACGTAATTTTGTCGTCGTTGTCAGAATAAGTAATCGCTGTTCCCATCTACACTTCGCGTCCCTCCAACGACTTTAGAGTATTGATTAGATGACCTTGAAAATTAATTGATGGAGCCACACGCGTGGATTGGCCTTCGTTCACTTTCACTCCTAGGCAAATGTCATATATGGCGAAAATCTTTGATAAAATTTGGTAACTGCGTCTGAGCCAAAACGCACTGATGCTCAAACACAACTTGCCAGTAACAAACCTTAACCCACATTATTCCCATTTCTGCCGATTTCATATGCCCAGTCCATGTCCAGTGATATCAATTATCTTCAAGGTAGATCCGAATTTCTCTAAACACACTTAGCATGCACGAAGTTCCATTTTAAAAATAATTGCAGTTATTCCCTATATCCTCATTTAGTTGTTTATGGATAAGAATGTATTTAGTTTCGTTAGTAAATGGGTGGGTTTCTTGTGGATAGGAGGAAAAGGTCACTATCGTATTATGGACAGTATTTATTTGTCAATTCCATCCTTGAGTGAGTTGTGATTTTGAATCAAGAGAGCATCATCGGTTCATTGTGAGAGAAAGCAAGGGAAAGCCTTGAGAAATTAAAGCCAACAGCCTTGGCTCCGCACAATCGCAAAAAGGAAATTAACGGTGCATTGCAGATATTTCTCATGGCAGGATATGACTCACTCGACCCGGCAGACAGACGCACTTTTCTGGCAGCCTGTCGGAGATGATGTCAGAAATCGGGGTAAACGGTGCCAAAAAATTCATGTAAAGTTGATCCGTGGAGAACCTAATGCATGATGCAATATAATTTTAATTTTAAAGAAAGCTACAACACGAAACAGGATGTTTCGGTGTCATGGATCAAAGCTATCCAGTTTTCATGGCTTTCATATGTATGGGAGATAAATATGATGCCAGCAGAAGCTCCTGTTGTCGTTGCACTTTGCATTTTGATTTTTCAAGTTTATGTCGACATGGCGACAGAACTTTTGAATGGAAAGGTGAAAAGGTCGTGATTCATAAATATTCAACCTCACCCTGACACTGCTGAGGACTATCTACGTAGGAGCTGAGGCTGAGGCTAAGGAAGGCCGAGGCGAGGGTTAAACGCTTCATCACTCAAGAATGGCTGATTTTGGGATGGTAGTCTAAAGATCAAGGTCTAGAAGCGTCTGGGACCGCGTACGTACGCGTAATCTCCCATGATTTGTGTGAAGGATATCAACGAAAATTGTTCTGGTAGGGGTTAACATGATCCCTGTCATGTCATTGCCTCCTTGTTCCACCGGCCTGTGTGATTCGATAGGGTAGTTTAAGAATGGCCTCCTTGCTTCGCGGTTGCGGCGGGTGGATTTTTGTATATGCAAAGTGTGTTACTTATATAAACAAGTAGAAATTCACATTAAAGTTCTATTTAAGTTCTTGAAATCGTAGAAGTCATTATCATTAGCGGTTCGGAAACCCTTATTATTCATTTACAGTTTGAGAGTGGAACATTCCAGTCGTCCTTATTCAATTGTTCCAACTTCCACTTAACGGGCATTCTAACAATAGAATCTTATTAGGAATGTTTCCTTTCCTTACAGTGATCACGACGAACGTTTGAAGAATTATGGTTGGCAAAATTAAATTCAAAGACAGTACGGATCCGGTTTTCGGTGATGAGAATTCGGAGCGTTCTTATAAAGAAGTGGTCGTAATTGGAAATGGCCCATCAGGAATCATTCTCTCCTATTTCCTTGCCGGGAATTGGCCTTACTACAATGGACTTGGGGAGGACTTGAACGAGATGCTGCATTACAGATTGATCGCTTCCGGTGGCGGAGTCAATAATAATTCCGAACCAACAGCAATTGTTGAGCAAGATCTCAATTTCCTCTCACAGGTAAGCCAAGTCTGCATTTATTATACTTTCAACGAAATGGACGAATATGTAAAACTGTCTACGCTACTTTGCTGTTAGTAATTCTTTGCGAGGAGAAGTTAGAAGCAATCAATGTTGCCGAAGTTTAAATTAACCAAAGTTTAAGTGAGGTTGGATTTTCCGTTGTAACTATTAAATTACAAGGCATTGTGTGACGCCGGGTGGGTGAGTTTCCGGTGAAAGTTGCTCCTCCGGCTGGTCCCTGTCATTTCATTTACCATTTTCATAATTAATCATAAAACATCGAACGCCGTGATGCAAGATGATGGATCTGGGTTCATTTTTTCAATGTGCGAAACTTCACTGCGCACTAATATCTCTGGCTTATCTTTGTGATATAAATTCGAAAAAAGGCCTCCTTGTTAATGAAGCCAATTTTTAATGCAGCATGTGTCATTCACGTGCAAAGAAATAACCATGTCTAATAACTTCTTACATCCGCCCGCATCGTCACTCTATCGGAGATAATCCCCAGATTTGCTGTGACAGTATTCATGTCCAAAGTACAAGCTGGCTGCGGGGCTGATAAATGATTGACCATCATTTCATCCCAAAGCCAAGGTTTTAAGATTATTTATGAATTCAAAATTCACACGATGCGACAACCAAAGCAGGAGATAAATCCTTTTCTATAAATTTGATCCAAGAAATTCGTATGGGTAGCCCTAATAGAGAAAGATCACTTTTGACATGCCTCTAATTCGTTTAGCAAAATACATGATTTATGATTTTCTCTTCCAGGACTTGGAGGGGAGATCAGCAAATCCCGTTTCTCTTTTATTTGACACACTGAATCATCCACAGGCAGACTTAGGCCTGGAACTTCCATCTCTGCTCAATTGGAAATTTTCAAAGACGAATGCCGTTGACCATGTTATCATTGGCCGGGGACCTCCAGGAGGGTAAGTACGATCTTATGAGAGTAAAAACAATTAGATGCTGCCAGCCCCCGACTGTATAAGATACAAAACTAATCGTCTCTCCTTCCAAATCGTTTACAGAGCATGGCAGTCAATGGACGGAAGCGTACTCACAATTAGCCTTGGATGCTGGATGGAGCTGCCAGAATTGAACTTTCGGGACTGGGAAGCTGAACAAGAGTCACGGTGTTGCCGGGAGTCTCGAGCCACAGTATCCTCCGTAGCTCAGTATTACTCATCGTATGTCAAGGTTCATGACTTGGGTCGCTACTTTTTGGGAGGCTCGGTCGTTACAGGAGTGAGCCGGGTGGTACGAGAGAATCGTCTTCCAGACAAAGCAAACTGTGATGGCCCACGCGAGGGTAAAGGAGAGTATGGATCAAGACTTCGTCGGCATACGATTGGCGAAATTCCATTAAACCCGAATCGGGATTCTAATCGGAGGTAATATTGACATTTATATTCGAAAACAAACTGCAACCACCTCAGCATCCTCGACCCTGTGCTGAACTGTTCATGCATTCAATACAGAGCCAGCACGCAGCTCGCAGCACCTACTCCGCTGTGGGAAGTGAAAGGTTACACTTTGGAGAATGATCTCTGCGTTCCGTTTACGTACTTGACTAGAAATGTCGTGCTGGCGTCCGGAGCTTCGGATCAGCCCAACGTCCTCGGCATTGCAGGGGAGCACCTCCCATTCGTCCTTCATTCCCTCAACCATTTGGAGCATCTCATCACCTCTGGGCATTTAAACCGAGAATCGGATCCGATTTTGGTCGTAGGCGCAGGCCTGTCCGCAGCAGATGCCATCATCGCCGCTCGTTTCCATTCCGTACCTGGTAAATCTCTCAACTCAAATTAATTCCATCCAATCAATGATTTTTGATTCCATTCTCATTCATTTCAGTTATACACATTTTCCGTCGGTCTGTGGAGGATCCCAATTTAATATTCCGTCAGTTGCCCCAAAATATGTATCCAGAGTATCACAAAGTTTATCAGATGATGAAAGACTCTACGGGCTATGATGGCTACAAAGGACTCCAACAACATGTCCTCTTAGAAATCCGATCTGATCACAAAGTGAAAATAGTTGGGCCAACCTGCTGCGGAATTGCAAAGGTACGGAAACGGGACATGCTACATCATTAAAATTAGCCTGGAAGAAAATCATAATAACGGATCTAATCAAATTGGACTTTGTTCTCGAAACAATAGGTTTCCTATGTTCTTATTTGCATTGGGTCCCGTCCGGATTTATCCTTCCTGGGTCCCCTGGAAAATGGGATTGGGGTCTATCCTGGAGTACCAATCGATTGCAGGCGGAACCCAGTAGCTATTGACGTGAGTTCCAACGAGAGCCTCCGAATGCCTGGACTCTACGCCCTTGGACCTCTCGTTGGAGAAAATTTCGTGAGGTGAGTTGAATCAAAGTAATTAGGGAAAATTGCTTCTCTATACCAAAGCAAACCACTAATTATTATATGACATTCTCTCTATTTTTAGATTCCTCCAAGGGGGTGCACTCGCAATTACTGCGGATATCAATAAAAAGCGACAGCTAAAGCAATCAGACGAGGCACAGGCATCCTAAATCATTCCATTGCACGTTTTTACTCAACCCCTGCACTGAACCCCACGCACCTTCATTACCTTCATTAAAGGACCTTCATTAAATTCTAAAATTTTTACAAAATCAATCACTAGCAATGAATATACTCACATGCACCTTCCTCACTCTCATTTTTGAATGAGCTATAATGAATTGTGCCTATAGAGGAGTGGAATGAAAATGAAAGTATATTTGAACCGTTAGGTGCTATTCAATTCAATTTGTGCAAAATGTTAAAACAATAGAACCCGTGCATTTGTAACTATCAAAAACACTAAAACAACATGTACCTAACAATGGAAGGAGTCAAGAAATTTCGAATTTTGAATTTAATTGAAAATTAGGAAATAAAATTGGTAAAATACTCAAAATCGTATATTTTTGGAGTTTTTATTATTACAATTAGTATTGCGTGGCAAATATTCAAAGGTCAGAGTTTATTGGATTGTTCCTCTAGTTTCAAGAGCCGCTCCAAATTATTACTTGCGGAATCCAGTTGGGGCTGAATAGCTAGCGCTTTGGCGTAGCATTGACGAGCCTGCAACAATTTCCCCCAACGGTGATACAACACGCCTGTTCAAAAAAATAAATTCAGCTTCTTCAGGCGACGCTGCAGTATTCCCTAAAACCTATACGTATTTTACCTAAATTTGACCAATATTTTGCAGGGGCGGGCTTGTGAACGGTGGTGCCAATTTTGATGGCATTTCCAAAGAATGCTTCTGCTTTTTCGAATTCATTCAAACGTCCATAAATATTTCCCATTAGAAACTGAAGTGTGGAATCGGCATCTCCTATAGCTTCCAACGCCTTGTGTGCATACTCCTTGGCTTCTGAAAGACGATTCCCTTTTTCCAGGAAAATAATAATGTTCAGCCATGACTGGACATGTCCAGGTTGCAAATGAATCGCTCGGGTCCATGCCATTAAAGCAAAGTCATTTTCCCCCATGTCCAAATACTGAAGACGAAATAAATCAAATCAGTGCTTCGCATCAATTTATATTATTATCTCTATGTAATAATTCATTTCAGTTTACCAAATTTCCAATGTTGTATTCACAATCCGGATAAAATTGTCGATGTTTGAGAGCATTCTTGTAGCACTCCATGGCTTCTGTGACGTTCTTCTTACTCAGCACAATTCCCAAGTTCATCCAGGCAGCAGCAAAGTCCTCCCTATGAAAATTTGAAAGAAATTATTCCAGTTTTTTTTGTCGAATCAAAATTTTCCACGAGAGAAAAACTGTTTGTGAGGAGTAAACGTTACTTTGCTTCCACAGCTTGTCTCAACCAGAATTCCGCCGATTCTGACTGATTGGTTGTTCGAAGAATGTTGCCCAAATTATTCATCGCTTGATAATAATCTGATTTGAGCTCAAGGGCTCTTTTGTAGTATTCAATGGCGGATCCCGTATTGCCACCTTCTGCATGAATCGCTCCAATATTGTAGTACACTTTGGCATTGTTTGGACAAACCTGGAAAAGAGTTGACGCATATTTTGTATAACTTTTTTGAAGAAATTATACGGATCCTGTTAAAACGAAACCGTACGCTGGTTGCAGACAGAAATAGGCGATGGGGATTAATCCAATCAAATGACCTCTGGATGGACCTAATGTAGAAAACTAGCACGACGAAAGCTAGGCCCCATTTCCCTCTTGGATACTTCAAGAAGCAATGGCTCATGAGTAGTGCGAAACCAATTGATGGCAAGTAGAGGTTCCTCTCAGCAATCACAAATCCCACGGTGAAAAATAGGTTCGAAGATGGCAGGAATGTGGTGAGACCAATTAGGCTTGCTATGAGAAGCGTTCTGTTGGGTCAACACAAGGGCATAATTAAATTTGCCAAAGAGTTTAATAATTTCTAAAAATCCAAAATTTCTTCAGTTATCTCCTTACCTTGACTTGGCTGCAACAACGAGAAATCGAATTCCAACCAGACCAAGGATGACTACCAACGAGAATCTCACATCCAACGGAGATTCGATTAAACTTATACATCCCATTGACCAATCAAAGGATAACCAGGTGGGATTCACAAGGATAAACACGTTTAGAATCCATATGTACGTTATACTAGAAATCTAAATTGAAAATTATAAGTTGCATAATTAAGTCCTATTATAGTTTCTATTCATTTTTTCTAATACCTTGGAAAATAAAGGCTCTGCAAAGGCCGGAGGATTGTCATATTTCTGAAACAGTGGCGGACCATCTTGAAACCAGAGCCTCCAAATCATAAAAATGGAAGTAATCAGGATTGAGACAGCGTAGTATCCAAATTCCCTGTAGGAAAAGGCAAGGCGTTTTCGGGAAACCAATCTAAAGCTGAGATATGAGATCTGAAACAAAAGTTAGAAGCGTATAAAATTTAACTTGACTGTAAGAGAAATTCACTTCAAAATAAATGTGAAGCGAAGCTTACCACAATTACAAAACAATTTTCCTTGAACAACGATCCTAGAATACCGATGACGGGAATGAGGATGAATGGAGTAATCTCATTTGTGAAGAACGAATTAAGGATAAATCCAAATAAGAAAATCATGGAAGATACTAAATCAGCTCTACCAACAAGACCTCCCAACGGCTCAACATGGACAGGGTGGACGGAAAACAGGATCGAAGACCAAAAAATCACATTTTCTTCCTTTGCCGACAGTTTTAAAGATGATCCGTTTAAGTTGCTAGTAATTACTTTGTTACACCTGCAGAGGAAATGGTAGACCAGAATACAATTGACTCCATGAATTACCCAATTTGAAAAGTGGAAGGGATACGGATTTTTTCCCCAGAGATGAAAGTCTAATCTAGGAAAGAGGGAATCAAAATCAGAGAATTCTGCTATCAAGTCAAAAAATCACTCGGGATACAAAATTGTCAAAAATGATTCGTTTAAAATACCTATATGTCAAGGTTGTCAATGGTCGATAGGATTTATGAGAATTGGGATGGGTAATTCTGGACCCCCAGAAATCATTCCAGAAAAGGCCTGTTCCACTATTGGGAGTTCCAGTTCGGAGTGATTTCCCAATCACATCTTCATTGTTAATAATGGCTTCCTCGTCATCAAAAATAAATGTACCCCAAAGGGTAGGTAGGACGGATGTCACTCCCAAAGTGAACAAAAGAATTTCTCTTCTCCACTTCCATCTCATGATCATGGTGTTATCGGGAATATTCTGTGAATTCCAAATTTCAATCGTTGTGTCCCTTTAACTTTATCCACAGAAAACAAAACGAAGGATTCATTATTATTAAAGTTAATCCTGAAAGGCTGAACTGACCAAAAAGAAACAGGAGAAGCCGCAGGCTAGATATTCCGATTGTAATCATTCCCGCCTTCTGAATAAGAATACAATGAAAAGGCGGGTGCCAGGTACGAACTGTGAACCGATTAAGTAAAACCTTCGTATTTCGGGGCCAAACTGAAGATTTTAGAATGGCATCTTATTCCTTTTATTTGCTCCAGAGCATTTGGATTCAGTGAACGAGCCCGTGCTTTTAAATCAAAATACGAACGAACTAATTTCAGAATCTTCTAATAGTATACTCGAGGTGAAAGTTGAGGTTCAAGAACGTAATTCTCCAACAGTCCGTGTCCAATAATGTGAAGACCTAAAGCGGATGAATTGAGAACGCTAATTGAATGAACTTGTGAACTTGATGAATGAGTGAACTTGAATGAATTTGTAGCAGTTTGACAGGTCACCTCCTTGTCAATAACAACGGTGTCGAAGTCGAAGTAAGCAGATTGTGTGGGGCGTAGGGAGGCATCAAGTTCGAAGAGAGGAGAAAGTACCGTCGTCGGTGTAGCCATTGATGGAAATCAACTTCATAAACTTAATTGGAATAAACTATTATAATCCTTACTTTCATTTATACCCTACCAATAACTGCATCCCATGAAGCTGGAAATAATTTGGAGTCATTCGTGGCGGAGCGGAGAAAGTTCATAAAGTACAACTAATACAAAACAAAGCACAGGAAATTAACTAAACTAGAAATCAAAAAAATCCAGATTTACAAACAGGATAGGCCCTTCCTTTGGTAGGAAATTTTAAATAAGATTCAACTAAATATTTTAAGTGATCCCCAAACAATCGTCAGCTTCTAACGTTTCTTTTTCAATTAAATTTTGGATTCTGCGAAATTGACGTCATTCTCATCTTCTTTCGCCGCAATGTCCTCAAAGGCCTTGAGCGGATTACTCCTTTTTGGGAGATGTGATAATTCGTCCCGACTCAAGTGATCCACGCAACCCGCACCGAACGAGTCGCCCATTATGTTAACAGCCGTACGGAATCGTTCCCTAAGAAAATAATTTCATCTTTATGGATCACCTGAAAAATTACATTTTGGAACATATGTCTACTTACAACAACCAGTCGACAGGCATGATGTAGGCAACAAAGTCCGTGGGCAATCCAACCGAATTTAGGACAGTAATCATGATAACCATTCCAATTTGAGGTATTCCTGCAGCTCCGATGGACGTTGTGGTGGAAATAAGACTGGAAATCAAGAAAACCAAGAATTGCTTCACCAATCATTGTCAAAAGTATCAGGAGAAAGTCCCTACCTAATGGCAATTATATTCCCCAAGGTTAATTGCATTCCACAGAGCTGTGCAATGTAGATGGCTCCAACTGGAAGATACAAGGCTGTGCCGTCCATATTGATTGTTGCACCTGGACAAGAGTAAATCAAAGGAATCAGCAAATGAGGGTAAGCGGGGAAAGGTCGAGCCATACCAATGGGAAGAACAAATCGGGAAATATGTGGATCCACGCCATTCTTCTCTTCCAAACAATTTATGGTAACCGGAAGTGTGGCTGAGCTGTATGAGCAAAATGACATGAATATCACATTCACCGTCTATTCTGATTTTCCATTTGCCAGTGCCTGTTACAGTTTTACCTTGAGGCGGTACCGAAGGCAGTGGCGATAGCTTGAGTCATGTTTCCAATGAATCTAAACGGCAGTTTTCTGGTAACCAAACCATAAATGAGAGGAACCACAACGAAGCCGTGAATCAATAGACCCGTGAGCACTGTCCCGAAATACCAGCCAAGATTCTGAAAGACTTTTCCGATTTCATTAATTTCAAGTAGCTGGGCAGTCACTAAAGAGCAGATGGCTATCGGTGAAAACCTAAAGTGGATCATTCAATTCAATCGTGTACGGGGTTTTAATTAAAGAGTAAAGGTTTTTGCCTTACAGAACCACTTTGCTGGTGAGGATCATCATGGCTTCGGCAAGAGAAGCAAAGAAATCAAGAAGTGGCTTTCCCTTCGGACCCAATTTCCCCAACGTAATTCCTAGAACTGTAGCAAATGCTACGAGTCCCATCAAATTCATTCCCTCGACGAAATTAAACTTCATGGCCCAATCCTCAATCGCTGCAATTAGAGGTCAAAATTATTGTTTCAAGCATTTCTTTACTCTAGCAGAGTCTACTTCTATATGCTTACCTATGGTTTCGTTTTGTGGGTTGATAATTTCCGTTTGCGTCTATAAAATAAAATAAATTCAAGTGAATCACGCATAAAATTGTCAGATTGTTTGCATTGTTACCCCTTGCATTGTTGCTTGTACGAGGTTTGGTGGGAAAACATTCCTAAAATTCAACAAGGATTAAGACGCTTTTAATAAAATAAAGAACTCTGATAGGACGGGAGAACATTTGATGCCTGCATGCATTGCATTTTGCAGTTCTTTCAAACCTACACGCATGTATGGGTTCCAACTCCGGAAGTATTTAATTGTTTGCCTAATCAGTCACCCTCCTTGCCTTTTTAACGCAAGTGGCTCCGCATGAGCATTCAGGAATATGGGATAGACTTACCGAATTAAGTCGAGGAGCGTGTCCACTGTTAACCCGGGTTTGGATGTACATTGGGAATCCACTCCAAGATTCGCTCCTCTTCCTGGACCAATTATTACGACCAATATGATTCCCTGCGTGACGGCACAGATCGTAGTCACCATGTAGTAAATCAGCGCCCTGCTTCCAATTTTCCCCGAAAGTGAAAGGTCCAGAGAGCCGATTGCTGTCACTAATGAGGAAACTATGAGAGGAAGAATGAGAGCCTTTAGAGTCCTTAGAAACAAATCTCCGAGGAATTTGACATAGACCACTTCACGCTGGGAAAATTTTTCACTCCGAGTGCTCCGGAGAATAATTCCCAAGGAGATCCCAGTCACTACCCCGGCAACGATGCAGAGCGTCAGGGCGCTTCCCTTGAGGCAGTTCCCTATTTTCCCCATGTTTGGAACGGCTACGCGTCGAGTGTCGGAGCGGAACTACTTTTGTACTGGAAGTGATCCTTGGGGATGTAGACACGACGAGGCGTGATTTATTACTAAATATTAGATGTCGGCTATATCAATTGTATCCTCTTCTACCACCACGGCGTTCTTTATGCCAGAGTCCAGGAATTCATGAGATCTCCTTCATTCTGGGCGCACCCATTCCAGCACATCTCGCCAAATGCTAATAATGCTATGGGACCTCATAATATATGCAGGGAGTCGCTTCTATCGCTTGAGTCGGATAGTTCAAGGGTAGGCTAATGCGGGAAGCCTCGTGTGCCTCCTGTCTTGTGGTGTCAATTGATTTCAATTTTTTTTAATGGGTGACGCCAAAAAATACGTTTGGGGTCTTGGATGGACTGGACAGAGTAGAGGCGGAAGAACAAAAAGACTCTGCAGACAAGGGATGTCCAGGCTCTAGCCGCATATAATTTCCAGTCCCATCCACACAATTGCTTACCCGAATTATATTCGAGCTTACATTATTGAGTCAGATGGACTGGAAGACAGGAGCGGGTGAACCCAGACCTTATTCTCAAATTGGGATTAACGTTAATTGATGTAAGAGGGCTTGTTTTTGACAGGATAAAGAAGGAACTCTGCACTTAAAGTTAATTCTAAAAGCATTCTTTCTCTGCTCAATCTCACTTCACTCTGGACCCTCGGGCCGGCAAGTAGTTTGATCTAATTTCATTAGTTTACTCTCAGTGTCCTTCGAAACTCCAATAAATCATTTTTCCTTATTTCAATGAATCTTCTTGAATTCACAAAATTCAGAAATTGAAAAGAGTTTTGAGAGATAACCCTTTCAACTTGAGCCACGCAAGCTGCGGACATTTTCCGTAAATTCAAGGTTGGTGTCAAGTAATTCATTGTGGAGATTATTTTCAAGGAAGCTGTCTTGTCTTATCTTAAAAAGATTCATGCTTATGAAACCACAACGTAGACTGTATGCGTGTTTGTTTTTATTAACTAACATTTTGTTCGCACTCCTTGTACCAATTACTAATGCAAAATGCAAAATGGAGATCTGGAACTTAATAGCAGACCAGTCGGACGAAATGCGGAGTGTCTGGGATCCGCTTCGCAGTATCACTGTTGGTAGTCGATGCGAATACAATTAATTGGAATAAGAAAAAATAGAACTAGCTGAATTTTGAAACCGCAAAAATTGATTTCGGACATCGATGAGCGTCGGTTGTGTAACCTATCACTTGTGGCTATACGCTTCCGCTTAAACTTGAGAAACTGTCAAGTTAACCAGTATCGCCGTTCCAAAATTACACTTGCAGGATTTTCAACAGCAGTATTGACTCGTCGCGTCGCAAGCGCTTTGAATGAATCAAAACCGAAATATAATTTGCTAATGTTAAGGATGAGGCAGGATAACGTGAAGAATCCAATCCCCTAAAAAGTGGAATACTTCTTGGCAAAAAATTTGGGCGACTAACTACTAGCGGGAATGAGTGAGTTTCATTAGATGGTTAAACTTTAATGAGCTTATCATAAGGCCAACCCTTTTGCTTAGACTCATATTCCATGAAATTAAGAATTAATTTTACATAAGAAGTAAAGCAGAATTTAAAGCTTGATGGAGCAAAAAATCCTGCCTATTATTTTGCATAGTGGAAAACTGGACTGAAAGACCTGATAATAGTTTTTGGCCAAACTGACTGCGCCTTACTTATTCTAATTTTCTCATAATTTCGACGAATCAAAGCAGAGGAATAAATTTAATTCAATTAATATTTTTAAATAGAATTAAACTCATAAGTTTCACATCTTCATTACGGGGTTGGAGAAATGGAGTTCAAAACTACC
>Ga0194135_10001566_pt1 | contig 13690 bp, 10 predicted proteins | sample LitLau_LLRF_2013_FD_134024 | JGI IMG/M metagenome (GOLD analysis project Ga0194135, IMG submission 134024) | Freshwater sediment microbial communities in response to fracking from North America - Little Laurel Run_MetaG_LLRF_2013 (version 2) | ecosystem: Environmental > Aquatic > Freshwater >...
CATCTCATCTCCCTCAGAGAATGGTCGGATGCCGCTCGGCGAGCTGGGTTAACAGATAGGAGATTGCAGTTCTCCTCTCCCCCGCGAGGGCTACCGTAACACTGGGTTAACTCATTCTTAAGAAGAAGTGAAGAAAAGTCAAACACTCACCTCTCCCTCCACTTCTCATTCAAAGGTTCTCTCTCCAATCGCCGCCGCGCTTTACGACGACGACAACAGTGCGAGCGAGCGCAGCGAGCGAGCATAACTAGACGACCTGATTCTAGAATCGGATTGTGTATCCTTCCGATTCTAGAATCGGGTCGTCTAGTTTATAACTGGTTAAGCATAAGCAAAGTGAGTTAAAGTGAAAAAAAAATTTACCTAAATAAAAAGAATTTGAATCCTTCAATTCCTTACAGAAAGATGTATCATATCGACAATTGTACATTTAAAGAATTGGAATATCTAAAATTGAAACTTATAAATGGCACGACCTTTCATCTGATTCTGACAAGGAAGAAAGAATGACAAAGAAATAAAATTAATTTACCAATAACAAAAACAGCTATACCGTCTTTACTATGTAATATGTGATTAAGGTTTTTTTTCAAATATTAATTTACAATTTTAGGTCACAATCAAGATGTCCGTCCCATTCCCTTCAATTTCTTTGACAGATTAAATGACACACTTTAATACCTGTTCAAGCCACTTCGTCCTCCAGGAGTTGAATTAAACCCTTATCTAACATTACGAAATCTCAGTTTAAAAAATAAAATCTAAGTTGACAATTTGATTCTGCCTAATTCTGATAAAAAATAGAAGTTTGAAACGGTTCAGCAAAGTATTTAGTTAAAGTTACCGTTTTTAAAGGGACACCAAATAAACTAATTAAAGTAATGATGTGTTTTGTTGTACATAAAACTGCGGTAGTTTTGTATTGTCGAACCTGGAATAAAAAATGAGAGGAAAATTTCCCAAGCCGTTTGACAAGTAACAAATTTCGTACGCACTTGTGTTGTCTCCTAAAAAATTTGGCATTAAGGAATTACATATAACCAACAAAAAGTGTAAGTTAGAAAAAGTAGACAGTGTGTAGAGGAATAAATGTGTGTCTGCATATCAATAATGAAATATACTAATATTAAAAGCGTACTAGATTCTATTAAATTCAAAATGTGGTGTCTTCCAAAAGCTTAAATCTAGTTTGTTATATTTTTCTAAATTTATATTATGGCTATGGTTCTTCCAAACCAACTGCGTCATGGTTCTGCTGATCTAAATTCTCGGAAACAATTAGAACACTAAGCTGGAGTATGTAGGGGATTTTACCTGTGCTGATGCTCTCCGTCCTACCTATATTTGCGTAATACGGCCCGACAACTTGGAGCCACGGCCTGCGTCAGGGTGACCGAGAAGAAACGGAAGTACGCTTTCTTGGAGGATCGCTTTCTTTTCGTCCCAGTTGCCATCGAGACTTTGGGAGTTTACGGAGCCGAAGCAGGGAAGTTCATTCAGGCCTTGGGGGGATTTTGAAATTGATTACGCGGGATGCACGGTCTGCCTTCTTCCTGAGGATTTCTCTGGCCGTCCAACGTGGCAATGCAGTAGCTATTTTGGGAGCAGTCATGGCCGGAAAGGCATTCAGCGAAATTTATAATTTATAAGTCCCATTTTAATTTGTGATTTTAAGTTTAGGCTATGATTTTAATCTATGATCCATGCTACGCAATCTTTTAATTTCTGATTCGAAATAACTCGATCGATAATTTGGGATAAATACTTTACGATATTTTTTATTTTATGTAGCATAAGTATTTTATTTAGAATATTGCTCAGCAGGTCCTTCCCCTGGAACACTGAACTGATGCTGATACCAGGGATACCGTACTACGTTTGACAACTGTCTCAAAAACATTAAGCATTTCAATTGTTTTTTGATGAGGTTAAGTTGGGTGAAAGTAGGATTTCTAAGCCATCTTTTCCTGTGGTCGTCCATTGTGGTCGAGGTTTCAGCCAAGTACACCAACAGTTACTTCTGTAGGAATAGTGAGCCCAACCCTCGTATTCGGAACAGCCGTAGAAACGAGTAATACAGGCGGCTGGACAATCACCGTGTGAGATAGTTCCAACTACAGTAATTATATATATAGGATAAACAAAAGACTAAAATTTAATGGCCGTGTGTTGCGTGACTAAATAAATAAATTACTAATTGACCCAGGCTTACCATTTATCCAACATTTCCCATCATCAAAACTGGTTTCGAATTGGGGGCTAAAGGAATTTCCACATCTCCGACATGCGTCTTCAGACGACGGTTTCTCACAATAGGAATTCCAGCATCGGCAAGAGCAGGACCCGATTTGTTTTGTCGTGGCAGAAGTCATGGGTAGAAACCAAGACAAGCCAAGACAAAGGAATAAGAAAACTTTGACTTCTAAAATCATTATGAATGACCTAAATTCAGACTCGCAAATTAGTGGCAACACTCTCTATGATTATAAATAAAAAATCAACATTTAAAATAATAAGCACGAATACCAAATAAAAACAATTATTCTCTTCTTCGTTTGAATAACCACCTTTTATATCCGTTGGACAGATCTCGCAGCAGTGGAAATAAGAATGGGAATGAAATAATTTCTGAATTCATTTTCAAACGGAATCCTGAAGGAAAAAGGACCCGGCGTCGGAAATGGAAGACCCTTTATAAGTAGACAGGCCTTCAGATAAAAAAAAAGGAGCAATTACTAAAGAAAAAGAAAAATAGACAAAGAGATCATAAAATAGTAGTTTCGGTCTTCCACCCGTACCATTTTAGACGGGACTTGATGACAAAAAAGGAATGGAATTGAAAAAGATTACGACGCCCGTGACCTCATTTTCTTATGCCCAGTCTTCCAAGAATGTTTTAACGTCATCCCTTGCTCAAGTTCAACACGAAGAAAATGTATCTTCACAACTGGTGGTTTTCACGCCCAATTCGGCAAAATAAGGTTATATCGTTTTTGTGCTTGAGAGTTGCATGTTAAACAATTAATTCGATAGTAAATTCAAGGAAATAATTGGTTTTTTAAGAAATACATATTTTGGAGAAAAATGAGAAAAGGACTGTATCTTCAACAGTGAGTCATACTAACAATTGTCTAGTTTACGAACCTTTGTGCTCATTTGAGAAGTTTTACGATTTACCGTGGCATAACTAATAAACCTAGCCTCTTCTTAATTCTAATTTGCGTGGTTATACGTACTATTGTCTCTTACCTATGGATGATCTCAAAGTCATTGAAACATCCTATAGAAGCAATACTTAATTTTTAATATTACAATCAACCTTTCACTAACTATAGTACTTCTTCATGAGTTTATTAAGGTCAATCAGTTCAAAAGATTAAAAATTGCTTTTATCTTCGTCTTGCTCTGAAACGTAGTTTTCCAAACACACTACTGAAAGTGAAACCCAAAGTGTTCGATTTTTTCTACTTTCTGATAATACTCTCATCCTTCAAAACTAACTTTCATTTTACTACTTGGCTTCCCTCCCACTGTAGAATTTTTAAAACAATTTTGTAAGCTTGTTCAATCGTCATGATTGTGACAGTGACAATTGTCACCGTATTGACTTTCGGTAATTCTGTGCAAGGGAATTATATAATCAATTCCCCTAGGATCACCAACTGGGGTAATTGGGGTGCACTGAATCATTGTGGCCCTGGACAATTTGTGAATGGGATGCGACTAAAAGTTGAACCAATCCGAAAGACGGGAATATTTGGTTACAGTGACAATACGGGCTTAAACGGAATTCAGCTCTCCTGCGGTCCAATTCGGAAACCAATCAATTACTTTAATGGAACAATGCTAAGTTCAGCTGAAGGTGGATATGGGAATTGGGGAACTGTACTCTACTGCCCAAAAAATACTCTTGTCACGGGCTTCCAATTAAGATCGGAAAGGTCAAGAGGGAGTAATGTTTTTAGCTGGTTTTTTGGTTTAAATGCAAATGATGATACGGCTGCGAATAATTTGCGCTTATTCTGCGCTGAGAAAACCGCTACTGTTGAAGGCTATGGAACTTCCGAAGGGAGTTGGACATCATCCCAACACTGTTTAGAACGACAAGCAGTTTGCGGTTTTAAAACGCAAGTGGAACCTTACAAGGGAGGCGGTAAATTCCACAAAATTATGCATCAACATTCACATTGTTTAAAGAACTGTTGTACATTTTAAAAATGTTTAAGCGTCAAATTTGTTTGACAGGAGATGACACGGGCTTGAATAATGTTGACATGGCCTGCTGCGACATTCCAAATCCAGCTCAGAATTGCACTCCAGAAGAAACATGGGACGTTGTCAAGGAATGTGACAATACCCACGGTGTCACAAATTTGGATTGTAATTATCAAAAGAAGGTTGGGATTGGCTATTCCAGGATAGCATCAAAAGCTGATACGGAAACATACAATAATTTGGGATTTGACTTTGGATCAATAGGCTCAATGTTGGTTTCAAATTTTGGTTCATCTGGAACTTCTGCTTCCGGTAGTAAAAATATTTGGTCAAGCTCTTCCTTTGAAATTAAATCGGAAGAAACGGTTCATGGACTTACATTTAGTGTTCCACCGGGATATAAAACGGAATTAATCCAAGTTGTAGGGACTTGTGGGATTTATTCAATTCGGACTCCGAAATTTATTCGTTCTGATACAAATATGGCAAACGAGACTTCCGTCAAAGAAATTGAAGGGAATGGGACGGAAATCTTGATTGTGACCTAAAATTGTAAATTAATATTTGAAAAAAAAACCTTAATCACATATTACATAGTAAAGACGGTATAGCTGTTTTTGTTATTGGTAAATTAATTTTGCGTTTTTTTATTTCGTTGTCATTCTTTCTTCCTTGTAAGAATCAGATGAAAGGTCGTTCCATTTATAAGTTTGAATTTTAGATATTCCAATTCTTTAAATGTACAATTGTCGATACGATTCATCTTTCTGTAAGGAATTGAAGGATTCAAATTCTTTTTATTTAGGTAAATTGAATACGGTTTGAATGGAATTACAAATTAAAGAAAATAATACCGCTTTATTACTTAACTCTCACCGTGAAATTAAATTTATTTTTATAATTCGGAAATATTATTGTGCTTACCATTTATCTAAAGAAAATGCACGAATTGTTTCAATGATTTCGGCGTATTCTTATAACCGTCCACGACGACGTCTAAATTGTGAGAATGTGGCGGATGTTTTAGACTGGGGATTCTTGTGGTAAATAGGACTCATTTTCCGTTAACAATCACAATTCACAATTCGTTAAAGTTTACGAAAATTGGACTAAATTATTGTTGAGACGATTCTCATCTCATACATACTTGTTATCGTCATATCCCTTTTTGATTGGACTAATCAACAACATAAATAATTGTATATCGATTTAGCACTGCTAATAAGTATAGAAAATTGTCCCCGGCTAAAAGAATCGAGGTAAACTGAATTAACACTATTTGTTTTAAAAATAAATCTATCTAATCTAAATCTAACAAGCCGATTTCAAATATAGTTCTGTTTGCATAGGTCATCGATTCGACTGAGCTTACATTAATACATTCCAGACTTCGAGCCCAACAATGAACGGTGCAGTACGACTCCGTTGGTCAAGTCATCAGTCTACCATTGTGTCCATGGTAGATACTTTCCTCACTGATGAAACCATGGTGGACGTTACCTTGACCTGCGAAGGGCAGACGCTTCAGGCTCACAAACTCATCTTATCCGCCTGTAGTCCCTACCTTCAAGTAACTAAAACATTACAGTTCTTAAATACGATGTGACTGGGAATGGAATACGAATGTGAAGGATGAAGGTTTATTCTTGCACGATTACGATTAACATTAAGTTTTCCCTTGTTTTCAGAAACTGCTTTCTTCGATAGTACAAGGAAATCCAGTCGTGTTCCTCAAAGGGGTTAAATTCACGGAACTCAAAGCTCTCATTCAGTTTATATACCGGGGGGAAGTAAATATTTCACAAGAGGATCTACCGTCCTTCCTTACACTTGCAGAAGAATTGCAAATACGGGGATTAGCAAATCAGGGAGATCCAAATTCAGCAACTCAACAAATTCGCTCAAAAATTTTAGAAGCAACCATTAAATCTGGTAGTAAAGATGGAGTTCCGTCATCATCAGCATCAGAATCAATTTCACGACAAAATCCATCCTCATCAAGTTCCCCTCCACCATTGAAGAAAGCTCGAACCAATTGTATTCCGGCTACTGCTCGTGGGGCTGGAAAAGACATTGAGAATGGTATTGGAAGTGTTCAGAATTCAGATTCAGTAGTTTCAGGAAACCATTCATCCCCAGAGGGGCTTCAATATGAACAAGAACAAGTTGAAATATCGGGGGATGAGGACGAAGATGCGGTCAATGCTCAACAGGACCAAATAGAAGATGACAAAGCTTATTCGATTGTATGCCTAACAAGTTAAATTAAAGTGGCCCCGGACCCGTGTCATGTAATTCAGTGCTAATCTCTCAATTTAATTTTAAAGGTGGGGATGACAATGGGTGGGGGATTTGCTCGAAGTGATTGGCCGGAAGTATTGGAGGAAGATGAGAACTCTGGTCAATTCAGTAAGTTTATGAATCCATTGTATAAAGGTTAGGGGCTTATGAGCACATGGTGCGTCACATATTAATATGGAATTCATCGTTATAGGTCTCTCGGATCCCGATAGTTGGCAAATTATGGACAATGAAGAGCTAGAGATGATTCCAGATGACGATGATGATGATGACATACTAGAGATTCCGGGTGGGCCTGGGGGTTCAAGGAATTCCTCGGGTGGAGCCGACAGTAAGAAGCCAGCATACTTTCGGCAAAACAAAATGGAACCGGTTGGTGAATCAATTAAACTAACAATTCACGTCTTGCTTTACTTCTTTTCAGATGAGCCTTCGTTGTGCCCACTCTGTAACAAACAATTTCAGAAGCGAAAGACTTGGAATACCCATTGCCTTTACGATTGTCCCATGGTCCCACCGAAGTACAGTTGCCCCAATTGTGACTACAGAGCTCGACGAGGCTATCAACTCAAGATTCATTGCCTTAAAATTCATGGAATCGTTACCTGAGTTTAAGGTCAGTTCCCGTTAAAGGGCAAAGCACAAAGGAAAGTTAGGGTAAGTTTTAGCAAGTAGCCAAGGTTAAGGCCGTTTTCTGGCAATGACGACATGAGAACTTTATACCTTACACCCGCTATCACCAGTCCCCCTTTTTGTATTCAATTGTAAACTTTTATTATTCACATAGTTTTTTCCAACAAAATCCAAATTATGATGGTTATATTTTAAATGAATTTTGTTAAGAGCTCCTCGTTAAGTTTCTTGATGCTTCAATGCTGTATCTGTTAGAAGTATAAAGTTTCATCATCGCACACCAGAAAAATCTTTAAGATTATTATATGACCTGTTGACAAAGAATCTATTAAAAATACACTCAAAATTAGTTCCGGTTTTACCGTAAATTGCCCATGTCACTTCATTGAAACAAATTTTCAAGGCTATTGACGAGTAATAAGTTGCGAAGTAAGAAAATTACTTCAGGAAAGAAAAATTGATGGATGCGGGAATTAATCATTTTCTTGATTCATTGTCATGTTATTCGTATTCCCTTATTTCGCTGCGTGGAATGAAACTGAGACTGCTCCATCTTTGCCTCAAGGGGATCAAGATGAAGGTCATTTTAGGTTAAGTTATCTCTTTGGATAAAACTTTGATGCAGGAATGCCATGAACGCAAAATGATCAAAAAGATGAGTTAGCACTACATAAATTGGCGGCGTGAGTTTAAATTCGGCGTTAATTAATTGACTTCATTTTAATTTATTCGGATTCATGGCTGCTTTTCTTTGGCTTTGCGTTTATTTGGCATAGGGTTTAGCACAAGTTATTTGTTGGGAGTGGGCGTACAACACCTTAATCGCTTTATTCGATTTATTGTTACAAAAACGCAAAAATTAGAAAAGTGATCATTTGAGACAAACAGATAAGGCTAGAGAAGAGAGGCAGGGACAGGAAGGGAGGCGGAAATCCAACATCTTCATCTCGTCTCCCTCCTCACCAGCTACCAGCATAGCAAGCATCGTATCCAACATTGTTGCATCCCCCTTCAAAATTGCACTTATTTGTTAAAAATTTCATTTTTTTCTAGAAATTTTCGTTTTGTTTGTGTGGAAAGTTTGGAAAGGAAAAGAATCAACTATTGCCAATTGAGTTGTTGCTGTTGCATATTAATTATGAGATGGGAAGTGGTGGAGGGGGCAGGAGGGACAGGAAGCTTGCATTTGCGTGTTACATGAGTTTTGGAACACTACGATCACGTTCTCCGAATGAATCAGTAATGTCACAAGGTTAATCTCTTGGAGTATTGATTGTTAGGACACCCTCCCTCCAGTTTCTCTCTTGCTATTATAGCCCTGGTTCCAGTCCACTAGTCCACTTCCCCCAGAGAGCAGGAAGTGTCAGCAATAACAAATGAGTCACTAAACTTTTAGGAAAAAGTCAAGCCATTTTGTAAACCAACGTCTCAGTCTCTCAGTCTCTTCTTGTTTCGTCTAACTGTCACTACAGTTAGTACTAACCTACTACTGACTCAGCAGTCTCTCTTGACTTGATAGGGTAATTCCATTGTGTCATTCTGAAATGTCACCCTTGTCACTTCTTACTTCGTTTCCGGGTCTGATTCTACCATTTTGCTTCATGTCATCAGTATCCGGTAGTACAGGTATTATGGGATTCGAATCCGATAAAGTTCTATAAACTTTATTTATTAGGAATTCGATGGGAGCGCCTTAACTGAATCACGATCTAAATCATAATTATTTTATGCTTATCTTTACAGCCATGGCTGGATCTTCAGTGAAGCGTGAGATTTATGTTCCCCCGGACATCAATGCCATGACCCCAGATGCCAGGAATTGGTACTTGACTGGTGTCTCCAACGCAAATCAGAAACTGACTGAATTCGGTCCCATCGCTGAAGGTCTGAACAGGGGGGAAAATGTCAATCCTTTGCTGAGGACTCAACTCAATTTCGTCTTGGCCCAAGTCTCGGATGCAAATGAGAACACAAAAGCACTCGTACCAAGGCTACAATACTTGATTTCTAGTTTTGTATCTTGGACTAGGGACCCAAGTTGGTTGGACAAACTCAAATTGAAGGCATCAATTTCTTATATCAATGGGAAACGGGACAATAAATCTTACTACCTGCAAAACGGAGCTGGACTTTGGTTCAAACTACGACTGGATGACTACTTGAGTCGTATTACAGAGTGAGTGAACTTAAAAGCCATGTCGTGATTATATCATTTATTTTATACATTATTTTATTTTTTGAAATTTTTTTTTCATAGACCGAATGACAAAACTCGGAAGTTGATTCAAGATGTTGCGAGACTGGAGGATAGCATCCTCTTAGCAAGAGATACATTGGATGATTCTGCGCAGGAGTATGTCAAAGGGATTGCTCAACTTGTCCCTTTGGTTGGTGACATCGGGGCAAACGAGGTCAGGATACGACAAGTGGTGGATAAGATGAAGGCTGACATGGATAGTGGGAGTGGGTCCATCCTGACGACGGCAGCAGATTCAGTGAACCTTGTCAAGGCCCAAATTGAATCCCTCAAGAAGTGAACTTTTAGTGGTATGATTTAGCGTTTAGTGTTTCGCACAGATAAGAGGAAGCGGTTAAATTCCTTAGGGTTGTGTTTAGACTTTGATTAGACTTGATCGTACATTTTAAAGTTATTATAAGCTCTCGCACATCAGTTTATTAGAATGAAATCAAATATAAAAATATGTAATAAACTTTAATGGATTCACAGACAGAGTTGAGACGGAGAAACATCTAATGATGAGTGATTAAGTTAAATTCAATAATAAATTAGTTTTTATTCAACTTAACTTACATTCAAACGACGAGTGAGATTTTTGACGGCGGGACAAACCAGTTTATTTCGGCTAATGAAAACAAACTCCACAAAAAGCTAAATTTGTTCACATCCGCATCCCTTCCTGAGCCGAGCCCACATCCATCCGCATCCCTGACACGTTGTGGGGCGTGGGTGGTTAAAGAAGGTTTATAAAAATGGTGCTTTCTAAAATTAATGACATTCTTAATTAATTCTGTTAATAGAAATCTAAGGAAGATATAGAACTCAACATAAGATCTAGCCAGGAAGCATACATTTTCCACGCGTTTATGACATTAATAGAATCAGAAAACTGAATCGAAAGTAGTTTTCGATCAATTAATTTTTGCGTGCATAGAACAGCCAAAGTTATCTCATCAAACAGTTGCTTTCCGTTCATTCGGTCCAAAAATTCGGTTTTGGATGCCCGACGCTTGACAAAGGTGGACTTGGTGTTGTGTTGTACATTTTTGTAGTTAGAATCGTTCTTCTGTGTTTTGATAAATTTCGTTAATTTATTTCTGTGTTTGATTTGTTGTAGATTAAATTAATGAATTTCATTTATCGAATTAATTAATTACAAAGAATGGGCGAGATATTTCATAAAACGGTATTCCTGCTCGACCACACTTACGAAATGAGTGAGTCATGTGGAGTCAAATTGGATTTGGACTCCAGCTCAAGGCCCTCTAGGTCAACAGCAGCGGCTCCCTTTTGCCCCAGCTTTATACCAGCAGTGTCCAAGACTCTCTGGACGACTGTCGTGGAAAATACGTTGGAGTACACTCGGATCCTCTGGGATGTCTTTTCAGACACACGCCTGATCCGCGTCTTGCTTTCAAATCCTCAGAGTACGGAGACGCTGAACGGATGGGACCGTTCACATCAAAACATCGTCTTTGTAAGTTTAAAAGTGCCGTATCTGCATTTTGCCTCCTCAAGGTCAAAGCTTAAGCTTAGTACTAACTAGCTGAACCATTTATCATTCTCTTGATCACTGTTTCTTGGTTTGGTTTAGATGAGCGAAGCCTTTGCCAAAGCGGGACCACCGTTAAATCATGTTGGGGTAGTAGAAATTGGGATAAAGTCAGCAATTGCAGCATTGGGTGAACCCACAGAAGCACAGATAGAGAACATGGAGAGGAATAAATATAATTCAAAGGTAAGCTCTGCTTTAATTAATGACGATTCGAATTCGAGACCTTTGTCGCAAAACCCAGCACGAATTCTGTTCAATTTAATTTTCAAGATTATCAACAAAGGGCGAGTGATTTGCTTCACGTCCTACAAGGCCGAGTCAGACTTGCAAGACTACTTTCGGAACACGTTGAATCAACACAATAAAACGGATACCCTGGTGGAAGGGTAATTTTAATTTCTTTTTCATTTATAAACCTTGTCACTCTCAGTGCCGTTTTATATTTCTCTTGACTGAATTCCCCAGGGTTCTTCCAATTCATGAATGTGAGTTTGTCCTAGTTTCTGTATGCCCAGTAGGGAAGGAGAGAAACGCTCGCATTACAACAACAACGGGTGGTCGTCGTGAAGTAAGTTTTCAGTTAGTGGCATTAATTTCTATTTTCCTTCAGGTTTTACTTAAAAGTTTCCATAAAATTGTCAATTGCTTCCTATTTCGTCTAGGTGTCTCCAACGTTGAAAGCAGAAACCTGGATCACAGGAGCTGATATGTTGTACGAAAGAATTATGGATCTGTAAGTCACTTTACTTCTGCTTGTGTGACGTTGGATGTAATATATTTCTGCTAATTTTAGCATCAAGTAATTGGTTGTTTGGTTAATTTTTGAAGGATTACCAGAAATCATGACCTTGTTGTCACAAACGTTACTGGGATTCCAATGAAGGAAGAGCAAAACTCAACTTCTTCTTCAAACTATGACGTTCCTTTGTTTCATCCTCGGATGCCTACCACAAGTAATCACCCACTACAATGCAACTGTAATCAAGATTCTATTCTGTTAAAAATTTGGTGTTGTTTATCATTTAATTCTCTAGGCAACGAAACTACGACACTCAAATGGTCGACTCCTACCACTCATAAAGGTCCTGGACTTGGTACTAGTCATCCCTGTAGCTCTGCCTGTCGAATCACACCCGTTGATGTCAATAGGTAACTACTAACTTATATTTGCTAGGCTTAATTCCCTCTTTTCGCATTCGGTTGAATTCACTTCGTTTTTCTTACGCTCCTTTTCAGTCGTCCCTCCACTTGTTTAAGTAATTTCGTCCTCGGCGGTCGCTCAGTATGGTTGGACATGACGAAAAAAGGTAGTTTAATGTTTTCACTTTAGTAAAATTTCTTCCAATTAGGGATTAGGATTCACAATAATGAAAATTTGTCGTCTGTATTGTTTTTAAAGGAAAGTTTATTTCTCACGTCCTGACGGCACATGCTGGTGAAATGTGGATGCACATTTTGGAAACATCTCGCAATATTTTAGAGGATCCACCATCGATTTCTGAAGGGATCGGAGGGAGAGTTACCGACTATAGGATTACTGTAATAACCCCCAAGCACGGCTTTGTGAGCCACATTTTAATGCTGTCCAGGCTCAACTCACGTTTTCTGCAAATTCTGGTGTAGGATTTTGTGGAATTTATGCGCAAGAACACCCTTGTACCATATCCATCAGGAATGGCCCAAGAGCTCGGAAAGAAAGCATCACGACGTTCGAGCATTTCTTCACCAGGTCAACAAATAAGTCCGATGGAAATGGCCAAAGTACGACTGGCCAAGAAAACTGCATTTTGGCCTCTCACGATGGGCGGCTCGATCCTTTTTTCTGTATCCATGGTAAGCCAATACTCACTGTACTTTTTTATTGTTACATGTGTCGCGTCGCGACTGTACGTAACGTACCCACCTTGTACGCCGGTCGTCGAATTGCTCGTAGTACGGGTTTAATTTAATCCTTATTATATTCCTCCAGTATGTGGATTCTATCGTGGCTTTGATGGAACAGGATTCCCTGACTGACACGGAAAGAATGGAAATCGAGTCCAAAATATTCGCATTGATTGCAATCGAAGCTCGGGGTGAAGCTCCGCCAATTCCATCTCCTCACCATAAGAAAGGGAAACGGTGAGATAAGAATTTAATGCAATTCGAAATGAAAAGTGGAAACTAAATCAAAATTGCTAATTTTTATTTGGACTTCAATAATGACAGAGAGGAGCAGTGGAGAAGCGTCTACAATGAGTTGGAGTTATTTTTGAAAGCAAATCTTCATACTGAAGCTCATGAGAAAGTCCTCGACTGTTTCCGCACTTGTCGGAATCCAGAGAATGGTGGGAAAGGTCAAGGTGTGCCCGCAGCAGCAGGGAACAGCACAAACATTCCAATGAACTTGGCTCTCTCCAGTATGCCTCTTCTTACCGATTCTCCAGCCTCGCCGCCCTCACTCCCGCCCACGAAGAGGATAAGAGTAGAGGAAGTACCACTTTCCAGCACTACAACTGGTGGTACTGGCGTGGGTGGGCGTTTGACTTTGCTCGACTTGTGGACACGGAGAACAGAAAAAATAAAACCAGTCAGTATGCCTCCGCTGAAACTCTACCCGAATCGAACAGAGGAGAAAGGGAGGGAGAAGGGGAACAAAATGAACGAATCCTAAACGGGCTTCTTTTCTATTAATTCTTTTTTTCACTTTTCCGTTGTTCTAAACATAAGAATAAATGTTTTCTCTATTGCTGCTCTAACAGATAAAA
>Ga0194135_10001567_pt1 | contig 13690 bp, 16 predicted proteins | sample LitLau_LLRF_2013_FD_134024 | JGI IMG/M metagenome (GOLD analysis project Ga0194135, IMG submission 134024) | Freshwater sediment microbial communities in response to fracking from North America - Little Laurel Run_MetaG_LLRF_2013 (version 2) | ecosystem: Environmental > Aquatic > Freshwater >...
GGATGGGAATGAGGATAGCAAAAAATTAAGCTCGTCGTAGTAGACGCCGCGGAGTTAAAACAAATCTTACCCCCGCCCGCGCCCTTCCTTGACGGAAGAGGCCGAGGGTAAAAAAAGCGTTTTGCGCACCCCCACTGATCTCCTCAATCGGGTGTGTGAACTGAGCTTTCACCACCAACCACTTCTCCACTTCACCACTTGGTATTTATTTAGTGTAATATTTATTTGAGGTTAAATAATATTTAATCGATCTATACCATTGAAATTCAATTTTGGAAGCACCTGGTAAAAAATACATTTCACCTGGTATATTTGATTTTTTATACCTGCGGTATCCTTTACATAAAACTTGAAAAATTTTACAATCTGGGTAAAAAAAACATTCACACCTGGGTAATTTTACATTTTTGCCTGGGTATTTTAATATTGATTCTTTATTTTAATTGGTTATGTATTACTTTAAGAATTAATCCTTTGAGGTTCATCAGTGCTGTCAGCACATTCAAAATCACGGTTAGAGTACTTGCTAGGAACGACATTTTGCTACTTGGGATTCTGTTTTCGCAGAATTAACAAAAAAACATACTGCACGTCAATTAAAGTTCCAAATAGCAAATGTCGTTCCTAGCAAGTACTCTAACCGTGATTTTGAAAGTGCTGACAGCAGTGATGAACCTCAAAGGATTTATATTCAACATCTCATTTCAATCAGAAAATGGTCGGATGCCGTTCGCCGAGCTGGGTTAACAGATAGGAGATTGCAGTACTCCTCTCACCCGCTAGGGCTACAGTAACACTGGTATTGCTCATTCTTAATGTCTTTGAAACGCATGAAATGTAAATTCATGACAGGAACTTGGTACTTCAGGTCATTAGGGTCCTGCTTTGCATTTTCCAAGAATGGTCTGTCCTGCCTTGTCTGCTAACAATGAATTTCAAATCCAAGCTAAGCTAACGGGAAGAGATTTTTATGTTTGTAGCATTCTTAAGCATATTGTAAGGAGAAGGCCATATGCGGGAGGAACTGTGATGATTTCGACAAAGAACAACCAATTTCAAGTTGGAAATTAACATTTCTTATTCAATACTCTTGATTAGCTTGGGAATATCGACAGTTAATAATAAATGCTTGTGTTTAGAATCGGATTCTGATCAGAACCAGTTCACTAGTCTAGTGGGCTCTGGGGTCTCTGCAGTGAAAGGGATACTCTTTGTATGGGGTGGTTCACCCCCTCAGCTATGCCAGATTTAAGATCAACGCATTGGTACCGTTACATTTCCGTCCACTTGGAAGAAGAACAACAATCAAGACTGGGATGAAAGGCACAAAACAACGGAGCTTGAGGCAGAATTAAAGTTTTTTCTGAAGTGACCTCGTACCTATAATACCACGGGAAGCAGATACCTTCCAAAGCTTCACATAATTTAACTTTTAAATCCCAGCCTGTTGCCATTGCCATCCATTATCATTCTTCCTCCTCCTGTCTTCTTTCTTTCCAAAAATTTACTCCCCACACTCCGGAAAGTCAGTCAGTCGGCTTTAGACTCTGAACGGATCGGGGTCGGCGGGGTATACCTCTACAGTCAGAGTCGGAAAACAATTTCTGGTCTGTGGGAGATGACAGCAGTAGTGGCGTTGGCATTGGACTAGAAACACCCACGCGTAAAAACATTGGTGGTGGAGCCCACAAGCAAATTTCATACAAGGACTGTGACTGTGACTCGGAATAAGTTGGAGTCAAAGGAAACTCCTTTCCGCATCTGTGTGGTGTCAGTGTATTCTAAAACAGTATTAATTCACGCGTGTCCCTGCCAGGCAACAGGATGAGGAACAGTTGTAAACTGATCAACTAAATAAGGCTAGGTCGGTGCCCGTGTACTGTTCTGCATCGTCGACACTCAACTTACCGCGACTCGAATTAAAAGGAATCATGATGGACAATTCGGATCGGGATTACCCACCGCGTCCACATCCGGGTGTGGACGGAGGAATGGGAGGAGGGAGACCAATTGGTATGACCACGACCACGACAACCACCACGACTTCCGCAGCATATTCTCTGGATTGGATCAAACTTGACATTGAGCATTTCAGGACTGTCCCAGGGATTCTCAAATTAGTTCAATGGGTAAGCCAAAACAAACGAGAAAACAGAACGAATTAACTGTGCTACCTTAAGAATGACAAGGATGAGCCAAATGCCATGATTTTCTGTGCGTGAAATGAAAAGTTAGGGAACGACGTGGAATTGCGATGGGATTCAGGGCAGCCTTAACGTTCTGAATTGAATTAAGCTAAATTTTATTGTCCTGTCGAGCACGCTGTGAGTACATAATAAGCATGAGGGAAGGCTTAATTGGATTCAATTACGTGCAATGAAAGGATTTATGGCTCGTGCGGCGGCGGCACACCCTCTTCTTCTTCCTCCATGGCGTGTGTGTCCGTCTTGACAAGCATTTATGAGAGTGACTACATTCGTATTCGGCTAATTCTGGGGGTGGAAATGGGGGCTTTTTTAATTGTGCAACTGGACATGATCAGAGGCACTCCAGCAACAAAAGCAATTCTCCAAGTTTAGTAGTTGATATGCTTTGTTGTTGCCTCTTCGGATTTTTTGTCTAATCGATAGCGTTCGATGCTTGGTTGGCCGAAGAGCGGATGCTTTCGCTAATGAATGGATGCTTAAAAATGAATGAGTTTTTAGAGGAAAATCTATTGACATTGACACACATCGTCAAAAGCAGAGCCGGGTCTCTCATTAAACCTCTCGAGGAGCGCTTTCTCAATGGCTCACATAAGCGTTTCCCTGTAAATTATTCTTTGTTTACAGATCCTTGAGAAATAGTACTCAAATGCTAACTAATGTGCTGTTTGACCTTCTTGGTTTCAGTTCCTGGGGATACTCTGTATGGGATGTGGATCTCCGAGTTGGAATGGCGGAGGAGATTTCTTCCTGTTCGTCGTCGTCCTCTGCTTCATTGTCACTTTCTTCTGGATCTGCATTTACTTTTTCTCAATACGAGAAGGACTCCAACTCCCAATTCCTTGGGTCATACCGGTACGAATTTTAGTTGACAATTAATCAAAAGATTACAAAGAAACATATATTGATTCACACTCCAGTAAAACTTTGGTGATTTCGTAGGAGTTTTATTATACTGCCGGAGCGACAGTGCTCTACTTCCTCGCATTCATAGTGCAGTTTGCCACTTCCCACCGGGGGTCGTACATAGCTTCTGCCGTAAAATATTAATAGCTACTCTCCACTCATAGTAAAGTTCACAGTATAATCAAAATTCAATTCACGTGTATCCTTTTCTTGCAGGTGTTTGGAATGTTCAATATGGTAGCCTACGCACTGGGAGCTTTCTTCCTGTACAAAGACTGGAAGCAGAATGCTGTTGGGGTCAATTCTCCGAACGTTTGAAATCTGAAATCCAATGGCCAATTAATAATTTCTCCTGAGCATCTCCATTCTCCAGTCAATTAATTACTGCTTACATCAATCAGTCAAAATATCTATCCGTATTACTCCATTTCTATCAAACATAATCCTAAAAAGCCGTTCATAAATGCTGCTTAAAATAGTCAAAATCGTTAGGAGAAAGTTTAAGGGCAACACAGCCAACCAACCATATAATTTTGCATTGAAGACGAAAACGATGCCATTTCAACTTGTACAAAATGCGTCAATAGGGAAAGTAGTCGATTTATTGATTGTTAAAACTCAGGGAATGGCCAGAAATGGCCGAGGATCAGTATCGGACGAGAGGTTAGATTTTGACGCACCTTTTCATTAATAACTTAATAAATAACTCACGAGAATTTGTTATATGCTTATGGATCAACTCACTCGATTAATTATAATTAACAATATTTAAAATGTACGGAATTGTATTGAAATGTTAATGGAAGAGCTAATAAATTATTAACTCTGAAACCTAACTTTCTGAATTTCATATAATATAAGTTTATATTTTACTAAAAATCCCAGCTTCCGGAGATTAGAGTATTGATTAACCAATCACTGCTCCGGACACTCGATTCAATAATGGAATTAATTGGACCAAATCGGTCCGACTACAAGCTTTCAACTTCAAGACCCTAGTTTAAAAATAATAATGTTTTGATTTTGATTTTTTAGATGACTTGGATAATGTGGATAATTCGAAAAATTTATTAGTTAATTGTCGATTAATTGTTCATTGAACTCAGGAACTGACAGGGTGTCATTCTGGACCATTTCTTCAATTACTATTATTATTGGTGTTTCTTCCATCCAATAATTTGACAGCAATAATATCCCCAATCCCAGCAAAAACCCGCCACCTGGAAATATCAATTGTCTATAATTCACTCATCCAAAATTAGTTAAAAAAAGTATAATTGCAGTAAAATATTAAATTCGCAAACTCACCAAGAAGTGCAAGACAAAACGACCATACGGTCCATCCTTTTTTATTCTCCTTTGGATGCTGAAAATTAAAATGAGCCAAATTTTGACCCAAATCCGCATCCAAGTCTGATAACAGCCTTGAGGCTTCATCTAGGACCTGTCCAGATTTTTGTGTCGCAGCATTCATGGCGTTGAGGCGTCGGATTAATGAAGGACTATTGCTTGACATGTTGGCTGAACAGAAAGACACAAAAGAAGCAAAATCAAACAAATCTATTCCAGCTTCCAGCGAGCTCTCCACCGCAATTCAGAGAACGACACAGTTGCACGGACAACTGGATTTCTCCGGTACTTTTCTCAATTCCGCGTCCAATTCGGCTTGCTTTTTCTGAATGTTTTGAAATCCCTCCGTCAGTCCAGCCACTTTCTCTGCTAGTTGTCGTGTTGTATTTTCTATTCGGATTACTTTCCTTGCATTTTCTTCTACGTTGCCAACAACACGATTAACAAGTTCATCTGCTTCTGCTACTGTATTCTTTCTGTGGTGCATCTGACCCGATGGGCGTCAAACGAAACAGCCGTTCTTTGGAACGGGGTCAGACGAGCAACAAATGCCTCCTAAAACACTGATAAACACACTCTGTGTTTAGATATTAAAGTGGTTTCAAAATAAATTGTGGAATTATTTAAATATACTTTACCATGCACAGTGAAAATTATTCGTACAATTAAATCACAGTTCAGTCAAACCTTGTGAACGGTCCAAGGTTCCGAAATGTGAGAAAGCTTATAAGATGTACTATATTACATGTATCTGCAAACTAAAGTTGGGCGAGGATAAGCTATATTACTGAGAAAAGATTAGGTATCATGTTGGACTTTGGACTACAACCAGCATTGTCGTCTTTGTGTGAATTTTACCCCTATATTTTCTGCAGATTCAGCGACCAAGCCGAGGGAGGTCATAACCACCTCAAGCAAAAGTTCAAGGTTAGGTTAGGCTAACCAAAATAGATCAAATGTTGCAGAACCAGAACATTCCTTCACGTCCCTTGCACCGTTTAGTCTACAGCGAGTCTACATACAGTTAACTGGTCTTCGGACAATTTGGAATAATCGGAACTTGTAGGTGAACAGAACCTGTATGACCAACAGGGTCTTTACCCATTTTCTGAATTTTACATTTGTTATAGAAAATTTCGAAGGACTCAGGGCTCCGGGTATGGCAAATAACCAAAATATTCTCATAACTTGACCATTTTTTTTTAGAAAATGAGTGCTCAAGAAATTCTGGATTGCGAATCATCATCTGGTTCTTTAGCCGCAAGACTTAATCGAGCCTTGACAATTTTAACTGATACAAATATGACACTAGACCAACAAATTGTAATGTTACTGGAGATGGTTTGCGAATGTGAAGAATTGCAGACTCTTATGGATGAAATTAGCGCAAGACTTAGCGATGAAATCGAAAAATTTAAAAAAGGGATTGCGGCTGCTGGACCTGGCCCGAAACTCAATTGGGCAAATATTCAAGGTAAGACGAACGATCGATTAATGGAAAGTTTAATTTAATTTGGGGATGAAATTCTTATTTTAAGAACCTATCCAACAGCAATGGTTCAAGACGACGATACGAGGAAGGTTTTGTTCATACTGGTCGTCATAATTCTTGCCTGTTTCGGCGGAGGCGCAACAATTTATTGCAACTGGACATATCGTAAGTGACTTTATTGAAAAAAAAAACAGATCCTCTTCTTTATTTTTCTTTAAATTTTGTAGTCGGATCGATTGTGGAAGCCTTTATTGTCAACGTATCAACAATTCCCTCATTGACTGCTAATTTATCCCACTTCAGACCTGTAATTACCCATATGTCAACTTCGCCTGCTTTTGCCGCAATATGGCAAAAATTTCAAACGGGGGAAACGGTAAATATGGCTAACTTGTGGTCACTTGACCACAATAGTTTTCGGCTCGCATTTCAATTGGCTCCCATTTTGTTTGGAATTGCGCCTGGCGCTTCAAGAATTTAATTAAAACCTAACTCTCTAAAGATAAACTAAATCTTTATCCATTTTTAGCTTAATTTAAAATTGTCAAACCCCATATGTTCAAATATGTTCCGCTACGTTAATACAACCTTTACACTACGCTTTATTATTAATTCAGACCACGTTGTTTTCTCATATTCTAATTTGTCAATTTCCATGTTGTTGAACCAAATTCTGGCTTCTTCTTGGAGCAAAATGTATGCGTTATCCTTCTGATTTTTAAATAGACAACACATTTAAAGATTTTTGATTGATTCATGTTAAATAGACAAACTAAAAGTTGATTATAATTCGAGGATACAAAAGGACGCTTCCGTCTGACTTCAGAACTAACCATAACAATAAAATAAAAGGAGGAGGCGGGGCGAAAGATTGAACTCAAAAGTCACAAGTTTGAGTTTCTCCTTATCCTCCGCCTCTGCTGTCTTTTGTTATTCATCAATTTATTTGTCATCCCCTCCCTATCCATCCGCCATCACCGTCACTAACTGTCAACTGCAAACAGTAAGTAATCGTCCATCCACACACTCCCTGATCCTCATCGTTCGTTCGTGTTGTAGGGAAATAAAGAGGTAACGCGTCAAATGGCAATAGTCATAGTTCTAACATTCCCATCAAGTGACATTCAACAGGTGGGTAAAGAGCAGCAGGAGCAGACACGGCCACGGCACACGAGTAGTGCAGGTGACTGGGGGGAGGTAGGGGAAGGGGTACTGAACAACAGGTTATAGGGTGTGGGAAGGGTTTTGGAGGGTAGAGGTAAACGGTGACGGAGACGTTAGGGTTTATGTCAAACGTTTCATTTGGTATGGAGGAGAAGTTAGATCCGAAGTTCATCAGCTTCGAAGCTGAGAAATTTTAATTTATTTCATGTGTATTAGATAGAATAAGACAGGAAGGACGCTTCCATCTTGGCATCTTATCATAACCGGACTTGAGCAATGGCAATAATTGTCGTGGAACAACCACCTGGTGGAGAACAACAACAAACTGTCTTCGCGAGGCCTGTATTCAACTTCCCACATTTCACGACACCTCACGGAGCTCTTCTATTGGTTCAATTTGTGAGTTGAATAATAAAAACTAACATCCTCTGATCTTGAGGCGTGCCTAATTCCCTGTTCATATTTTTATTGAGGTGGTGGGCATAATTATTTTCGGAATTGGGCCGGTAATTTGGTTGAAAGTTCTTACTTGGATTGCATGGATCATTAGCCACTTGTTGATCTGGGTCTACCTCTTCTCATTGAATGAGCGCTACACCAGCAACCCACCGTTGAAAGTCGTTGTAAGTTTAAAACCACTTACGTATCTTACATTTTTCCTGAACTTATTATCGTTCCATGATAGTCTACGTACACAAAATATTTATGCAGGAGTTTTACTTCTATGCTGGAGCTGCTGCCCTTTATGTCTTGAGTACACTCTTCTGCTTCATTTTCGTTTTTTGGATCAGTGCGGTAAGTGCAAAAGGTTCAACGTCCCTGCATTTAACTGAATATTCTTTTGAATGGGTAGATATTTTCTCTGCTGAACACAGTTGCCTATGGGGCATCGACATTTTTCCTGCTCGGGGAGTGGAACAGTCACAGAGCAACAACGGCTACGATTCCCAAATAAATCGCTGCTACTGCTACACTCCATCCATGCACATTCCTTCCGAAGAGAAGAAATAGCCCGTGGGACCAAAAACTCAGGAAGACGCTTTAATTCTAAGCTTCTTAACTTAACTCATAATGCCACCAGTATCCTCTCATCTATCGCTTTCATCAATTCCATTCCAAGTTGTTGAATAATTGTTAGGTAATTTCTAATGGGGCAAGTTCGGTTCTTGACCTCTGACCTTGTGGACCATTTTATTACGCGTGTTTTGTTTACTACACAAAATTGAAATAAAAATAAAATAGAAATCAAGTCAATGAAATCGGCTAACCAATCACAGACGGTTCCCCAAAAGTACCGAACCCAAGTCAAAAAGAGAAGAAAGCCACCGATCGTGAGCGTATCCAAACAAAATAGGTTGCGTAGGGATGGATTACGTTGACGTTGCCTTAATTTATTACCGAGAGGTGGGTTTAGGGAATTTATGTGGTCTTCAGTTTAGCAATTCGAGCTTCTAAGTCGTCCGTAGTTGGGATGTTGGGTAATTCCACTCCGATTTTATCCCGACCTGCTGCGGGAGCTTCGGAAACCTAATCATGAACAGAACAAAAAGTGATGACACATCCATGGGTTTATAGATTTTCAGTTGCAGCACTGCTCAACGGCATTTACCTTTCCAGCAATCTCAATTCCAATTTCATCCAAAATTTGGTTAACAATTTGGTCTTGCTCCTCTTCATCCCCTGACTCATCGAAAATATCATCCATGGTATCGCTAACTAAAATTGTTCAAAGATTAACATTATTAATTATTTTTCTAGACCGCCGAGGTGACTGGGCAAAGCCAGGGATGAAATATGTATCACAATTCATTCCTTACTCATCTCATCCGTCATTCCCATTTTCATTGATTCTTTACTAAATTCCTGTAAAGTCTTATTCATCTTCGCTGGATCCATGACTTTGTTCATCTGGCCCATAGCAGCGGTCGTGGTCTTCAGCGTTCCTGCCATTGTTGAGCTCGACTGCATGATCTTTGCTTGCGTACCAACTGCTTGAACCTAGAAATGAATGGTAAGGGGGAGCGTTTGTTTAAAAACAACTCCTCACTGACCTACCAACCCAGCGATTCTGATTGGCGTATTCGAATGAAAAGACGTAACTTACTTTACTGGAAGCTGCATAAGTTCGAGTCTTTTGCTTTCGTAGCTGAACCAATTGCTTCGCTAGGATCGTACAGGCCTCTCGATTGCCAACTTTCGCAGCTTTCTTGATTTCTAGCTCCTAATAAATAAGTGAAGGTTTTGTAAGTTAGCAAATCAACAAGGAAAGACGAGCCCGAGTGGGGAGTACGATCCGTTCCATACAATTCGCTTCTCTTCTCGTTCCAGCGTAGTCCGCTCACGCTCCAAATCTCTTCCGACTTTTCGTAAAGCCCTGTCATTGTCCTTCATCAGTTCTAGAAATTCAATAGAATGAAATTGAGGTTAGTAAAGGTATGTGCTTATACCAGCAAAAACTAGTAAAGTACATTAATGCTAAATTCGAAGGTCAGACCTTTGTCTGATTTCTTGCCAAATCCGAACATGGACATTATTATGATGAATTGATGAAATAGAAATGTGAGAAATTAGGAATAAATGAAGTTGAGGGTTGTTACGTTGGGGATACTTTCAAGGCGACCGACCAAGATACGCACAAACTTCCCTGTTATAACCTGTACTAAGCAGTTTAATGGACCTTTCCGGTAATTTAGTTTCTCTAACGGGGATTTGGACGTCGGATGATGGGATGACTCACACTGCCTCACGAAACAGCTGATTATCGTGACTCACAATTTGACAAGTTTTTATCCTAATTTTGAAACTCCCGCGAATTCGGGTTGATTGACTAATCCTGGTGCAGGTGAAAGCAAGCGGTGAAAGTCAGGATCAGGAAGCATTTTTCCTACTTTTTGTCAGGCATTTTTTACCTATTTTTTTTTTGTTTAATAAGGGGGACGAAGTAGTTAGGATTTAATTCAACAACTTTTACCTATTCCACTGTCATGGTGACTGAAGACCCTGGTTGTTTAGTTATCAATCAAACATTTATGTAACGAACGAAGTCATAAAACCCCAACCTCCAAACTCTTTTCCCTCTTCAGTTGCATTTTGACCTTCTTTCGAGTCGGTTAACATTTTTTTACACCTAAGCTTTCTTTTAATTAATTTGATTTAAATTAGTCTGTTTGTAAATCATGTCTGAACGTAATCTTGACCCTAACGCTGCGACTGATGAAGATGAAGATTCTCCAGGAAGTCAGGATGATGACGAGGATGTCCGATTGAACCCGAAAGCAGGCCCAAGTGGCACAGGTGCCAGACCACCAGATGGAGCGGGCGGCAGCAGCACAGAGCGAAGGAAGTCGGAGACTGGACGACGTCGTCGGCCCCAATATGCAGACGAAGAGGACGGAGAAGATGGGTCTGAGGCCGGCAATGCGGATTCCATTTTCAGTGATCTACTCATGGACGACGGGGACGCGGAGGATCCAGTTGAGGACGACGATTCCAATTCTAACTCTAACTCGAACTGGGGATCCGAAGGAGAAAGTGACGGTGCTATAAATCAGCGCATGAAAGGCCGGAAGGAACCGATCATCGTTCTGTCATCCGATGCAGAATCCTCTGCCGAGTCCGAGGATGAAGTTGTGGAAGCCCCAACAGCCGCGGCTGAAATCCCACCAGAATATTGGCAAGTCCAACGATTGGTCAAGTACTTCAAAGTAAGTTTCGCATTCCAATCTCGAATAATTAGGGAAAATCGGACGGAGAGCTTTTGAATATAACTCTGATAATTACTAAATTACTTGCATACTGTCCTGTTTCTAGGCTGGTAATCCAACCGCCACGATTATTTCCATGTCCTCTCTCCGTGATTTCAATTTGAAAGATCGCCAAATCCAGAAAGCGATCCAGGACTCCCAAGGAATCGACGTCCTGGTCAACATTCTTGAGACAGACGAGAGTAAGGGACAGGATTAACAAGTTGATTAACAAGGTTTTCAAGGCTAAATCACAACCCAACGTTTTTGTATAGATCGTTGCAAGATTGCTTCACTGTTGATTCTTCGGGAAATCACAGCGAATCCCGAGATTAGTCGAATCGTGTTTAATATGAAGGTAACCTGGCGGAATTCCGGAGTGTGAATTCCTAGTATGATTACTTTCAATTGCTAACAATGGCTGCTCGCCGTTAATTTCAGGGAGTTGATACTCTAGTCAAGAATCTCTGTGACCCTGCCAAGGAACTCAAGCTCCTTTCTGCCGAAGTCTTGGCCAACATTTCCAAAATTCGGAAGGCACGCCGTGCAATGCGAAAAGGTGACGGGATCAATCGCTTAGTGGACATGTTGGACGTGGAAATCCCGTCTAACCACGTCTGGCATAATATGGAAGGAGATCAAGTGGATTTTGATGTTCCGCGCTGTGGATCCCTCTGTCTCTGGTCCCTGGCACGCTCTACCAAGAACAAGGATGCAATTCGACGTGCTGGGGCTATCCCGCTCCTCGCCAACCTCCTCAAGAGCAGACACGTCAGCGTCATTATTCCGGTCGTGGGAGTTTTGCATGAGTGTGCTTCCGAGGCCAGTTTCCGCCTCGCCATTCGTACCTGTGGACTCTTGGATGATTTCGTAGACGGGCTCAAGAGCAACAACTTTCAATTGGTCCAATTCTGTGCCTCGGCTATCTATATGGTAATTGATTTGAGTCCTCCAGTCACCATCCACCAGTAATTTGTCAACTCCTGTTTTTCTTGCATGGCAGTGTGCAGAAGATGCCGAGTCTCGTCAAATTGTGTATTCCTTGGGCGCCATGGACGTAAGTCAAAAAATCAGTGTAGGACAGGATTTACGAAATTACTTCAGCTCAAAACTTTTTTCATTTTTTGGTTCTAGCCATTGATTAACATCATGTCGGATGACGTCTTGCGAATGAACAAAGTAAGTTAATTCAATTGGTTATTATTAATCAATTAAATCAATTTGGTCAACTAATAAAAATTGCTCATGATTTTCCATTTGACTCCTTCCAAGCCTCTCTTAGCTGCTGCCACTGGAGCCATTTGGAAGTGCGGGAGTGCCATTGCAAAGGAGAAAAAATACCTGGAGCAGCCCTTCAATTTGGTCGACATTCTTGTCCAACGCCTGGACGATGAGCCCGAGTACATCATGGCCAATGTAGCTGGTGCTATTGAGCAAATCATCAAGACGGATACTTCAAATGCGAGTTTGATTCGAAAGGCAGGGGCCATCCCGTACCTGATTGGGCTCCTCACAATCAACAATCCTCTCATCCTCGTCAATGCCACCAAAGCCGTGGGACAGTTGGCTCGTGATGCGGAAGCCCGACGTGAAATGGACTCCCAGGATGGGTTCCGACTGGTCTGGAGTCTCCTGAAGCATCCTACCCCAAGTGTTCAGGCCAGTGCCGCCTGGGCCATTTCTCCGTACGTCGAAAGCTTCCCAGAGTCAGGGGATGTCGTACGAAACTTTGTCGGTGGGCTGGAGGCACTCGTGAATCTCTTGACGTCAGAGGATATCCAAGTCCAAGCTGCAGTCTCCCAGGCAGTCGCTGTGATTGCCCTCAACAATGAGAACTTGGCCATCATGTCCGACCACGGGGTCTGTCAACACTTGGCTCGACTCTCTCCGACTCGGAATGACTTTCTTCGCCGGAATGTCGCTGAAGCCATTTCCGAATGTTGCAAGTGGAAGAGCAATGCCGAGGATTTTGGGAAACGGAAAGCCGTCAGTCCAATTTGTCTCTATTTGCAATCGGAGGATGTGCTGGTCCATCGAGCAGCCGCAAAGGCTCTGGCAGCTCTCTCCAAGGATCCACGCAATTGTATCACCATGCATCAGTGCGGAGTGGTCGATGTAAGTTCTCCGTTTATAAATTAAATCTTACTCGTGGGGATCTGACGGTGATTTTGTTTTCGTAGTATCTCATCAACATGATTGGTTCTCCGGATTTGGACTTGGCCAATGCTGCTGCTGATGCTATTTACAATATTCGAATGTTGGCCATGGCTGTGGAACGCGTCCGCCTTCGCTAAACAAACCAACACAAACGAAAATCCTTCTCAATATGTTAACGCTATATGCTTACAATACATTAACCATTTCCTAAATTCAAAGTCGTGTAAATTGTACAAGGAAAAGAAAGCCGAATAATTTTAAACTGAACATTATTCTTTCCATTGTATGTTTTTTCTTGGTTTTAGCATTTACGACACGACAAGGGTGACCACCGGAAGGGGGTCTTTCTGATTTATTGAGTGATTGTCGCTGAAAAGCTCTGCTGAAGGCTGCATTCCGATTTGGAACGTGCCTCATGGCAACATTTTAAAAATTGAAATTCATTTCCATTGCAAAGAAAAACAAAGAAAGATGAATCAAAATCTATACTATAAAATGGCTGAATGGTAGTTTGTATTTGTAAAAGTTGTGTATCCCCAAATTATACTTCAAGCGGACATGGCTTCCGCTCCGTTGTTGTCGCCTGATACTCCAAATTTGAATGCCTCAATTGCTCAACTGACAGCGGAATGTAAGCAGTTGGAGGAAGCCGTTCTTGCATTCTCTGAAAGGAA
>Ga0194135_10001568_pt1 | contig 13686 bp, 6 predicted proteins | sample LitLau_LLRF_2013_FD_134024 | JGI IMG/M metagenome (GOLD analysis project Ga0194135, IMG submission 134024) | Freshwater sediment microbial communities in response to fracking from North America - Little Laurel Run_MetaG_LLRF_2013 (version 2) | ecosystem: Environmental > Aquatic > Freshwater >...
AATTAGGTTTCTAATAGTGCTACTCCTGAATTTGTGGTGGGTGTGGTTCAGGAGAAGAAGCTGGTCAAAGTCCGCCCCACTTATCAATATATAAAAGATAAATGTAGTGATTTTCTTGGTTTGATGTTAATAGTTATACTCAATAATACTCATACTGCTCTAATTAATCATTATCATTGAGCTTTATCGGGTTCAGACGTTACAGAATTGAATTGTACTGTAAAAACTCCATTTGAGACAGTCATAATCCAATTTTATATTAGCATCTCATGTATAGGTTCAAGCCTCATAATTCGTTGGTTGATGGAAAACCAGTTCATCGGGAAAGTTGAGATAAAATAATGCATATGATGATGATGACCACAATAAATAGAGATAATGAGATAAACTTTTAAAACGAAAGAATAATGGAGTCATTATGGAACTTGGCGTGTTTTCCGTGGAAAGAAATGAACATTTCGTCCTTTGACGAGACCATCAAGCGAGAGAATATAATTTTCTGATCACAGATCAGATCACAGAGTACACGCGTGCTCTTTTGGGAGATTGTGTGCATGACACTGACACAGAATGGAGGCTGAAATGACAGATTGCTAGTAATTTTGTAAATGAAAGGGCAAGAAGTGAAGGGGGACTGAAGTACTGTTAAAAAGTAAGCGAGCCAGTGCGTCCCACTCTCTGTGTCTCTACGAGAGTAAAAGTAGTAATAATGGCTGTAATAATGGAGATGTAAAGTACATAGTAGAATACATATAGGTGTTAGAAATGTACGAATGATGTGGAGATGACAACATGTGAACTGTGCTCTGTGCTTAACACTTTGTGAGACGGGAGAAAAGTAGAGAAGGTCCCTCGAGAATAATAGGAGGATAGATTAAATGAGGAAGGATGCTACACTCTGCACACTTATTGGAATGTTTGAATGTTGGAGGAAGAATACTGCGGGTCGGAGGGAGGCAGCGGGACTTCGTGGAAAGAATACTGATTAACTTTTGGAACCCCGAAAACTTGGAAGTACCCGAGGAGGAATGAGGAACAGGAAAAATGAGAATGAAGGTCTGCAGATAGGCACTTGGATGAAGTAGGAAGCATAGTAGAAGGATTCAAAAGCTATATATTATTATATTTTATATGAGGGAGCGTCTGTCTGATAAAATGCGAGACAGTGTGAGACACAGACGGAGTGAAAGAACGCTTTCTCTTTTTTTATTCAAACAAGAAATGGAACTATTTTAAGATCGTTCTTATTCTGTTGTTATTGTGGTGGACAGTGTTTTGCTAATGGCAGGTTTAAATAAGTATATGGTAAAGTGGTTTATCATGTGGAAATGAAATGGAACTTACATAGCATTAATTGGTGTAGGGTGTGTTTGGGTGGAGGTCAGGTAATTTTGAAGTGTAATACATATTAAATTAAGTCATGAATACGGTGGATAGGAGTTTATATAAGTCAGCAATTATGAAGAGAGCACGTTTGTCTGTAAGGTGTAGCCTGTATGTCCTTACGTATAGGTTGGGAAATGCAGTTGTAAAAACATGAGGGTGAGGGTAGTAGGTAGGTTTCAGATCGTAGTAGTAGAAATATAAGGAAAGACCCGGGTATTTACCTAACCTGTGTTCAAGGCTAGTCTAGTTTACTTCTTTTATTCGGGGCTTTAATGGCAGTTGTTATAGTATGTGTATACTGTATACAGTGCAGCAAACTGCTGGTGTTGGTGTTACTAGTCCGAGTACTTTCTCTGATGGTCCTATGGATGGAGTTTTGATAGTGCGAATTCTATTCCATGTTTGTAAGGAGTATATTTATATGGATTGTGTAGCATGGGAAGACTTGGGCGAAGTGAGAGTGTGTTTTGTATGTGTGAAACTACCCAAAGTCCGAGATAATAATATAATAGGAATGCGAGAATACGATAGTAGGGCGGCGGGTTAACTGGAGCCGAAGTAGAGACCAGACAGTCTCAAAGGCAGTAGTAGTAGTTGTAGTTGTAGTAGTAAGTAAGTAGTTGGTAGTAGTAAGTTGGAGGTAGTGTAGGAACTCTTATGGATAGTTTAGGGATCTGGAATGATTGTGCTAGAGACTTGAGAGTGCAGTTTGGGGAAAGTGGGTGAAAGCAGAAAGGGCGATATGCAGCATAAGAGGGCTTTGGTAGACTTTCTTCGTCTGAAGGACAGACTATGTGTATAGTTCTTCTACGGGTCTTTCTTAAGGATCTCTAAGAACGAGTAAAAGCCACTTTCCGCCAGTTGAACTTCCTTGAACTACCTCGAGAAACCAGTTACAGCACTGTGCTGCATCTGACTGTGCTTTTCCATGCGGGGACAGAGCTCTCTGAGAGCTTTCTCCATTCCGCCAGACGTTTACGTAGATTGTAGACGTCTCTTTTAATGATACGGCCATGTCCAACTTTAGCGATATACTGACAGCCGAGTGTCTATATATGAGCAGGGGACATTCGCGTATGTATGAATTCTAATCCTAGTTTCTGCAATGTATGAACAATGCATAATATTACACTCGAACTAATACTTGGCTAACACAGTTGGCTGAATAGAAACAAAGGTTGGGTATTAACTAATTTATTTCATGCACGAAAGCCATGTGCAGAAGTGTGTGTAGAGAGTTTCCTTCTGATATGAAAGCTAGTGTAGTTTTAACAACTGTCTGGTTCTCTGAACTTGATCTGACGCCCAGACACTATATCGATATGAATGTAAAAACAGTCTCATTTTTATACTGCGACTTTGATACGTACGGTCAATAATAATAATACACGTAAGAGAAGAAAAAACCAGACCGATTGATTCATTTTACTACCAAATGATTAGGTTTTTAGTTTGGCATTTGTCTGGATTCTTTCGCGTTTTTTTTGCAAACCGAAATAATAACAGCAGAGTTGACAAGTGGCAGGCACGCAAATGAGATTACCAAGCTGGCTTATTGTGCATTGAATATTGAGTACTCACGGTTTGTATTCGTTTCAACATTTGCTGTAGGTTTCTTATTGAAAATTACCCCTTTGCTTTACAAAAAGGGGATTGGGTAAAAGTCGTTAAAATTAACTATTTCGCAAACTAAGCTTGAGGAGAATACTTCGTATCGTTTCTCTCTTTCACTTTCTTGCAATCTGCTGGATCTGGATATCTAATATTTAGTGTTTGCTTAAGTAAATTTCATTATATTGCAGTATCTCAGTGTGTATGGATTAACGATTCTATCCATTTAGAAAGTACTACCTTTTCTCTGTTCTTATATTGTGTCTAACTGTTTATTAACCGTGCGTGGTGAGATGAAAACGTCTGAGTGAATAAGATATGAGATTATTGTGAAAACGTGTGTGATAATGATAATGTTCGATAAGCGTGAAACAAGAGAAAGTCCTTGGGTTCTAATATTCTCATTGGTACCTTGGCCCCGATTTATTTGTAGCACACAAGACCCCCCTTTCCAGCTAACTGCAAGGCTACCTACCAATTATGACTTTCATTGAACGGTGGGTGTGGGAGCAAACATGTAGTTAGCTTTTCTCCGTATTTGTTTTCTTCTTTATTTGAACCCCTTGCCCTTTATTAGGAGTGGCCGCCACCTAAAAAATGCAATATAAAAGAACTCTATAAGTGGAAAAATTCATCGTACTTGTAAGATGTATAGAGCGTCAGAATTCTATCATGTGTGTGCATTGGTAGACGTTAATATTTTGAGACTGGCACTTAGCTAGACTAGGTAGACTTGCCTAACGAGGAAAATGAGCATTAAAGATGTAATATGTTCGTCGGTAGCGATCAAAAAGGCTTATATATGAACATGTAGAAATGGGAAGTGGCCATGAAGAGACCGAGATAATGGTAGACACAATGATCGAGGGTCATGTGTCTATTTTGTTATTGGAGTGTTGAACTAGATTTTTTCTTTCTCTTCTTTTTGGGATAAACGAACGGACGGATAACATGGCTCTTGGCTCTTTCACTTACTCTCATCTTGGGAGCCAAATGACAGTTGATGAAAGTATGAAAAGTTTTCTGAAGAATAAGATGGATTTTGTTGTTTTTGTTGTTCGCCATTTTCGTGCATTTGGCCCATTATTTCACATTGAATCTTTTAGAACGTCTCTAATGATATTCAATTTAGAGAGAGTTTGGAAAATAAAACTTATTGTGCTTAAATCGGAGATGAAGTTATGTATCTTAAATCATTGGCTAGGAAATAAATTGAATCTGGATAGAGTCATTCAATCATTTTCATGTTTTGATCTCATGTGTCATGTCTCACGCGCAGAAGAAAAACACACATTTTTAACTTACTTCTGTGCTACAACGAAGAACCAAGGTGAGTAAAGAAAATATGGACTTATTTGTTTATTTCAAGTATGTATACTTATGATTACAAAAGTTTGTTGTCAGTGGTCGAAGGTGAAGGTCCAAAATCAAATAGATGTGCGCATTAAAAGCTAGCTTGAACATTTTTGCTGCTGAATTAATCTTAATGGTTTACGCAAGTAAACAAAAAACAGGTACAAAATAGCCAAAAATAATAAGATTTTATGTTAAATTCAGTAGGAGTAATGTTAGAGGTAGTCTGTGTGGGAAGATTGATGCGAATTTGTTTCATCGCAGGGTACTTTAAATTGGGATGATGTACGTGTTATGCTAATTTGGAGAAAGTTGTGTGTGAATACGAGTCTGAGGGATAAAGATAGAGAGAAAATGTAAACAAAATTTGAGTAGGGAGGAAAAGGAAATATGAGTGAAAGCTACGTATAACCGTATAATAATACATATAATATATATATATAGAAGAGATGAAGGTAGGAAGGAAGATCGAGCGGAGATTTCATAATTGTTTGAGAGTGGAACGCGTGGAAGAGAGTTGAGATGAAATATTTATTGTAGGCGGAAAGTAGTATATATGGAAAGTTTTGAAGATATATGAAACGTGTAGAATGTGAGGTTCTGGGATAGACAAGGATACTCTCGTAGAATTTTCAGTGATCCTGATGCCGTCGCGTCGACTGTCGAGCGTATTATTAATTCACACGCAACCTGAGATCCAATAGAACTAAAGTAAGCTGTCTAGTCTCGCTAGTCTCGCATCACCTCGTGTGTTTCTGTGCTTTCCCTGAACTTTTCTCTGCTCTCCTTGAGCTACTTACAATTTCTTTCGTGGGCTTTACGGATTTATCATATGCTTTCTCCTCAATTACATTGTAGAATCGTACAATGTTGCATTGTAGTTTGTACTATGATAAAATATTGCAGCACAATGTAACCGTTTACGTTGGGATGATCTCGAAAGTACCACCGAATATTTGGCTATGCATGCAACCTCTACTCGCAGCTTAAACGAAATGTATAATCTTAATCTTGTTTCCACGCTTTTGGAATTGAACGAAAGTAGCAAGCCCATATAACATTCAGCAGACTTTGATAGAGGGTTTATATCCCTGACCTAACCAGTATTGTTGTCTCACAAAAGACTAGGCGAGAGCAGATTTTTGTAAGCATTATGCAATCATTTAGAGCATGGTTTCACAATTAACTCATAGGATGTATTTAAAGCCATTGTTTTTGTCAACACGTAACTCCTGTGGAAAAAAGCGAAAAATGCTTCTACGATGCAGGAACGCATAGTATTAAAGACTCACATGAACTTTCACTTCAACGCATGAAAGAAGCTTATGGACATTGGTTGCTTCTTGAATTTGTCGTTTTGATTTAGCTAAAACGACCAAGACGATAAAGAAATTTTGCTGAATTGAAGTAAGAAAGACGATGACGTGAGGTTTTTTCATTTGAAAAAATTTCTATTTGAGTTGGCTAGAATAATGAAAGCTGCTCTTTGGAGAGTTACATCCATTTGTAGATAGTGAGAAGCTGGATTGAGCCATTTTTCACGCATTTTCCTTGGTACAAACGAAGATATCTGTAATGTGCTGTTACAAGGCTCATAATGCCTATGAGATAATACCACGTCTGCTTACAGCTCTGCCAAAGACTTTCGGAGTTACAATAACACATTACAAGTAAGTATAAGACCGATTGGGATTATACAATCAATAATACTTGTGTATAGCAACGTAGGAACGAAAGTGGAAAGGTTAAAATGTTCGAAGCTAGAGAGCCATAGACTATATAGTCTGCGTGTGAATGTGAACGGATTCACAAGTTGGTTGAGTACATGTTATAGAAATTGGGTGAAAGAAAGGAAGAGAGAGTTTGACGAAAGATGAAGAGAAGGTTGAGGACTGGAAGGAGAATGTTTTGGAAAGGATAAGAGATTGTACTAAGGTAGCTGGTATTAGGTCTTTGCAAAAAGTCTATCATTTATCTTCCATAAGACATAACAATGAGATTAAACCTGTTCTCGTAATGTGATTGAAGCTTTCTCCTTGTGTTTCTTCCCGATCCTCTGTCAAGGTGTCTGTGTAGGAGTCCTCTGCTGATCCTCTTGCTTTCATTCTTGCTTTTTAGGCTTCACTTCCAAATTCTGGGTAAGAAAGTATATCTTTGCCCCAAGCCTTCTCCCACAAAGTACAAGGACAATGTAGTTCACGAATGAGACTTCTTACAATTAGTCTGCAACCCACATGTAAGGGTTATGCAGAAAAGTATTTTAGGAATTCAATTAATCTGCGGTTGTCTATGCTGATTACCCTAGGCTCCATGGTGCAGGGAACCTAATTAATTAGAATTAGTATCTCAGAGGGAGTGCGCTCCTGAAAGAATAAAAAAAACCAATACTTGTACAAGGAAATGAATGCCCCGGTTGGCCCGGTTTGCCCCTTTTGTGAACCGCATGGAGACATATTAAACCTTATAGTGCATGTTGTCAGTGATGTGTGGGCAGAATAAAGCACGTACAAACTGAGAAACTTATTAGGTGATTTATGTGAATGAAAATGAAAAACTAATAAAATTTATTGGAATAATATTCCGCGGTTACGCTAAAGATACTGCGTAAACAGTTCCATTCCAAATCGTGGGCAGCGGATGACATTTCAGCACAATCGGTTCATAGTATTTCATGGGTTAATATTCAAGTTAGCTCGATAGACGGATAGAGCAAGTGAATAATATTTAAATAGTCAGTATGTCAAGCATGAAACAATCCACATGATTGTGGAATTGGATTCTAATACAGCTACAAAGTGTCACTTTGTGGATGGAAGGTTGGAGGAGGAATTTTTAATGGGATGATGATAACAACTGTAAAGAATTAGGATTGATGATTGATCTAGCGGAAAGGAATGTGGTTTCTGTGCTGCTCCATTTGCTTGTTGGATTGCTTTGTTAGTATTTGATAGTTCGTTGGAACACTTGTATTTAATTTTTAGATATGTTTTTATGCGTGAAGTGCAAATTGTGTTACGATTATCTACATTAGAAACACCTAGCTAGTTAAATTAAAGCCCAATAAAACATAAAAGCTGGTAAGAAAATCATACGGAATTTGGCGAGGAGGATGTTGCTATTGTAGTTGATGTTCCAAATAATTTCTACAAAGCTGAAAAGGTTAAGCAGAAATAAGTTCATTATTTAGACTCTGGAACGTCTAAGAGGTAGTCTAGACCTCATCCACAAAAGTTTACCGCAGAGAGATAAAAGCGTCTGGAGAAGATTTGAATTCCATTTATGAGTTTACCTCACTCTTAAGCTAAAAAAGGCTTCATTGTTACCTTAGCATTGAACCTTATGGCCTTAGTAGTTAAAGTAGGTTCGTGGCCTTGGCCTGCAGGGCTTTCAAGACTTCCTTAGAGAACTCTTGTAAATTGTGTAGCACTGACACTTTCTGAATAGTAAGCAGCGCCTGCAAAGCATATTCCTTCTTGTTCTCATTGCATAGTATTTGTGAATAAATAAAATAAGGTGTAGGAAACAGCTTCTTTGAGTTACACTCACTATATAGCCCAGAGTTTGTAGTTTCCAGGTTGTTTTCCATAAGTCTCCTTACTTAACAGGTATTTAACTTTTGGTTGCACAAGTTCCTGTCGTGCAAAATTGCACTTTAATCCTGCGAATCGTAATGAAATATGTAGGTTAATCATTTTTCTTGCACTGACTTTCCTTTCAAGAAGAGCAACGAGGGTAAAGGAAACTACATTTATATGGCGAACGAGAAATGATTAAAAAATATTACATAAAATTCCTACATTGAATATGAAAGCTTGTGTAATGTGTGTCACTTTATTCCTGTTGTAGATGGTTAGATAAAAGTAAAAGTAACGTGGGATGAGTATGCAATATAAGAATAGGTTATCCACCATTAGATATTTAGTTAGTAGTAGTCAGTGCCTATTATTGGTGTATGCCTACATGTTGTTGCAATGTTGATAATACAAGATTGATCATCATCTGGGTTCATGGAATGAGCTGTAGATCGCTGGGGATGCTTTGCTGCAAGAAAAGATGAGTAGACATATTTGAAACACTGACAGAATAGATGAACAATCTCATCCTATGTTACAGACAAAGTCTCTTCGAGTAGTTTGGTTCAATGCTTCTTCCATCCTTTTTTATACAAATTCTCAAAGAAAGAAACCAACTTGAGAGCCATTCACAACCTGAGTATGTGTCAAAATGTGTAAGTAAGCATGTGTATGGTTAGTATAGTTTGGGCTTGCTTCCATTTTTTACCGAAAACTTAAAACCAATGCACAGCAGTGAGTGTAAAAAGGATAATGGCGGTAGTAAAGACTTGTATTTTGTGGACCAATATATATATATATAGGAGTCCCGTGCACTTTACTCCTGTTGTGTGGGCAAGGGAAGAAAAATGTTCCTTAAAATGAAAGAAATAGCAACGAGGTTTTCCTAGTAAATGAAATATAATGAAATGAGCGAGGTGAAAGATGATTAGAAGAACAAGACACAAAAGGGCTGAAAACTGAAGAGCGACCCTTTTTCCTTTCTGCCGACAGACGAGATCGAAGGTCGAGTATTTGAATTGAATTAGGTCTCTTGGCATTGAAACAGAAAGGCTCAAGAATGAAGAAGCTAAAGGTGTACCGAAATTCCCATAGGTAGGTAGGTGGTGGGTGGTAAAGCTGGTACAGTCAAATTACAGTTGTTTGTTCCATGTCCAACAGGTAGTATATAGCATCTTGAACCTTAAATTCATATTACGGATATAACAACGATAAATTGAGTTCTTGTAAAGCAAAGGGTCCACGTTATTAATGGCATATTGAGCAACAATATGAATCAGACACAACGACTTTGTTGGGTTACATCGAAGATGGAACTTTGGAACAAGGAACAATAGTTTCCGATTGAGACTCCCGAGACAAAAACAAAATAGGCTTATTTTAGGAATGTTGTAAGTAGGAGGATCTTCGGTTAAGGATGGTGGTGGTTGTAGATCAAGATTGAAGTAACAAAAGTAGACGGATTATTTCTCTAGATTTCTGAACAAATATTTATTTAAATTGGAATGGTCGTCAATCGCCATTAGTTCATTCACGTGGACTTAATACACGTGCAAGTGTATACAATGCATGGAATATACTGTATTTAATAACCAACTGCGCTGTTTCCTTATCCAGTGTAGATTTTGCATCATAATTACGAAGACAAGGTAAGCAAGAATGGGTTTTGCAACCACGAATGTTAAATTCAGATAACTTTAACTTGGGTACATCAAACAGATATTAACTGGATATATCATACGTAAGGGATAAGGGATGTTATATTTATGACTTTATGATATGTAAAATATTAGAAGAAATTTATTTTGATTATATTGCAATGTCATAATTGGAGAACGATAGGGATATGCTGCTTCAACGCTGAAGTCAAAACTATTGAGCTTCATGACTGTGAACAAACTCTATTACGGACGCGGATTGTCCACATGATGATGATGATGATTTCTGGGAAGGAAATGAGAGACCTTGGAGGTTCATGGACGGCAATCTCTTCGTGTGTGTGTGTGTGCAGTGTGTGTAGAAGGTTTATAAAAGATTTGTGTGTAAAAAATGAAGAGTTAGGCATCCCATCCGTTCGTTCATCCGTCCTCATGAAGCGTCAGTGGTTAGTATGTATTTTAGTTAGCTAGGCTGCGCGTTCGTATTCGTAATATGTTTGTTGGTGGTGGTATTTCTGTTGGCTCTGACTGAATCACTGAATTAGAGATGATGAGAGATTTTTTATCCTTGAAAGATGTTCTTTGAATCATCCCTTAGAGAGAGATATATATACACGCATGGAACAGAGTTTGAGTCTTTGCGAGTACTTTAAGTTTATATTTTTGACGCGCATTGCATCTTAGCTTGCATCTGTGAGATGTTGAGGAGATGCCTTTCATTAATTCATATGTATAAGAATGTGTGTATATCGTACACGAAGGCGGGAAGTGAACAAAGTGTGCGTCGCTCTGTTTCGAATGCATAGGTCTACGGTTTACGAAGATGTTGATAATTTACTCGGTGTAATTGTATCTCCTCGTGGAGTTGTATAAAAGAGAAGTTTGAGAACCTCTACAACTGTTCGCTAGTCTACTAACTTAAAACTTATGCTTATACTATTACAGTATCTAGTTTACATTTTGCTGTACACAGCAGAGAGACTTTTGAGACTTCATCCTCCACCAGACGAGGAGGTGGTGGTGGTCTTTCTAACATTCTAACTTCTAAGGAGACTTGGTGGTTGACTTGGAAGATGTGGTCGAGCTTGACTAACAAAAAATGCTCACACAACTAACAAGGAATTCACCTCTTGAAATACATGAAAGAGGAATGTACCTCGTGAAATGTGATGGAGATAGAGTTAGACGATAGGAGATGCACTTAATGGACTCGTTTCCAAAATCTATGCAGCAGCAGCGTTAATAATAGTACTACTACTAAGCATACGTGTTTTTCATTTTTTCAACAATTGTTATTTTAATAATCCCAATAGACTGGAAATTCTTTTTCTATTGAGATATTGACTTTAAAAAATAATATGTTTTTATATGCATCCAAACTGAAATGTTCAATACGCTTTAGTCTTAATTAGATTAATTTCATCGGACATACTGGGATGCCCTGTTGTGTAAAATTTAATCTTGTATTGCATATAAAATAGACTAGTTCACAAGTTTATTAATTACTGTAGCATGCAAGTACTATGCGTGGCTCTAAGAGCAGGCCAACTGACACGAGAATAGGTTAAATTGTTAAGGGAAATGAGTGAAGAAGCCATGCAGTGCAAATATAACAACCCAAGCCCCAAAAGCTTAAATTATACACTGCGCTCATTCCTCCTAGTTTGTATTTAGCGTCTCCAAAAAATGCGAAACTATTTAAGTGTGAGAAGAGATTGTCTGCATCTGCATACTTGATGCATAAAGATTTCGATTCGAAAGTAAAGACGTAAGCACAACAAGACTTCCGTAGAGTGTCTTGTCAGAGTCCTCAAATGTCACAGAATGATTCACACACCATTAGCGTTGCTGAGAAAAACTTGAAAAGATTTAAAATACTGTCGCATATTGTGTACGTTCGGTGTCTGTTTCTGTATAGCAGCTACTACAGCAGCATCATTTTGTAATTGAAGTACGTGAAGTATGAAGATGCCACACTGCAGCGTGGCTGACTTTAAGCTCATGTAGTGCTGCTGCATGTTCCTGCAGATGGTTTCTTCTTCAGTCTCTGTCAAATGTAAAAGAACTCTTAGGATGGATGACATGAGACGGATGTTATGTGTTGCTGTGACTGCCTCGACTTTTTGTTCTTTTACTTAATTTCCCGTACCACCTCACCAATGTGTGTGTTATTATATAATGTGCATTATGGTACATGTGTATGCGTCTTGAGTGTATTCCTGTGTATGTGCTGTAGTATTTAGTCACGAAGTTGTGCTTGTAGTTTTAGTCACGTGAAAAAACAACAAATGTCTTGATGACGAAATTAAAGAATTGAAAGAGACCTATAGTAGATAGATTCGTTATATATTTTAAATCACACCATCGTAATGATAAAAAATTACGGTTACGGTATTTTTGTTTATCCTACACATTTATAACTTCATACGATTTTACTGTATTTCTTGGCTTTTTCTAAAACTCTAACCATAAATGAGAGAAAAATATCATTGATCCGATTCTATTGTAGGTTTATTACCAATCGTCTTCGCAGATTGACCCCAAAATCATAGCTGAGCATAATATTCTGTATGGAGCGTACACTGAATGAAACACGAGAAAGAATAGCTAGAATTAATAAAATAAGGAATTATGGTCCATACTGGTCAAAGGTTAAACGCAAGAACTTGTGTGAGTTCTATGGGTATCATCATCAGATTTGTATACAAACAATGCAGAGTATAAGCTCCGTGTGATAGTACTACTACTACTATGTGAGGGAGAGTTCATCGTCACATTTAATGCATCCAATTGACTTTAATACGGCATACATGTATACACACAATATGCATTTTGATAGAATGCGGTACTAATCGTAAGTTCAGGCTAGACAATCCCAGAGGCATATATATACAAGTGTATAATATGAAAGAGTTAAGTACAGGGCGAGTCGCCTAAATTTTTGTGAAGTTAGTATCATGTGTCTCTGTCTGGATTCGATCGAAATAAGTCTGTGTATGTATAATGTGTATGTGTGTGTGTGAAGGGCGCAGGGATAGCTGAGACATAATAATAATAGAGAAATCTCTCTCCCGTGCACTTTTCTAGTAAAACATATAGAAAAGAGCGATGATGCGGGTACAGGTACAGAGAGAGAGGGGCAGACAGACAGGGTACATTGGGTACACTGTGACAGACACTACATAATAGGAAAGAAATATCGGAGACTACCACCACCACGGCTCTTCTCTGCTCCTGATGATGTTACGAATAGTTGTAGTAGTAGGAGAGATGGAACATTTCCCGTAATTTTACACATCTATGGGAAGAACGCGGGAGGAAGAAGTTAGAAGGGAGTATGAGTAGTGTTGCAGTTGCAGTGTGACTGTATATATATCTGTATGTATGTACATGCGACCATTATTAGGAAGATGGGGAAAGCTACCCTCACTCGTCGAGGGTTTTTCCCAGACAGACTTAAGCAGTCTAGAAATTATTTCAGAGGAATTTATACATGTCCTTATTCCTACTACTACACTATAGCCTGCACATGCAGCAGCAGCAGTATTCTTGTATACTGTTCTTCATGAAAACAGTTGGGAACACATGGAGGTTTCACACACACACACATACACTTATACAACTCAATGTAGTAGTAGTAAACTTTAGTATTAAATGTGTAAAAGGCATACTAAGAGACACTTGAGGGGGCAGCTGGTTCTTTTTATGTGTGTGTGTGGTATCCCCTTCTGATTCCTTCAAACGAAATCATTCAATGGGAACCCGCGCCATCCATTCCACCCATACATAATCTTTACTTCTACCATAATAAGGGGGTTTTTGCTACGGCCTCTCTGCCTACCTTTTCATCCCGCATACCATCTAGATCTATGTCTGGCACTGAATAGCTCCTTACCCTTGGGACTTTTGGAGGATTTAAAAAGGGGACAGGGGTCAGGGGGAAATTTCGAGTTGATTTGACCTATTTTGGGGGGCTGGGGAAGGGTTTTTAAGGTAGGCACGCGTCCCGCCAGTCTCAGCGGTGGAATACAGAAAGTTTGTGGAGGTAATAATTGTAAAGAGTAAAGGGTATGCAATGCACATATTATATCCATGTGTTTATATAC
>Ga0194135_10001569_pt1 | contig 13685 bp, 8 predicted proteins | sample LitLau_LLRF_2013_FD_134024 | JGI IMG/M metagenome (GOLD analysis project Ga0194135, IMG submission 134024) | Freshwater sediment microbial communities in response to fracking from North America - Little Laurel Run_MetaG_LLRF_2013 (version 2) | ecosystem: Environmental > Aquatic > Freshwater >...
ATTCCTCTCTCGCATTCCTTCCACCTCCTCGACGCCTCCTCGCTACTCCCCAGTCCACCTTTAATCCTGCTGCATTATTATTATTATTATTCCATTCAAACGGCACAAATTGACGCTTCGTTGAATTACTCTTTCACAAGGTAAAAGGACAAGTCATTTAACTACAGTCCAATATATATAAATATATATAAATATATGTCCCGGGTATAGGGCAATCTCATTTTCGCTAGTAGACAGTGTTTCACACACACACACTTGTTCACAACAAACATTTGCAAAGTTGCATTCACATACCACAACAAACATATATATAACATATAGTTTGTGTATACACACATAGTATATATATATATATGTAATACCTGTTTGGCTGGATACAAGAACAAAATAGCCATCAGTGTTGAATTACATCTTCTTCTGATCATCATCGGTTTTGACCGTAGTAAGTGTTCAATTGTGACGACACATCTCGAGAAGACCCTGTGTGTGAGGTTTTTTGAGTTTGCTTCTTCACTGTTACAGTTTTACATGGTATTAATTTGTTGAATTGAGTGTTATGGAGCCAAAATTGTGACCAAGAAGTGTTTTTTGTGCCAGCGTGAATAACAGGAAGTGTTGTATTGTGAGAAACAGCACCAGACTTAGAAAGACGTATGATATAAATGTATACTAAAAGCATATGTGGGATCTTTGGATGGGACAACCTGAAATTCAATGTTATTTAATTGAAGTCTCCTGTGGTTTTGTTCAATTTAAGACACTTCAAACGGTACAGACATATTTTTATTATAATTCACTTTATCAATTCATTTGGGTTTCTTTTCCTATACAGTTAACAAACTGCGTTTCATGAAAATCAATTCCAGTTAGCGTTAGCATATTAACTCATGACTGGGTTGAGGAGCATAATTGTACAAGAAGTTTTTTGGGCTTTGAAATCATAACATGTGTTTATTTTTTTTCATAGGTTTATTTGTAAAGTACTGTAACAACAATCAATATTTATTATGAAAGAAGAATCCGTTTGAAATCGAAAGCAAAAAAGTATATATTGTGAAACCGCAGAGTTTGTTTGAATACAAATTACTTGATTGTCCTCGCAGCATTCCATCCGGAAGTTTGTACCGGTACGGTAGTAATTAGTAATTAGAATGGTGTGCATAAGCATACATTATACATGTCATATTGTACTTGGTGCTAAATTGTCCTGGCAGGGAACTATATTGTGCTTCATAGTACATACGCTTCTCAAATGACTTCAGGACTGTAGTAATAATGACGCTTGTGGTCTCTGACCTGGAATGGACTTGTACATTGCTGCTTTGAAACCATTAAAGTTTAGCGTGATCAGTGATCTTGTCTCATAAAAATGATCTAAAAAGTCTCGGCTGCGATGAGTCTCAGGCACTCATGTCTCAATATTGTGAGGAGTTGTGTGCAAAAGGGCTACGCTTTTGGCTCTGCTCTCATGTACTCGTCGCATTCAACTGATTTCGGATAAAACATTTGATGAGTTTGTTGTGGTTTGTGAGTTTTAAGAGTACTCTACTTTTGACTTCAAACAACCGTTGAGTAATTGTATTAATCAACTAGTGATGAGTACATAGATAAAGAAAAACACAAACGGTAAATTCGTTAACTCGCATGAAAGAATTCACAACAATGAGGATTTTGAGATCGTGCTCTTCTTCTGCTGTTTGATGCGAAGTCTTTTATTAATTCTAATTTTGAGCTCTAGATTCGGTGCATCTAAAAAATAACATTGGTCTACGTTTTCGAAACACGAATCTGTTTAGCTACCTGAAGTTGACAATGCTTCAAGTGTGTGTGTGTTGAAAAGAATCCAGAAGGAGACAGTTAGTTGGCGAACTCAAAAGTTGTAATTTATTTTTGGAATTATAATGTTGCATTAATTATTTCTTTGAATAGTGAAATAACATGGCACGTTATCATGTTCCATTTCAAACCGGGACCACTCCAGCTCCCTAAATGATCAACACATTCTTTATTGAATTTTTACCCAATCTGTTAAGAAGGGAATATTAGGTTAGGACTTTTCCTTCCAGCCCATCTGATCCACGCGATCCACCTCATCCATTCTAACAATTTCGTTTCCATTTTCTTTCACAAACATTTCCAACTCCCACCCAGCCCAAATTCAATTTCACATTTCCAGACGTAACCTTGGCCTGTGCACATTTACACACTTCTCAAGTCTTGGAGGTGAAAAATGAGCTCGTTTTTGGGAAAAGTGTGAAATGTTGTGTGAGTATGTGTCATCTCATAAATAACTTACACAAGAAAGAAAATTGATACTGGAGATTCAGACTTGAGTATGCATACACATTCATGGTTAGATAATGGCTTCGGTTTGTTACTTTTTACTACTTGCAATATTTTGTTTTCGCACATAAGGATGGATATACATATGATATGAGGATATCGCGAATCCAAGCCTCATGAATTCTAGTAAACTCAAAAACATGTATCAAAGCATACAACAACTTCCTTCAATGTTACTTTGCAAATATAATTGAGAATCGCATTGCGTTGTTATATCATGGTTAAATCCTTGAATCCCAGTTTGAACAAATTAAGCAAACTTCACAGTGTTGTTTGTTGTAATACAAAGCATTCGATTTGTTCCAGAATAATCGAGTTTACCCAGTTTTTGAGCTTGGGTTTATGTAGTAAAATATAAAATCCTACAGCTATGCCATATGGTTAGATGTTAGATCTAAAAACTGACTGAGACTCTCGCTGTATGGGTTTTGCAAACTGACAGTTTGATTTGGGAATATGGGAGTTGAGTTGAGAGTGTAATAAACACTGTACATGTGTGATTTGTAGAGGTTTCGGTGATTGAATGGGCTCCAGTTTTTACATTAATTTGCTAGAATTCCGTCCAGTTTTACTTAGATAAAAGATATGCTCATTATTTGAAACTCACGCGATGCTCCTCTGTTAATCGGCCTTAGCACAATCAAAAATGCAGCGCATTTAATGTCAGTTTTAATTTGAAATGACTCAAAATTATATAAAAAACAGACTAAAGAATTCATTGAATCAGAGATGTACAAGAAGTGCGGCATCGATCTTCTCGTTTTAGATTAACCCAACCGAAAAATACAATTAGAATGAAATCCCAAAGATTGTATCCTTATATTTTTATGTTTTCTGAGCCAAAATACACGAGAAGCATGTGCTTTTATTGCTACACTGACTAACAGAAAAAGAAAAAGAACATTTCAATTACTGTAGTTTTTTGTGTGCAATTTTCACAAAACTTGATTGTTCTTTCTTTTCTCGAGTATAAGTGTACAAGGCATATGTATGTTATTATTCCTTACCCTAGAATGAGGTTTAAAAGTTCTAATTTTCCGTTTTTTATTGCAATATATATAGTGTAACATAACATATGTGTTCGTGGAATGCCAGAAAAACAATGTAGTAAAAATAACATCGTATTTCAGTCAGCCGTAAAAATTTCTGTGAAGGTATAATAACATTACACATGTGCAAAATCTCATTGATGATGATGATATTTTTCCAATGTCAGTTCTCAGTCAGTCAGTTATCTTGAGGACGATGTCTTGTTTTCTGATATTTTATTGCCGAAATATATATCTTCTCTATCTTATATTGCCCTGCAGTGATAAAAACGGCTTGACAAAACACTAGAGCTTTTATTTTTATAGACAATATAGTTCACTCAACGTATTTATGGTGTTCATATTGCTTGCCATCATTACAGAAGGACAGATTTCATGGCCAGCTTGGTGATAAAATAGAGTAAGAAGAAACTTCTTGTGCCAGAATGGGCTATTCGATTTTGACACTCTAGATTCGTCTCTTAGCCATATGCAGTGTATTCACATATTCTATGTTCATAAAGAAGAGACAAGTCACGTTTATAAAATGTCCAGCAAAAGCAATATTAGTTTGTTTTGCTAATTAAATTATAATTATTTTTAGATGTTCGTGCCATTTCGAAGTTTTGTTTGTTTAACTGGGCTTCGAAGTAAAACCTAGTTTGTTCATACTGAAAAATAAGTTTATTATACTTCCAATTCCCTCAACAGAACTTACAAAGACTTGACCAATTTATGCTATGTACATATTCAAATGCACCATCCGTTCCGTACCTTACGAATGATAAAAGGTTCAAACTCCAATAAAGTAAATAAGTCCACAAAAGAAGTAAGCAAATTAAACTTTCCATGCAATTGCATTTTTACTGTTTCGCATCGAATTGAATTCAATCCTAAAGTCATAAACACTAACTGTGAATACTAGTTTTTGGCAAGTTTAATTCCATTGGTTGTATTAACGGGGACAGATGTTCCAAATTATAATGAAGCTGCATATTAATCTCAGAAACATAATCAGTGGATATTCAAGTGCATTGATCCAGAAACTCATCCTTTATGCAAGTAATTCGAAGTTAAACTAAATTTAAAAGTTACAAGTACCTAATGCAATATTGCATCTAGCTCAAACCTTCAGTGTGATTTTAGTTCCAATTAAAACAGCAAAACTATAAATATATTATTATTTTACTTTGATTTTGAAGCCAAACACAGAAAACTATAATAATCCTACTTGTGCAATGTTGAATGTCATTGATAAACACATTTTAAGCAGTCTCAAGCTTCAAAAAAGAGTCATCACGGCATGAAAAAACAATCAGAGCTAAAATGACTTATTAAAACCTGTGAAAGAGCAGTACACAACAATAGGATTGAAATTAATATGACCTAAGAATGGAATAAAGTAATATAATATTCACAAATACCAACCAATAGATGAAAAATTTGAGAAAGAAAACAATAGAAGTGCAAATTCTAAAAAGTACAGGTATGTTGTGGAAAGTTGAAGTTTTAGTAGGACAATGAGGAATCCAAGGTTCAAGGTAATTATCCGCATTAAATAAAAGACATAGAAGGTAATAGATATCCGCAATGGAGATTTCGCAATAGCCAAAATAGATGAATGGTGGATATAGTTGCAAAATATTCATTAGCTTTTAGTGGGTAGTGGGTGGCTGCTGTTTCACTTTGCTCTGCGATATTCATGAACTGACTGAGCTAAACATTTGAAGTGATTGGGCCTAACTTCAGAACGTCTTATATTCTGGTCTAACGTCAAGCATTTTAATCTGGATGGTCTGCCAACCTGACAATTAATGCGTTTGTAGGACGTAATACGGGTCATAAACTTCAGTGTAGCGTAATGATCCGATTTACATCCTAAATTCTCAAGAAAATGTGAGTAATCCAAGAAAGCCGAAATCGAATCAAAGTCTGTTTCAATTAATTATGTTTCTACCCACTTGGTAAGATAGATAAGAACTTCTGAGTCATTAATCATTAATTCACGTTTCTAAAAGTATCGTCACTGCTGGTGCCACTGTTGAGTGTGCTTAAGCTACTTCATCTCTCTCTCTCTCTCAATGGTATATCCCAAATAATTTATGAAATACTACCCAATTCAGCCGGTGGCAGTTAATAATATAGAAAGAACTGAGTATAGTAAACTTTAACTTAATATCTCAAGGTTTAATTACCAATAAAATAACACAATGAAATGGATGTATATATATATTTTATTATATCTCTAGATTTGCAGCGAACAGATTATAAATTCTTATCAGTCACAGAAATAAGTCAGATGCCTTAATTACTGCCAAAGCCGAAGCCGAGAATAGTGAAGCTATATTTCAGAGGAAATGCGAGTTATGAGAAATATAGAGTGGAGAAAGTCTATCTCATTTCAGCAGTTGAGCCTCTCAATTTCCCCTTTCCCTTTAACAGGCAACAGAACTGTATCATACAAGCTTATATATGCAGCCTCAGATAGAAATCATCAAGTTCTGGTCTTCAGAGAAGCATGGAAGCATTCTTGTTTCACAAGCTGTATGCTGAAAAATATATATGTACTTTTACTTTACAGATTTCAATTGTTCTCCGTATGCATGGGCTTCACAAGATTATAAATTGTAATTCAATCGCGACAGCGACCGTTTTTGTCGATTAGCTTTTGTTCCTGCATAAACTTGCAGAGCTATGATGTAAGGAAAGTTTTCATGGGTGTTCCTGCAGTTCATACAAAAAACTGACTGACGACTTATAGATAGAGCAAGACTAGGTCAAAGCAACTCATACAATGTAAAAAACTCGCGATACACAAATAGCACAAGCAAGCGGGCCCACGTTACCTTTGGGGATGAAACTCGTGGACTAAACTCCGAAACGAGTGCTTTATGACACGATGGAGATAAAGTACCCACTTGTACCATTCTGATTGGACTGCACGGATCGTGCTTTGCCTTTTTATAGAAATCATATTTTCCATAAACCACCTGACTACATGGTTGTACTACAGTTATACGAGAGCAAGATGCCTTATATCCCCATTCGAGTTTGTGTTTTGAACAGTGCACTCAACCTAGGAAGAATGGAGGTTTGATTTAGCTGAAACATTCTCTAAATAAAATGTTAATGGCTGAATTCCAGACTATGGTTAGATTCATATAGGAGCAATTTGTATTCGAGACATTCCATCAAATTCATAGATGGAAGGAATGAAATAACAATAGCATAGCTCAAGGTTTCATCAATTCATACACATAGCCGGTTTCGCACTCGGTGTAGACAAGCTACTTTTATTCCACATTGGCACAATTCCAACCATTCCATTTGCAATTTACTCTCAAGTGGTCTCTGTTCTTGTATTCTTCTTGTAATTCCATGCAAACCCTTGCCAACTTGGTGAAGGTTTCGGAAAGCTGATGCTATTCTATTGTGCATCTCTCAAATAGCAAAACACACTCTTTATTCCAACCACTTATTTCTTCAAATGCTAAAGGATTGTGGCCGTATGAGAACATCTCGTGCCCTCAACTGTCCTAATGTTCTGAAAAGCCTTGTGTATACAATATTATGACCACTACTTGCTGTCTCTCCTCCTTTTACTTTCCTTCGCATCAAGTATAATTGAACTAAAACTCTGAACTTTCTCCCCATAATAGAATACCGTGTGTATTAGTAATCCCAGGACCAACTTTCTTTGCTCGATTTCCGTTTGTTTCAATCTGTAGACTATGTGGCGAATCAAATAGAATCAACAACGTTAATTCGGCATCATCGACTACTATATATGGAATATATGGAGTCTGATATATCCTCAAACATTTCGGACGAGAGAGTGTTTGTAGGCTACCCGGCGCTACCGGCTATCTCGTTACTAAGCCAGTAGCCTTTTTGGCTTCCCAGCTCCTGACTTATTTTTATTTTCACATCTGACTCTGTGCGTGGAATAGTTTTTAATATTACAAGCTATGAAAATGCTGCTAGATGATTACCAGTACCTGTTTAACACATTTAACCAAAAGGTTGAAGGTGAATCAATGAACAGATCCTAGATAAATGCCTACGTACTGTTGTACTGCTTACAGTACAATAAATACATTACATAAATACATTTTTACTAAACGCGTGTTCAAGTGTAGTTTTTGTAGTCGCACAACATTCAACAGGAATAACCGAATATGCCGAATCGACTTTTCAGAGTAAGCGCATTTTAGTCAAGGCAATTCGGTTTTTTCTGTTTTCAGTTTTAGGCTTTCCAGTTGTTCACGTGGGTGTGAGTAGGAGCTATAGAGCATTGTATATATTAATATAGTGTAAGTAAGAGAGGGAGATAAGAACTTTAGCTGATTCTCTTATGTACGTGGTGAACTGGTGAGTCACCTGAATATTTAACGATTGGTGGACACAGCCCAGACACGGAATTCGCTGGGGCACAACAAACCACATACGCATGAATGATATTTCCGTGTCCAGTCAGCTTGTCCGTCCAAACTTTCCCGTTTCCCTGAAGCCATGTGTTCCATGAAATGGGACCGAGCTCCTGAATTCTAATCAAATAACCAACGCTCCCTTTTCTAAAACTCTGCCTTTCAGAATCCAGAAATATATTGGCTAAACGGCGATAGACTTCTGCTTTACATGTGATAAAGTCGCCAAAAATGAGCTTGTTTGAATATTATTGGATACTACGCTGTCGCACGGGAGATAAGTCTAGAGGATCTGAAATAAATAATCCTTTGCATAATTCGTTTTTAATGGTTTGCATAATAATTGAAATATATGTACCTGTGTAGAGTACGTGATAGAGAAAAACACGGTCACCTATTCCATTTAGCAGAACTAATCTCAATAAAGTTTGATATTGCATGTGAAATTCATATTCATGAAGAATAAATTACTTAAATGAATATGTAAAGTTCTCAGCTACTTCTCTCTATACGACTACTACTTTGCTTAAAACGGACAGCAGTAATGGAACATGTAGGCTCATACTCTGTGAGTAGTTAGGTGGAATTGAATTGCCCAGTTGCCGTTGTTGTAGCGTGTATACAGATTATGTTTGCATTGTAAAGTTGCTTTCCCCGTAAGAGCGGATTTCCTTCGTGAGGAACCCATTTACCCGTACGTGTACTACGTATAATAATAAAACGCTTTCCTATCAAGAACGAATAAACGAGCATGTATGAGGGTGGTAGGCTGGTATCATGCATTGTGAAAGTCTGAATTTCACACACTGTAAGCCACGGTAAGGTATATGACTGAACTCTTAATGGGATCCTCAGTCAAGTAAAACCACCACCTACTACACCAAAGGGAAAGGTGGTATGGGGAAAGTTCTTGGGAAATCGTATGGAATGTTGTTGTAGTGTTTCTCCTTTTCGTTCCATTCTACTCTAGTCTACCTTTTCTCAATACGCAGTCGATAACTTTTATACTAACACACTTTTCGGGCTAGAAACTATCTCCTGCTTTTTGTTATTGTTCCCTTTTTGTTTGTAATCTCGGAGTGTTTTGGGTGTCATTTTAAATGTATCATTTTGTGTAGTTGGTTCAAGAAAACTCACTGAAATTTTATTCCATAGTTCTTACAAAAATGCAAAAAGTAGAAAGAAAAAGTTTTTCGTAGATTGTTCCGTTAGTTGCGTCGGTTGCGTCTTTTGGTTTGAGTGCTCCAGTCTACCTTTACGAATGAAATATTGTTGAAGACGGAAATTGCAGGAATTGGGTCTCCGCAGAAGTAACCCTGAGATTTTCCCGTATAGTTTAGAGAAAGAAATTGATTTATTTGAATTCCACGAAAAGATCATCCAAAGATCTCCTCTATTCACCTCTTTCTGGTGGTAAGTTTCATGTCGACTCTTGTGTAAAAGTTTTGAAGTCATATCAATAGAAAATAGGAAGAATAAGAATTTTTTCTCGAACATAGTTCCTTTTCTTACCAAATTCGTTTTGTATTCAATGAAGTGAACAAAATCCGTTGTTCGTATTGTTTGACGATGTTGCAATTGATATCCGATTTTTCGTTGGTTGAAAAAGTGGCAACAGGCAACCATTTTTTGGAAATAATACTATGACACATGATCTAATTTTTGCTCTCCTTTTGTAACCGTTGTATTTTCGAACTGTATTGTATGGTGGTTGGCGTCAACTCATTGAAGTGCGTTAACGTTTCTTTGCGCTATGCTTACCTTAAGATACTTATCTCCTTAGCGTACATTACGAATCAATAAAAAAACTAAATCCGTATTCGCACATTCAACATTACTAAGAACTTAAAATTTGTGACAGCTTCCTCAAGGACTACTCGACAATATTATCTTTGTTTCAACCACATTAAAATTTTATGGGCTGCGAGGAATTGCTGTGCATTGCTGGTTCCCATAATCTGTACTAGTGATATTGTTCAGGAAAAAAGTTTGCTTTCTTTTATTTTTTGTGTAGTGCACTTACAATTTTACAAGTCTCCAAAACTGTTTTGGACACCTTGTGTAACAAGACAGATAGGCAGACAATCTTTTTGTCTTCTTCACAAGCTACTTCTTAGCTTCAGAGCTTAACCACACAAAATCTTTTCCCACAAAATACCTCTGTGAAGTATTCATTCAGTTTTCACAGCAGAGTAGATTGCTAACCTGTCTCCGACAGAAGCTTAGAATCATTTGAACTTCCTCTTTAAACTGAGGTGGTGAGGTGTGTGGTGTATTAATTTTTCATTTAAAGACTTCTATTTCTTCCACCCGTATACTCTATTTTCATCATATATACTTGGGGTAGGAACTTTCTCATCAACCTATAATTTTAACCCTGAAGCAAAACAGTTTCAGAATTCACTCTGCGCTCTATGCGATGGTTGCTGATAATAGTACACGGTGGTTTGTTCGTTTGTTGCTTCGATGCCACAATAACTTTACCTGGCTGAGTGGAAGGAACAAATCTCATTTTAGTGGAAAAAGGGCTTCGAAGCTTTCTTCACGGCCGATTACTCAACACTCCGTGTTAGTCTAGCAAAGAGCCATTGTTTTACTTTCACCTGGTTCCCAAAAGAATTTCCTGCAAATAATGTTGTTAATTCAACCGATTAATCGAATTTCATGTTAGATTCACCAACTTCATAGAACACGACCAGGTAGAGAAATTTGGATCGTACAAAATAGTACAAATACTGGCGATGAGTGCACAACAGAATAACAAATAAAGAATTAGTAATCAAACGTACGAGAATCAGCGTATACTTTATAATAATATATTCTACTCGTATGCTTGAGTTAATTCTATTTGACTTGTTTCTTAATGACAGAGAAAACGTACACATAAAGATGCGTGAAAGAATTTGGTCTTGATTTCAGTGCTCTCCAGATTCTATTGAAATTCGGCGTGTGGTAGCAAAGGAGAACTAGAGAAGTGTAAACAGACAAAAGTTTTGCCCGAAAAACTTTCTTTTACTTTCTCTCCTTCTCCTTAATTTAGAATTAATTGAAACTAGCTTTAGTTTTCGTTGCATGGAGTAGTATTATGTGAGCTTTGTTCGTAGAACTTTTAAAATGAGGCTTTTAAAGCTTTTAATAAGTGTAGTTATAGTTGGGTAGCTGGAAGGTGTAGCAGGAAGTTCCGTCGGGCAATTTTCCTCTTTTTAGCAGTTTGAATTCTTTGAAATGTACCAATTGTTTTTCTAAATCAAGACTCTTATCATAACTCATTAGCATTAGCATTATAAGCATTTAACCGTATTTTTTATGTAGTTAAAGGTTATACACGCAGGCAGCTCAAACCTATCACAAGTATTGTTAACATAGATCTAGCATACTTGACTTGAGTTACTTGAGTGACGGTCATAGTCTTAATCGTATCAAAAATGAACTTCAGTAGTAGGTCCCACGAAATTAAGTAAACTCCCTCATATATCCTTACGTGTGCTAGAGCTGATAGATTCCTTCTGTGCCATCTTGCCACTCGCAGCCTTGAGTTAATACAGACTGTATATAGATGCTGCCATTTGAGAGGAATATCAGTATTCAGTAGTGTCATTTGTATGAAGATTAAAATTCATATTCTAGAATACCGAACTAAATCGTAAACATGCAAAGCAGAATGAAATGCGCTTGAAACCGTGTGTAAGTAATCAAAATTCCAGAGACGCTTTGGCACAGGATGTTAGCGTGACCTTGTATTTGTAATCGTATAATGGATTCAAGTATTGGGTGTAGTTAGATTTATTTCTATAGACTTGATCTTTAACTTATTTCTACACGTGCATCAGTGTATAAACTTTAATGAAATACAGATATGTAGTAATACGTACAAATACAACAATAAAGTATCTCTCGGGCGGGGAACAATAGTATTTCACCTATGCAGAATAAAACAGTCCGAGTTATTCCTGTGACTATATCCTACGTGCTGCGAAAAACCTAAACAAAGCTAATTTGCTATTCTGTCATTGTATCTTTGAACAGATGCTGGTGACGGATTTGAAAAGAGGAACCGATTGAGATCAAAATCTGTTCAAAATCAAGCGTATAGGAAGAAGAAGAACAATCGGAGAAGCTGCAATAAAGTGAAGGCTATACAAAGTGAAGACTCAATAAGAGATTCAGTTCCAGTGCATTCGATTTTTGATTGCTCGGAGAAGTTGAGAGCAAATTTCTCGGATAAATCAACCGCAAAGGAAGACGAAGGAAAGACTTGTGTTGACAGATATTTTGAGGAGAAATATCTCAACCTCCAAGAACTTTTTGGAGAAAAGAAACGAAGAAATAAAACTCACTCGTCTTTTGTCATAAGACTTCCTAGTGGTTATAAAGGATTGCGGAGGGACGCAGAAACAAGTAAAAGTTTTGAACTTCCTAGTCAAGGGCTGCGAGATGAACTTTTTGGAGAGGGTGACGAGTCCTTGGACATGACATGGTTTAAAGCTCCAACTTCTCATGACAGCAACAAAGGTAGAAGAAAGATTGCATTGCCATTCTAATTTCCATTGTTCGTATGAAGATTAGAAAAAACAGGATTATATATAGCGAATTTAAATATTAATTGAGACTGTGGATCGATGCACTCGCAACCGTAGTACTGATCATCAGCATAGGGGGAAATGAGAAAGACATCCAATCAAATGGAAACTTCTATTTCCCATTGCTTTCCTTTTGTGTTGGTTATAATTTGAAATGATCCTTCGTTTTGTGCGTCATCATCATGTTTAGTTGTACAGAAATGAATTCGTTCACTAAAAGCTAACTCATGCGTCTCTGATGTAATTGAAGTTGTTCACACATACGACGACATACAAAATGAAATACTAAATGAATTGGATGTTAATAGATAGGGAAGTACAGCTGGAGTGGAAAGTCTGAATGAGATGTATTTGAGGTAGAGATGATCGAGTAAGCAGGGAAAGTAGAGAGAAATTCAAGCAAAATCCAACACAGCCTATAATCGTGGTATGAATAGGAGAAAGTGACATTGATTTTTGTGAGGATAGACAAAGTTTTTATTTAATTCTGAAATCTAGCAAGAGGTAATAGAAGGATGCCTACAATATAGACTTCTACTGTCAATTCTTTTATGTCAGCATGTCTCGGTTGTAATATTCTGTCAGTTAAAATTCACGAAACGACTATTATATATGAACGGACAAACTATTGGTTTAACGGCTGTAGTGAAACATTTCGTACGAGAATGAGAATGTGTGTGAAAGCCCTGTAACCATTAAAGATCTTTTAAATGACTAATATTCTCTGAATTCCTGTCTGACCTACAAACAGGAAACATGAGAAGACAGCTTGTGTTGATGGAGTGATCTTTTGTAAATCGCATGTAGAGCACAAACCCACAGCTAAAAGTCGGAAGGCTCACATTTTGCTAAGCTGAAACATACAATTAGTGAGAGTAGTTGGTGCACAGAGTTTAACCACAAGTCATGTGTAATCAATAACTGCGGGTGTCACCCGTTGGTTCGGATCAATTTGCATTCTATGAGAGCTTAAAGCTCATTTATTTGTTACAAATTCATACGCATGTCTTATTTTCGTCATTATGTCTAACTACCGAGGTTCAAAAACAGTTTTGGGTGATGGATTGTTTATTGTATCAATTTTGTTAAGGATGTGCGTGTGTAGCATTTAGTAATCTGATGAAACATTGAATAAACCGTGGCAAACGGGTATAACGAGGGATTGAAAATCGTATACGTAAAACGTTTACGTACACAGTGCAACGTTCTATCTGTGGAGATCTACATGCTGGAAGGGTCCCTGATAACTTGCAAAAGAAAGAATTTTGAATTTCCCATTATTTAAAATTAAGGGCCCTTTTGGACCC
>Ga0194135_10001570_pt1 | contig 13685 bp, 9 predicted proteins | sample LitLau_LLRF_2013_FD_134024 | JGI IMG/M metagenome (GOLD analysis project Ga0194135, IMG submission 134024) | Freshwater sediment microbial communities in response to fracking from North America - Little Laurel Run_MetaG_LLRF_2013 (version 2) | ecosystem: Environmental > Aquatic > Freshwater >...
GATTAAGTCATAACTAGATTGTTTAAAACTAATCTAATAAAGAAAATTCTATGGAATTAATTACGCTACCTCGTGATTTTGTAGACGATGAGTTGAGATTGAGGTGATGGAGGTCCATAAAGTTGTAAGTTAATTACCTCTTGTATTATTATGTCTTCATGTTCTTATATAGTTCAAGATGATTGGACGATACAGGATTTGATTTTTTGAATTTTAGTGAACTTTTTCCCCGACGTAGAGCTTTTCCGACTGGTGAGGAGCTTCGTCGTCCGTGCTAGAAGGGATTATAATTCATTAAACCCGGTTGTTTTAATTTTGTTTTAAACTGCCTCGTCTGTTTACAATTCATTAGAAAATTCATTTTGTTTTAGCTTTTTTTTACCTGCAAGTAGACTTCTTGACTCCTAAAATGATGAACGAGGGTCTTCATTCCTAACTTTCATTTACACAAATAATGGCTTCGGATTTCCTTTTCTTGTTATTATACGTTTCTTGCGGACACATAAGTGTTGCGGAAGAATTTATTCCAAAGACATGCACCAAGGCACAATTATTTTCTGTAAAATCGTAATTAGAAAATTAATTATGTCGTATCCAGCATTCAAAGCTGTTGTACACTTCTTCTTTCTCTATGGAAACAAGTTCTTAGGATGACTCGATGCATAAATTCAAAGTTAATGTAAAGTAAAGTAAATATGACGTTACCTTAATTTATTTTCCTTTTCTGATTTAAGAATAATTTCCATGAAGAAGGGTAAGATGTTCTAACAGAAGGGGCAGCAGAATGGATAATGAAGGAAAGGGAACGCAATTGAAGAATAATGCCAAGAGAGACTTGGTACTTGGGGTTGGGAATCACCTCTGTTCGTTTTTTTTTGTTTAAGCCCGCAAGCGGAACGAAGGAAAGACCCTTTCCACTTCCACAACTTGTACTGTGAAGAGGGAGAGGAAGGTATGCGTACCCTTTGTGGGTCTTAAGACGAAAGTGAAGACGGGTAACATTCCCAAACTTCCTTTATCCGTTCTTGTTCGTTACATAAACCTTTTCTGAAATTAATTTTTGTAACCCAGGGACCACTCACAAAACCCTCAAGGCCTCTACAGTGGGGAGTTTTTTTTACATGATACGCACAGAGCATAATTCAAAGGATTCGAAGCGTTTATTATCTGCGTTTTTAATTCGTCCAAACCCAAATTCATTTACTTATAACTAGACGTTAAGGGGAGACTTTTTGAACGCATGAGTTGGTCGAATTCGACCAACACACGCGTTCAAAAAGTCTCCCCTTAACGTCTATATTACTTATATGAGAAAATAAGTTACATAATTCAAGCATTTCCTTTACGCGAATTTTAAAACTAAGCTTTAATAATTTTTTTTTAATTTTTGGCTCCTGTGCTGGACTTATTTTGAAAAAAAAAATACAATTTATTTTAGTTCACAAATTCATGTGGCATTTGGTGTAAGGACACTTGTCGAATATTCTGCCAGAAAGAAAAGTGACAAGTGAAAGAAAGTGACAAGGGGAAAGAAAACAAGTATCGGATCATCTTTACATAATTTAACGTAATTTTACTAAATGGGAGTATATAACATTTACCTAATCAGTGAAAAATAGACAAAATTAACACAGTTTGGTCTGTGTTCCAAATTTCACGGCTTTTCGAAACCATGTAACAAGGAGATGGCACGAGGTGTCCGACTCCGAAAATTCTGAAACTTTGCAGAGGCATTACCCATGACCTCAGATGACCTCTGGATTTTTATTTTAGCGCAATGACCAAATTTAAAGTTAAAGCAAAGTGAGCGTGACATTTAGACTTGAATTTTAAACTTAGTTTTTTTTTCTTTTAATATTTTTCGAACAAAAGGTAACCATATTACAACGAGCAATGTTTTCGGTTCTGTTCTTCTTAATGTTCTGTGTGTACCGAGCTATCTGGCGAATACTTTCCTCAAGGGAACCTAAACAAATAATTGTTCTAGACAAATTGTAGAAATGGAGCAAATGCAAAATGCTTCTAATCAACAATTTAAATTTATTTTGAATCTTGTTCCTTTGCAAAAACCAACAAACGAACGTGCAGGTTGAAGTATTCTGTTGGCAAATTGAAGCAGGTCGAGAACGGGTGTCAGGAGTGCTGGAACAATGTAAGGGTCTCGTCATTATGGCTACCATAGTGCTAACGTTCATCTGTTGTTTGGTTACTTCTGATCCAGACAATCTCTAAAACTAAAGTTGCGAACCATTTACACTTTCATTTACATTCTGCTTCATATGCTCATGTATTTTCACAGGATAGGACTTAGAAGTTTCACGTTGGATTCATGTCACGTCGTCACATCACCCTTTTCTCTGGCTTCAAAATTTAAGCTCGGCACTCAATCCGATTATTTACACCGTTTTCTACACACAATTTCGAGCCGCTTTTTGAAATACGTTTTATAACCTATGATTGGAATTAGAATATAAACAAAGACTTTATTTTGCAACAAACGATGTTATTAAATTTCAGCTCAAACATAATTTCATTCATCATTGTAGTTGCAATATGACGGAATCTCAACTTTGTCACCTGATTCTCAAATCCAAGTGACATTCTGAAGGTCTCTTGATGAGAAAAACAAACCCTCTCCGTGGGCTACATCCCCAAGGGGAAATTTACTATACTTTCAATCGCAAAAAAGTTGCCATCGTTTTAAATTCCTTTTCTAATTTCATCATTTCAGTATTATTCATTTGTCTAGGAATTGGATACCGTTAGAAGGCAAAATTATACTTAACTACACTTTCGTTTTCATAATAGGAACGCCCGCCGGTCCTTTCTGGTGATAACTTGCAGGAACTCCCATTCCCATTCTTCTGCAAAATTTAACTTTTATTAACTTCAATTTTCTGCGGTTCTACTTTTATGTTCCAGCATTGACCCCTCCTTCCCTCTTTGCTGTAGAAAGGTAAGAGGGGGAGTGGCTAACTCTATTGGGTAAACCTAGCAATTTCTAATTAACTTTGTTGCATACGGCATCAGTTTAGAACTTCAATGAAAAATAACTATAACTGAGTCAGTTTTTTTTATGGTTTTTGACAACCTGGGAAAAAAAACATGCTTACCTGTTTAATTTTACACATTCGCGTGAGTAGCTTAAGTTTTGCATAACAAGCTAGGCTATAAGATGCAATTTACTATGATTATTAACCCAGAGCCGTATAGGGAGAAATTCTCGGGCCTTGTATTATTAATCAAATCATTTCGGGCTTTAACTCCACTTCAATGTCCCATTTGCATTTGCACGAGATGTATCGCTTTACTTTGAAAGGTGGATAACTAATAATAATGTAAATAACGGAATTTAACTTGGCTTAATAATGTGGACATGCTCTGCTGTAAAACAAATTATCCTGATTTGCTAGGAAATGAAACGAATCCAGTAGGAGCTAACCGAACAACGTTAGTTTGTGAACGTAGAAACCGCCACTACGCCAATCCCGGCCACGCTGGCCGCTATGCGACCTATGACCCGAACAACTACAGCTACGACAAGACCGCCAGGTGAGTCTATTGAATGAATAAATGTGAATCGGATGTCGACAAATTGAGTTTTTAAAAAAAATTAGATTTTCATAAGTTTGTACTCATTTCTACCAAACCGGAAATAAATTACAGAATTTAGGCGAGGCTCGGAGAATGTCCATAGATTCGGAAATAACATTGCTTATGCCTGCAGAGGACGGCCGCCTTGGCAGAGACATGACATCCCGAGGAAAGCTTGGCCGAGATGATGCCATTGGAAATGTTATTTGTCATGTGGCAAGGATAAAAAATACTTTCAGACTTTGAGAAACTGGTCAAATGTAATAAACTAGTTTAACATATTATAATACGTTAAACTAACTTTATTCCATTCACTGTACACGGCAATGAATTTTAATGAAAGGATGACGAAGTCTATATTTTACGACGCCGACTATTCATTGAAACACAACAGCCACCTTCTGTTAAAATTAGCCATTAATAAATAAATAACCTTCGTTTATCACAATCACATAGTCAATAAGAAATTTTGATGTTTACACAAGTCGTCTATGATTCATTCTGTTCTTGATGGCACTTCCGGTATGGGTACTGACCAAGGGGGATAACGATAAGCTCAGTTAAATTAGCCAAGATTGGTTTGCGGAATCGAATAACGTATTCCCTTTCTGCTGTGTTCCTGGTAACCATAGAAAATGAATCAATTGGAAGGCAACTGCAGAAACGATTACGCAAATACTCAAACTCCTCTATTTTATGAACGGAACAGAAATATAACAGTTTATTAATGAGCTGAAGTTTCTAAATAAATATTTTTTAATCAACTTGCCATGGCCATGGTGAGGGTAAGCTTCTACAATGTGGCTTTAATTCTGCAGACTAAAACGTTATTCTTTAATGATTTTCAAAGTAATCTTTCGATCTGGATGCATATGGAGTCTTTGCATGGAATTTCGCCACCTTTAATTTAGAAATAAGCTTAGAAATAGCCAACTAACAGGGATGAACCATCTTCATGGCTTTAAGACTGTGCCTCACCGCTAATCGCGAATCATCGGCGAATCCACAGACAGACGCAAGATAAGTTGAGAGAGGAGAGGACTAGTAGCTATGGGGACAAAGGCACATGAGGAAGGGCTGCTGATAACTTTTATATTTCCTGAATCAAGGTAATCAAAGTGACTATCCGTCTATAATCTCTGAACGATGCTCACTAGCGGATGATAACTACTTTGTTGATTCAGTTTTATCTTTTTCTCACACCCCATCCTTGCAATAAAAACAAGCAGTTCAATCACTCCTAAGACCACAGTATTGTCGGACTGAACCCTGCATATTTCATCTCGTATCTCGCATCACCAACTGCAATTTTTAATTTTTTGGAGTGTAGTGTTCAAGCCAAAATACCATTACAATTACAATGTTCGAGCCCTGCATTAATACATCCGAGACAAACTCTAGTCATCAGGATAATCCAGTGGGCAAATGCAACTTCACGGGGGTCGAAGACGTCCTGTTCTACGCCCTCCACGTCATACTCGCCATTTTAGTATTGTTTTCAATCATCACCAACGCGATTGTGATTTACATTTTCCTTAGTAAAAAGTTTGGCAGAGTCACCTCGGCCAAAATCCTCTACGCCAATATGTCTTTGAGTGACGAGTTGACCATCATCACATGGATCCTCCAGGTTACAATCCCCGACTGGAGTACTTTCCCCATTTGGATTCAGGCAGTATTTCGCTACGCCTCACCGGTCGCCGCGTTTGTGTCAGGGTATACAATGGCCCTAATTGCCCTGAAACGCTATCAAGTGATATCCATGCCTTTCTACTATATGCGGAGCCGTGACAGATCCAAAAAGTGGATGCTCATTTCCATAGTCGTTATTTGGTCCCTCTCCATCGGCGTGTCAGTTTGGCTTTACCCGTTTGTCACACCTGAACCACTCGACGCCTCTTATTTTGCCAAAGTTTGTGCATTCATAAACTCCAGAGTGGACGTTCCACTCGTTGAGACCTTCTGGTCCCTTACGCTGCTCGTCATTCTACCATTCGTCCTCGGATTGGCGTTTTCAGTAGCTGCTTCCTACCGGATCTTCAAATTAAAACACCCGGGTCATTTCGAACCCAAAGCGTGGCAGCTAGCAAAATTGAGAAAAATCAAGTCCATTCTAATGATCATGGCTGTTGTGATTGTCTTTGCAACTTTCTCCAGCCCTGTCGTCGTTTTGTACGCCATTGAGAGCTTAAGGTATCAAGAAATTCCATTTTGTGACTACAACTACTATTTGCACGGTGCACTCCTAGTCATGTTCCTGATGACCTTTGTCCTAAATCCAATTATATATTGGTACTTAAACGATGATTTCAAATTGGGAGTGCGCCGCATTAAGTCTTCAGTTTTCTGCAAACCTCAACCGGCGCCTGAACCTAATCGCAACAAAAATGAGTTAACAGAAATACGGAATACAGATAGAAACAGGGATGTCTGAAACAAACTCAAAGCGCAGTCTGGCGATGTCATGGTTTTTACGGAGAAATGTTTGGTTGTGTAATTTTACATTTCGTCAGTAGCCAGTACAGCCATTATTTAATAAATTAAGTATTTAAGTCATTAGTTAGTCATTTACTACTGTACGCTGTAGTGTATTAAATGCAAGTTTTGAAATTAAATTCAAGATGTCAATTACGGATACGTCGAGATAAGTTTTTTTTTTCATTCACAAAGTCAAATCAACTTGCAATTGATTGGAGGATGACGAAGGCGAGCTTTAACTCTACAATTGCTAAGAAATTTTTATTCTAAAGCAATTGACAGGTTGGTACGAGTGACGGCTATATACAGTGGCTGAAATCCCAAATTTCAGTGGTCATGCAACGCCCAAGTCACAAATCATATTCAGCGGTTTTCATTTAGCTAAATGCTTGGAAGTTATGAAAGGGGCGCCGTCTATAGCATCCAGTGTTTTAACTTAAACTATACTCAGCATATTTGGTGGTGGTTTAAACCAGATTGGATAAGTGGTTTATGAGTAACTGAGAAATTGCCAAAACATTTTTTTTTCTTCGCAAAGTCAATGGGCAAAAAGTCAGCATTCTGCATCTCCAAAGAACCGCATAATCGATTCTTGAATTTCCTTTCGTGACACACTGAATAAAATATTTTTCACCACACAATTTATTTACTGCAAAATATTTTTTGTCCACTCAAAACTCTCTAACTATTAAAACATCAAAAGCAGCCCATTCCCCTATAAGCCAGGCACAATATTTTTTTTTATAGTGTGAAAATTTACTAAGGAGAAATTCAGAAGTAGCTTGAGAATAATAACAAGTTTTTTTTTCCGATGAATTCAATGGGATGTAAGTTATGCAAATACGTTTTTTCTTCAGCTATTACCTAATTCTATGTTAATGCTAATTGTTTGTGCCTTTGGAGGTACCTACTAAACCCCAAAATTCTAGATATTACGGATCAGTAAGATCGGATTGCATTAGAGAATTATTACTAATTCGAAATTAATTACTTAATTCGGGATACTTCCGAGTTTTTCGAGATAGCACACCAACAGAACCGATAATTCTTTCTGTGCAAGTTCTTCTTAGCTTCATGGTATTACGCTAAATCCGCAAAGTATATTAAATACAATTACAGCACTTGGACAATTTTTCTCTGGCAAATTAGGCTTTGTGTTATCTCCAATCCTTTAGAACTAAATGATGTCCTCCTTATTAAAATCCTATCAGATCCAAAAAGTATTCCAAGGTACTTACTAATTTAGTAGAAAGCCTTGTGTTGGTCATTTCAATCCGATAGCTGTAATAGGCCAATTTTGTTCTGCCTTGATATTATGACTAATGTTCTTCATTGTGTCTTCTTGTATTTAACGCTTAAAAGAATTCATTACCTTGTCATTCTTCGGGAACAACTCATTCTGCTGAGAGAAAAATAAGTCCCTATAAACTACGCATCATGCTAACCGAGACAGAAACACGGATCATTTCCCAGATTTATTTTAAAATTTCGAAAACTGGATTCTTCCCTTTTGTTTGGGATGGGAAAGTTTTCGCTCAAAATATCTCTCGGAGCAAACTGGTTAGAAATTGCTTCCTAGTTTTTTGTCATTGTTGGACACTATGTTATTTGAGTTGGGAGCTCCGACAACAGCGAGAACCTTGGCGCATAATGCAAATTGCTATCAGAATTCTTTGCATTCTATCAACCCTTCCTGCAAAATATGTTATTTACTGTACGGACTACGTCGTTCTCATGAACCAACTCTTTTACACGAATAGCGCATTCGGTAACCCAAGCTCTCTTTAATTGGCTTCTTCCTAATACATGATTCGTATTTTACATTAATGGTTTACAGCTATCAAGTATATTGGCAATCAATTCTCAATTCATAAGAGGCGGGAGATGCTATTTGTTGTTGTCTGCTTCGCTATCCTTGGAACATTCTTGGGAATATATATTCTGAATTGGGATTTTTACATTGAATGTAAAGCCTCAATTTCGGAAATCATTTTCAGAATATTTTTGTTGATGCTGCGTTCTGTTTTATTTTTGGATTTGGCACTAACTGCGCTAGTTGTTCTCATTTCCATATACGCAGTTTACACTTCACTCAACTTTTGGATTTATGGCGTTTGGTAAGACGTTAATTTCATTTTGAAACCAGCACAGTATTTCACAGTTTTGATTCTGATTCCAATACACGGTAGCATTTTGTGGCCAAAGAAAAGGAAATATCGGATCACCGTCTGGCTCTATATTTACCGCGTCATCTCCATACTAAAACAACTCACTTACACTGTGTTTGAGACGAGTGTCATTCCGCTCGGGAAGTTGGTGGTTATTTCTGCCGTGATTCCATGCTCATACACGTTAATTCGACATCGCCAACACCTGGATCTCGTTTCATTCCTATTCACGCTAATAATGTGCGTTTCCATCCCGCTCATCCTCTTACCAATGTCAATCATCATGTCCAACACATACAACTTCTCGGACCGGCTTCCGAAAAATATGCTCTACTTTGTGCAAGGCTTAACTAGGGCCGAAAAGACAGAAATTTTAGCTCGACTTAAATCCTATCAAGTTATGCGGTGCCACGTGGGTGGATTCTACTACATGGAAAGAAAGGCAAAATTAACATTAATTCAGTCCCTGGTTCAAGGTGTCGTGTTTGCGCTACTCACAATTTAATTCACATTAAACAAAACAGTTTATCACTGAGTCAAAATATCTCTCGCATTTTTCACGTAAAGGATTTAATGGGAAGGAATTTAATGCTAACCGAAAATTTTCAGATTGTGCCGACTGGCGTTTGGTGTTACCAACGGGTAATTGTTGATCAATTCTCCCACGGTAATTAATTAAGATGAAATTGAAGTCCAAACGATACTTGCGTGAATTGCAAATATTACTATACCCTATTGGATTTTATTGCATTAAGTGTTACATGGCATTAAGTTCTGAAACTAAGAATTATAGCAGATTTGCCACAAATGCCGTAGCTCGATTCCCTTCCTACTTGGTATTAAACCTTGGTTTCCATACATTTCCTTGGCTACAAATACCAATACGAGAGCCATGAAAACCAATTATACTTAAAATTATTTGAAAATTGAGCCCCCTACTTGCTCAACATTTGCATTAAGTTATATCAAAAAAATTGCAATTGTTTTTGTTCTACACTTAATATTGAATTAGGTGGTTGATTGTGCCGAACGGCGAACGTCAAATAAACTCAAATAAATTAATATTCAATTACACGAAATTACACGATGTTCCTCCTGCGTTGAAAATATTATTCGTATCCCATGCCCACTATGTGAATTTCATCATTCATGAATAATTTTCATCTGTTTTGGATTTCCATTGTCTGATGTTACAAATCCACTAGTATAATAAACGACTCACACTCACCACTATTATTTCTCGTGTATACTTTATACATTCAAGTAATCTTTTAATCTTAAGTTTGAAGTATATGGCTACTTCAGTGAATTTAAAATTTTTGCCACTAATTTTGTCACGTCCCAATTAGAGATTGCCTTTAAACTACAATAGTCGAAATATTTCCAGTGTAAATACTTAAAACTGGTAGATGATCATACAAATTAAAATCTTTAGGAGTTTTAGACTTTAGTAACTAATAGAAAGACTCTTCGTAGCCGTATATATTATATGGATCCTTAAATGCGTCATTCAGAAAGAAAAAAGTCCTTAGTCAGATTTGAGGGGCACTGAAGTATTTCTTTCTAATTTTGTTCAGTAATTTAGACAACTCATTCACATTTCAAGATTCACGCCAATTCCTAAAGTCTTACACTAGCACTTTGTGGCAAAGGACGTTGCAAAATTATGCTACTTATCTTCATGAATAAACTTGTATCATTAAGTTCCCTTTGGCACCAAATTGAAACCCAATTTGAGAAGAATTTTCTCCTGCGCTCCTCGTTTACAATCAAAAACGTTTTACTGATGTACATTGAAACAAAAAGTAAAAAGACTCGAGAAAGAATGCTAGGAAAGACAAGCTAACATAACTTCCCCAAATTATGAATACGGTAACAATTTTTAAATTCACAGTGAGCTTAAGCGGAAGTCGCTTAAACGTTTCAACATTTTCCTTCATCTGGTTAATTTTTTCTGTTCTCTTGATGTTGAGACGTTCATTCCAAAGCTCCCAATATTGAAGGAGTCCGAACTGATACAGTAATTGAAGGTGTGTTAATATTTTAGCTTTTGTGAATTTCCAAGCCGGGATTCCATATGATCTTCCTTCGATAGCATAACCTCCCATTGATTGAAAGAAACCATCTGCCCCAGTGCTATATTCCTTAACATGTCGATACTTGACGCTTTCATTTTGACGTTCCATTATGAACTCTTCAATAAAATCCGTACTTCCAACCACAGCAACTTTTTCACAGGTGTCAACATAGGAACTTGCCTTCTCTATGTCAATCAACTCGTTTTTTTTCCAACTGGCAACGTCAGTACAACGAATGAAGAATCCACCGTCGGTTGCATTTGGAAAAAAGTTTGGTCCAACCAATGACTGCTTTGAAGGCGTCAAACTATAATACGCCCACTGATCGACATCACCTTCACAATCTGCCAAAGTCAAGCCCCTTCCTCCTCGTCTTAATTTCTCATATCGTTGGAATTCCTTCTTGAACGGATGATCAGTTGCACAAAAATGCGGATCACTCGCATACATATTATTTTTCCCAACATCATGTCCCAACTTCACACAATCACAGAATCTTCCGTGAATGGTAAATTCTTTCAAAATTTCATTGTTTTTCATCCTAAAGAACGCATTTGGTAAGGCTGCATGTAAGGTTATGACGTAGAAGTCTTTGAGATCAGACATCTGATCCCAGGAATGTGATCCTTTGGGTGCTGCTAGAATAAAGGACGTGAATCGTCCAAGGTATGCATTTACAATCATAACAGTTATTAATAACCATGTCCCAAATACGAGTCGAAATAAATTCAAGACATTGTTAGATGCAAGTTGTGAGTCTTTTACGTTTGGCCCTAATCCCACGAGTAAGGCAATAGATGACATGAAAGTCTCGTTAGCAATTTTAAAGAATTCCTTTCGCGGAACTCTTTTGACTTTAAGAATAGACGCAATCGAAATTGGAATTACAATGAAAGCGGTGATGAGGATTCCAATCCAAGAGTCTTGCGAGTACGCATCAACATATATTCTAAAAGAAACTGCCGATTTTACACCGTTGCAAGTGGCAAACTGCAAAGCAGTGTGATTTGTAAAGATGATGTTATAACCAAGATAATGCTGGTCAGTTTTACTGAGGGAGTACCAAAACTCGTTTTGTATGCGGTTTATGCCTAAGCTATGGAAAATAACGTGTCGTATTTCGTTGTAGAATATTTTGTTTAAATTTTCTGCCTCATCGCCCGCGGTTGGTAGAATAACACAATATTTCAATGCAACTAGCACGTGGAGTTGTGTCACGTACAGAGGTGGATCTTGGTTCACCCAATCTCCATACGAGGAATACTTTTTAAGGCGGGCCAGTAAAGTACCAAATTCAAAAGGACTTCCAATATACTTTTGGAGAACTGATGGCGTTATTAGTAGCTCATTGTTGGCGGTACAATTACTTTTTGCAACAATGTCCCTCCCGAAAAAAGTTTCCTTCTGCTTGAAAGAGTAACCCCCTTCATAAAGGAGTACTCCTGGATTGAGCCTTGTTAAAGAATAGTCTCCAGAACCGCTAATTCGTCTGTGATCAACTACAGTCCAAAACGTCTCTGCCCCGTAATTTTTTGATGCTGGCTTTTCAACGTCAATAAGGATGACATTACTTGTGCAAAGATCTGTGAAGGTTTTTTTATAAGTCGCAGTTGTTGTGTTTATAGGACGAAACAAGATGTAGTCGGGATAGAAAACGTCATAACCAAAATATGCAGAACCAAAGTACTGACATTTATATCCTTCTGCTGGATAGGGGTATAATAAAATAAAATAAACAATGCATTGGGCTCTTTCTTTCTTCAATTCTTTGCTTAGTTGCTTAATTGTATTGGTAGGGAAACTTTTCGCAGTAAATGGGTTGAGAGAAAATGCCTGAGAAGAGATCCCGTGTATAAATACAGGGACTTGGAAACTGTCGACACGAACGGTCACAGGATCAAGAACTAAGTGAACATTACACATGTTATACTGATTTAAGAAATCGTTTAAATTTTCAACACGGTTTCCTAAAGTCGAGAAAGTGTGAAATAAACTTAGGAACAAAAGGATATGGATGATACATTTAGTCTTTGAGTGAGCTAGCATTCTCTAGACTAACGTGGAACTTTATTAATCCAAAGTAGAAACACTTCTTTTCCTCCAACTTTCTAATTTATTATATTGTACTGTTTTTTGAAATATTAGCTGTGGACTGTACAAATCTGTTAAATTGATGAAAGCTTGAAATAGAAAAAAAGGAGGATTGGTTCTTACTAACAAAAAATGGAAAGGCTCGGTTTTTATAAACATGCTATTGACTCTGCATTCTAATAGTACATTAAAGCTAAATTAGCTTACTTTGCGGTTTGTTATTCTGTTATTCAGAATAGTTGGTGTCCCCCAAGGAATATTACCGGCCTATTTTTTCAAAAAAATTAGGTCATCCCAATCTAGGTATGCCGTAAAACGCAAGTACGAGTATCATTAAACATTAAAGGAGTAGCAGATTCATCATTTTCGAGAAATTACGCGAAACTATTTTTAATCTATCAGTTAGCTAAGTTTGGTCTCACTATCAGGTTAGAGGAATTTGTTGGCTTCTTTTTTTTTTCAACCAAGGCCCATTGCTTATATGGTGTAAAATATGGGAGAGCCTTAACAACAACTTAATTTCTCCAAAGAGAGATGGAACTATAAATCAAAAGACGCAGGATTACTGTACCTAAAATATATACAACATCGAGTGCATATGCGTCACAATCGGCGAATTCCCTCTGAAAGTATGTATGTGTCTGTGTGTTCTAACTGGTAGAATTGAATTGAAAAAAATTGAGCACGAGTCATATCTGAGAGTCTACCTGATCAAACTATATGCAAAATAGACTTTCACGGCTCCCGACTCCCAGTCGGCTCCGGAGCAGCGGCTCCCGACTCGGCTCCGACTCCGCTCTTTAGGAAGGAGTCGAGTCGGGTGCCGGTGGCCGGCTCCGGCTCCCTCAGGATCGCAGAACCGAGAGTCGCCACGACTCCGACTCCGACTCCGGCTCCTTCGCGTGGCAAAGAGCCGGGAGCCGCTGCTGATGAATTATACTTAATTTTCGATTTTTGAACTTTCAATTCACTAAACTTATCCTTTTTAGCTTCTAAATTGTGGTTTTAAAAATTTCAATTCACTCAATTTACCTTTTTGGGCATCTTAATTGTGATTTCAATTCACTAAATTTACATTTTTCAATTTCTAAATCGTTTCCATCCTTTAAAATCTGGAATCACAGAAAGATTTGCTCCCATTAGTAAGATATTAGTGGCGACGAAGCAAGTTTTTCTCAACAATCAGTGCGTCATCCAAGCAGGAAAGTACGACTGATTCTATAAAATCATCACCCTTAACCAGCGTGTCAAAGTTCACTACTCATTAATGGTATCC